>Ga0316201_10003119_pt1 | contig 12110 bp, 10 predicted proteins | sample CS6wburrow_MG_FD_204516 | JGI IMG/M metagenome (GOLD analysis project Ga0316201, IMG submission 204516) | Coastal sediment microbial communities from Delaware Bay, Delaware, United States - CS-6 worm burrow | ecosystem: Environmental > Aquatic > Marine > Coastal > Sediment | place: USA... | reverse complement strand
ACCCATCCACACTAGGAGGTGTGGTTCCTTCATTTAAAGATGATGTTTAATCATCTTTATGCTGTGCATCATTCAGTCATCTTCCTTTCCGATTGACATCTAGTCAATCGGATGCTTCGCACCAGTCAGTCATCTCACGCTACTCATAACTCTATTTTGATGACTCCTTCCTTTTCTTGAGGCAGGCGCATCCCATCCACACCTGGTTTGGGCCACCCATCCACACTAGGAGGTGTGGTTCCTTCATTTAAAGATGATGTTTAATCATCTTTATGCTGTGCATCATTCAGTCATCTTCCTTTCCGATTGACATTTAGTCAATCGGATGCTTCGCACCAGTCAGTCATCTTCGGAGCAGTCAGTCTCATATAGAAAATCTTGAGGAAGAAATTTTAAAGTTTAATGTGTTCCTGCCATGACATAAGACTTATGTTCTCTAAACTTAAACCAATAAACCTCTTAATTGAATTATCTTTATGAAAATACACCATCGTTTATGAAGATATATAAATCACTTTTAGCATTCCTTAGTAAGGAACATAAGGAAGAAACACCCGAAGGGTTGTGCCCCAATTGCTGGGGCCGTGAAGAATATGGTGGAAAGTTTTATGAAGCCGTAAAAAATAATAAAACGGACATCAACAGCACAAATCCCAATGTGGGATGGATTCAGGATTATGCCGACAAACATTTATCTGGGATCCAATTAAAACCAACTGAGGAGGGAATGGTATGCTCGAAGTGCAAAGTGACCTACAAGCCTTCTGAATGAGAAAAGTGGATATGGAGACATACCTTACACATCCTGATCATTTCGAATTGAGGAATGGCAATCAACCTGATGCTCCTGACTGCTCCTATGGGAATAAATATCAGTGGATAGGATATGACCTGGATAAAAAGGAATATGTAAGGTTTACTAAATCGGTATTTAAGTTGCTGATCACAAAAGTAAATTCGATGTGATTCATTTACGAGGAAATTTAGGAGAAGCGGTTTTAACCACTTTTTTAATGGGTTGAAACCCATCATCCTAAAGGATTAATTAACTATTATAGATTTTATCTACTTAGAATTATCTGATAGCTAGTCTTCCTTTTATCCCCTTCCTTTTTCAACAATCCTTGCTCTACCCCATATCTCAGGTCCCGACTGGCTGTTGCCGTGGATATGTCCTTAAAAATATTCATATAATCCTTTCTCGTAAAAGAACCTGTTGCCCCTGACTCAATGAAATATTTCATTCTGTCTTCAGAAGTATTTAGTTGGTTCTGGAGCTTTAGTAAATCATCCAAAGACTCATTAATTGCTGCAAGTATGAATTCAATAAACCTGGTTGATTTTCCTTCCTTATCAGATTTTTCGAGTGCACTATAATATTCGTGCTGTCTTTCTTTAATAATTGTCTCAAATGGAAGGAATTCAAACAAAGGATATTCCTTCATTAATATCAATGTCTGCCACAATCTTCCCATCCTTCCATTACCATCCATAAAAGGATGGATGAACTCAATTTCGTAATGAATAACACAACTTTTGATTAATACGGGGTCATTTGATTTTCGATAATATTCAAATATGTCGTTTATTAAAGCCGGTAAATGCTGTGGAGGAGGAGCTACATGAGACACCTCTTTCCCTTTCACAATTCCTACGGATTTGGATCTGAAATTTCCCGGTTTCTCAACTAAACCTTTCATTAAAAGCTTGTGAGCTTTGAGGAATGATTTTATGGATGATGGATTAAATTGAGATATTTTATCATAGACATCAATGGCGTTGATCACCTCTACAATATCCTCCTTGGGTCCTATTACTTTTTTGTTATCGATGATGGCTGTTATCTGATCTTCTGATAAGGTATTACCTTCTATTTCCAAAGAAGCCTTTATGGTCTTTACTCTATTTCGCTTTCGAAGTTCAGGAGATGGACGATTTAAATGATGAGCATTTACTGCTCCTATTTTTTGTGATATCTCGGTAATGAGATTTAGAATTATATTCGTTATATCATATGGTGGTTTAATAATACTATCATTTGATACTATCACAAGATAATAATTTAAATTAAACCCGATATTAAAATACTGCCCTCAGAATATAAGGGCGACCTCTCTGAGGTCGGTAATCATATAATATTGTTTTCTAACATTGGATGACCCCTCCAGGGTTAATATTTTCATCTTCATTCAGCAATTTGATCATTGACCTTGGAAAGGTCATCCTATGTTAAAATAACATCTGAATGAAACTTTTGACCTCAGAGAGGTCAACCCTCCATGGATCAGCTCTTCATCCGGTCAATTTAATCTCTTATGACAAAGGTAAATTGGTTTTAACCGTTAAATCGATGGGTTGAAACCCATCCTCCAGGATTCACTTAAGATGATATTGATTCGGTTTTATAGTACTTGTCCCTTAACTTAAATGCGACCCTCACCAGCAATATAAGCGCCGGGACTTCAACAAGAGGCCCGATGACCCCTGCAAAGGCTTGTCCGGAATTTAATCCAAAAACAGCAATAGCTACCGCAATGGCCAATTCAAAATTATTGCCTGCTGCCGTAAATGAAATAGCTGCATTTTTATCATAAGTAGCTCCCATTGCCTTGCTTACAAAAAAGCCTATGAAAAACATAATGGTAAAATAAATGAGCAATGGAATCGAAATGATCACTACGTCCATTGGTATTTCAACAATTAATTCACCTTTCAGTGAGAACATGACTATAATGGTAAAAAGCAAGGCGATCAGTGTCATAGGAGATATGGTTGGGATGAACTTCTCAGTATACCACTTTTCCCCCTTCATTTTAACCAATATGATCCTGCTTAGTAACCCTGCGAGGAATGGAATCCCCAGATAAATGGCCACACTCTCCGCTATGGTAGCAATAGAAACATCCACAATAGCACCCTCAAATCCCAATAGAGGGGGCAATTTGGTGATGAATATCCATGCATAAAAACTGTATGCAAATACCTGGAAAATACTGTTGAGTGCCACCAACCCTGCTCCATATTCACTACTACCTTCTGCAAGGTCATTCCATACCAGGACCATAGCAATGCATCTCGCCAACCCAATCAAGATCAACCCCACCATATACTCAGGATGGCCTTTTAAGAAAAGAATGGCAAGGACAAACATCAGGATGGGTCCTATCACCCAGTTTAAAACCAAAGAAATAGATAAGATCTTTACATTCTTAAAAACTTTGGGTAAAAGGGCATAATTGACTTTAGCCAATGGGGGATACATCATCAGGATCAATCCAATGGCAATTGGAATATTAGTAGTCCCGCTCGACATAGAATCTATGGTGTCCGCGAAAGAAGGAAATAAGTATCCTAATCCTACACCTATTGCCATCGCCAGGAATATCCATAAGGTCAGATAATTATCAAGAAAGGAAAGCTTTTTCATTTTAGTCCTTTTATATTTTCAGTTTGATCCTTTAATTGTATTAATTTCTTGTTCAAGGTTTAGCTTGTCCTTTGCACATTTAACAGCATAGAACATCTCACGCGCGATCTGTCTGCAGCGTTCATCATATGCCTTTTCTGCAGAAGGGGTGCCATCATATTTTTTAGGATCTTCATACTTAATAGAGAACCTTGCATCCGCACCTTGTACAATCGGACAGGCCTCATCTGCACTTGAGCAAACCATGATTGCAGCAAATTCTGATTTAGGATTTATTGGATGGTCGTATTTCTTTGAGAACATTTCAATCGGCTCCTTCGTCTCACTTAGAGTGACTCGGTATACCGGGTTGTTGTCAGCTCCATCACTTTCTACTCTGAACCCAGCTTTTTTTATAGCTTCAACAGCCCTTGGGAAAAAAGCAGTAGCTTCCGTCCCTCCTGAAGCAGTTGTTATATCTCCAATATGGTAATAAGCAGCAGCAGCTTCAAGCCAAATTTGTCCAAGATGACTCCTTCTCGAGTTGTGTGTACATATAACCGTGATCTTTAGATCTTTTCCGGCTTTCTTTTTCTTATAAATATATGCGCCAAGTTCCGCAAGTTGTTCTTTTCGATCTTCGGTAATCTGATCTGCCTCTGCTTCCAGTGTAGAGCAATAATTTTCTAAAGTCTTATAAAATTCAGGTATATTCATTTCGGTTGATTGATAAAATTTGTCTATAATCTCGATTGAATGAGATAAATAGAAAAACACATTTTTCTTTAGCAACATTCCTGATCGAGTACATAAGAATCGAATAAAGCATTAAATAGGTTCTGAACCTTTCTCCATTGCTCGGCATCTATGCAATAATTGATGCTCACTCCTTCAATTGTGCCCTTAATGATTCCTATACTTTTCAGCTCTTTAAGATGCCTGGAAATCGTCGGCTGAGCAAGTGGTACTTCATTCACTATATCGCCACCTATGCATTGATTTACACTTAATAAATGCTGAATGATGGCAATTCTACCCGGATGGGCCAATACCTTTGCCACAGCAGCAATTTCATTTTGTTGATCCGTAAAATTCTCAGTTTTTGTCAATCCCATCAGGGTTATATTTATTTATTGCAATATTACAATATATCTGAGTATTTAGAAATATTTTTCATGACAAAGTATAGACCGTTCATGTAGTAATTATACCATCTATATATGGTATAGAAAATCGTCGGATCAGTGGCTGACCTCTCTCAGGTCGGATATTTAGGATCTTTTCTTTTAACATATGGTAACCCCGCTGGGATTAATGTCTAGATTCAATCGATAACACTCATTATTGACCCTGGATGGGTCATCCTATGTTAAAAACCAGGTTCAATACCATTTGACCTCAGGGAGGTCACCCAAAATCGACGCATTCTTAATCCAGGAAATAATCTCCAATTACAATAAAGTCCATAAAATCCGGAATGATCCTGAAAAGCGGTTTTAACCGCTTCATGAGATGGGTTGAAACCCATCTTCCAGATGTCCTGCATATTTACATTCCTATCAGGACTTTTTTCACCCTATCGAGTCCAAATACTCGATCAGCTTATCTTTATAACAGTTCCCTACCCCAAAACCATTGTTCCTATGCCGTAGCTAGAGCATTTGCTCCGGATGGTTGTAGCTGTCAATATAGTCTCCGTTGACAATGACATACCGGCTTATCCGCATAAACTAAAGCGGTAATTCCGTTAAGATGAGATTTAAGGATGAAATTTTAAACATAAAGTGAAACTCATAAGTTTGGGCGACCTCTCTGAGGTCGGATATTTAGGATCTTTTCTTTTAACATATGGTAACCCCACTGGGGTTAATGACTAGATTCAATCAATAACACTCATTATTGACCCTGGAAGGGTCATCCTATGTTAAAAACCAGGTTCAATACCATTTGACCTCAGAGAGGTCACCCAAGATCGACGCATTCTTAATCCAGGAAATAATCTCCAATTACAATAAAGTCCATAAAATCCGGAATGATTCTGAAAAGCGGTTTTAACCGCTTCAAATGATGGGGTTAAATCAATTCTCCTATCTCCAAGTTTTTACTTACTCAAAGATACCAAACGATGATCACAGAATTACTCATTCTGTATCTTCCAATCCACGTGGCCTTTAACTTCTACTTCCCCATTATTTTTGTTATGAAGGTATAGTCCATTTTCATCCGACAGAATCAGAATCAGGTCATGGATGGTCAGATTGCCTTCATTAGACAGCAAGGTTCCTCCTGACTCATAGGAAGCAAGGTTTAAATTTCTGAGTTCTACAGCCAGGCTGGGAGGGATATGTAAAAATGGATTCATTGTTGTTGATGCCAACACCTGAGGATCGCCCTCACTCAGGAAAACAAGACTTTTCTTCATGTGGAGCAGGTCATCAGTAATCCAGAGGGTATCCCCAATCAACGCGGTGTAAAACCTGATCGTATCTCCATCCACGGCACAGGCAATGGCCCATTTGAAGCAGCCTGGTACCTCATCCTGCTTAACTGTGACGGAATAGGTGCATGCTAAATCTGTGGTTGTATAACCATCTGTAACCCCACCTCCAAAGACCGCCGGATAAGTATAAAGGATATCATGTCCAACTTTATCCATCGCAAATCCATCCTCGGCGCCTCCTGAGAATACGTTCGGATATTTGTAAATGATATCTGACCCATACTTCAATACTGAAAAACCATCACCATCTCCTCCTGCATGCACTGACGAGTAAGTGTAAATCACATCGCTGCCAATTTTTAACACTGCATGTCCGGCACCACTTCCTCCATGGTAAGGTTCATTTTGTGTCTTGACCGCATGAGTTAACACACTAAAACAGCACACTAGAAAATATAATTTTATGGTGTATTTCTTCATATTCCTATGACTTAATTGACCGTGCGAGCCCCTCTGATTCCGATCTGATAAGCTCTGCCAAATGCTGCTAAATACTGTATATGAGAAGTCTTTGCCGCATTGTAATCATCATAGAAAGACCCTCCTTTTCCATTCCAATGGCTACCGGGCCAGTTTAACCCGGCTCCTCCATATCCATCTGTATCCAATAAACCGTCCCCATGGGCACCCGTAAAAGACTGGAATCGATCAGATGCTACAGTCGGTTCTCTCAGGTTACCGCTGAGCTCCATCACTCCATAATAACTTCCGCCTGCATGAAACCGATCTCCACTGGCTGTGGCAGCAAATATGCCACATCGCAAGGGACCATTGAGAGCTCCGTCAGTCGTATTGTAACTTGCATTACCGACAGTTGTAGCCGTGCTCGGATTGGAAACCACTGCTCCTGGAGTGCCATCGTTGGTAATGGAATATGCTAAGTAATGGATATTGGCCGTACCCCAGGCAAATTCATTGATTACAGGAGGTATCGGACCCCGGGCAGCTTTTTCAAACTCCATATCAGAAAAAGGCCTTAAAGCCGCCCAGTCCAGGTATGCAACATGATCCTGGTACTGAAACCACCCACAGGCACGATCAGATGCAGAAGTAGTGGCATCGCTTCCAGTACCCAGCCAGGAAACGGTATTGCGCCAGGATGTATTATCTGTGTTCTTTCCAGGACTTCCCGTTATGTCCCGGTAAAGTTTTTGATTGGATGAAAGAGTATTAAAAAATGACACCCATTGCCCTTCACTCACTTCGTATTTCATGATATAAAATGAATTAAACCCATTGGGGAAATTCGGATTAAGTGGAGTTGTAAAATTAGAAGGGTACCCCCCTACATCATTTACTGGAGTGATAGAGGCATCTGGGGTATTGATGTAAGTCAGTGTATAATATCCTCCAAAAGTATTTCCATCGCCCACATAAAAAGCCCCTTGTGGGATATAGACCATTTCAATAGCAAAAGCTTTCAATGTGATCGGATCATCATCACTAATACCATCTACCGCATAATTCCATCGCAGCTCTACCGACCAATTGACAGTCCCACTACCATCAGCTGAACGATAGACCATTACTCCTTTTCCATCAGAAGTGGCGTTTAGGACACAACCACCTGGAGCTGTATGTCCATCATTGGCTGCTGTACCATCGACATAATTCAAAGTGGCATGTTTGTACAATCCATTATCCGGATCGAGAAACTTAATGAAAACCCATGCAGCATCCCAATTGGAAGGTCCAGTACTGATCCTCCAGGAATTATCCCATGAAACGTCAAAACCCACCAGGTAATAGTCATCCACCGTATTCTGAGAAGCTAGATTGAGATTATTGATAGTGATATTATTTCCATAGGAATTAAATGATAAAAACATAAAAACCAACAAAAAAATTAAATGAAAAGCTTTTGATTTCATACTTACAGATTTGTATAAACATGATGGCCCAAGTACTCCACTTTGGATTAATATGACCTTAAATTTCTTCTACAGACTGCGAAATCTATTGAAGAATTTTATTTTGAAATATGATCATTATTTCTTTTAAAAATGATCGATATCATAATTAACTTTTAGTGGTAAAACTTACTTCAATTTCTCATCATAAAGAGAAAAATACCATTGTGAAAACACTTTTAATCAATGGGCGAACTCGTTAGAATCGGAGCGATGTTAACTATTTTAATGGATGGGTTAAAACCCATCATCCGGATAGCCCTATATAGAGATGACCCTCGATAATGAATCCTGACAGGACTTAACGACCTGCAAGGAATATTCATACTAAATCCTACGTTCGATCGGAATGACTACGGCCTTTACGGGATTAGAAGACTCGAGGTTTTCGTTGAATGCTTCAATTAAAGGAAATAATCGGTCAATGTTCTCTTCCTGGGTAAAGGAAAACAACATCACCGATCGGGTGCTGTGTTTTTCTCCGGGAAACCAGGAAGAAGCAATGGTCAGGGTATCGCTGCCTTTAAATCCTTCGATATCAGAGCTACTGAAATTTTCGATACCGGCCTTTTTAAATAGCTTCAAAATGTCTTCTTCAAAAGCTTCGACTGTGGTGACTATGAGGAGTTTCATTTATTTATATTTTAAATATTCAATAATGGGAGCTTTCTAAAAAGTATAAGGTGTCAGGCAATTGGAAAATTTAATTTCTTGCAAAGACGCAAAGGCGCCAAGATAAAAAAGCAACTCTGCGATCTCAGCGTCTCTGCGAGAGATAATTTCGTCCAGATTGATAGTATATGCTTTTTAGACAGCTTCATTTCATTAACTAAGCATACTTCTTCCTTTCAATTAAGTAATATACAAGCGGTACGACCAACAAGGTCAGAAACGTACTCACGATGGTTCCTCCCATCAATGAGATCGCCAAGCCCTGGAATATCGGATCAAATAAGATCACAAAAGCACCAATCACAACCGTACCTGCCGTCAACAAGATCGGCGTTGTTCGTACTGCACCCGCCTCGATCACCGCTTCTTTCAATGGAACCCCATCCTTCAACCGGATATTGACAAAGTCAATCAACAATACCGAATTCCTTACCATGATTCCCGCCAAAGCGATCATCCCAATGAATGAGGTAGCTGTAAAGAATGCCCCCATCATCCAGTGACCCAACACAATTCCTACCAACGACAGCGGTATGGCAACCATCATTACAATCGGCGTCTTGAAATTCTGGAACCATCCAACGATCAAGATGTAGATCAGAAAAATAACACCTATAAATGCTATTCCAAGATCCCTGAATACCTCCAGTGTGATCTGCCATTCTCCATCCCACTTTACTGTATAATCATCTTCATAATCGGGTTGCTGGATGTACAATTCATCAATTGAATATCCTTGAGGCACAGTCAGCTTTTTCAACTTCTCACCCATTCCAAGAATGGCATAGACAGGACTTTCTAACTCTCCAGCCATATCTGCCAATACATACACCACCCTCTTTTGATTCTTGCGATAAATGGACTTGGGTTTTACTCCTTCAATCACATCTACCAATTCAGAAATCGGAATCATCTGCCCTTGTTGTGACTTCACTTTTAATTGAGCAATATCATCGGTGGAAGATTTTTCCTCCTCTTTCAAATCCAATACAATGCCCACCTGGTCAATCGATCGCTCCTGGTTCAAGGTGCTGACCGGACGATCCGTCATCGCAATATTCAATGTATGGGTAATTTGCTCAGGAGATATTCCGTACAACATTGCCTTCTCCTTATCGATGACGTATGAATATTCTACCTGATCGCTTTCTACCATATCATCCACATCGACCACATCTGTTGTATTGGAAAGCAATGTATTTACTTGTCCGGCGAGCTTCATCTGTTCTTCGTAATCCGGTCCATAAACTTCCGCAACAATGGTAGACAGTACCGGAGGTCCCGGAGGAACTTCAACTACTTTAACATTGGCATTATACTTAGCTGCTATCCGTTGTATTTCCGGCCTGTATTCCTTGGCCAGGTCATGGCTTTGTGCAGTTCTATCGTGCTTATCAGTCAGGTTCACCTGAATATCAGCCGTATTACTGGCACCCCTCATATCGTAATGTCTTACCAATCCATTGAATGTGATCGGTGCTGAGGTTCCAACATACGTCTGGTAATGGACGACTTCAACCTGATCAGACAGGTACTGCCCTATTTCATTGGCTACAGCATTGGTGCGTTCGAGCGTTGATCCTTCAGGCATATCAATGACCACCTGGAATTCATTTTTGTTATCAAATGGAAGCATCTTCACCGCCACAGACTTGGTAAAAAACATCCCCACTGAGCCAAGCAATAAGGTAAACGTGATCAATAAGAATGTCCACCTTTTCCATCTTGACTCAATCAGAGGTTTCTCGAACCATGCATAGATCTTGTAGATCATCGTCTGATTTAACTCGACCCCTTTTTCTTCTTTCTTATTCTTTTTGTCTTTTTCCTTAAGGAAAATAAAACCCAGGTAGGGCGTAATCGTTAAGGCAACAAACAAGGACAAGATCATGGCTATAGACGCTCCAATCGGCATGGGAGACATATAAGGGCCCATCAACCCGGATACAAAAGCCATCGGCAAGACCGAGGCAATCACTGTGAAGGTCGCCAGTATCGTCGGATTACCCACCTCATTGATGGCATACAGTGCTGCCTGCTTAAACGGCAGGCGTTTCATCTTGAAATGCCGGTGCATATTTTCCGCAATGATGATGGAGTCATCCACCACAATCCCCGTTACAAATACCAGGGCAAATAAGGTGATCCTGTTCAACGTGTAATCCAGCATGTAATAACTCAGCAAGGTCAACGCAAAAGTGATGGGTACAGATAGGAATACTACCAATCCACCTCTCCATCCCATGGCCAACATCACCACAAAGGTTACCGCTATGATGGCACCAATCAGATGGAGCAATAACTCAGACACTTTCTGAGAGGCTGTTTCACCATAGTTCCTCGTAATTTCAACATGGACTTCGTCAGGTATCAATGTTTCTTTCAGATGATCCAGTTTATCAATAACAATGTCAGCGATTTTCATCGCATCAGTACCTTTACGCTTGGCTATAGAAAGGGTTACTGCCGGATATTCTGAAGGATAGTCAGCGACTACTTCACCGGCCTGCCCATATCCGAATGAAACATAATTATCGGGCAGTTCCGGGCCATCAACAATCTGAGCTATTTGCTTCAGGTATACTGGTTGATTTTTGTGTACACCTACTACAAGGTTTTCTACATCATCCGTGGTCTTTAAGAAATTCCCTGTTTTTACCAGGAACTCCTGATCTTTCCTGTCAAAGCTTCCTGCAGAGACTTGCTGATTATTGGTCTGGATCATCTGACTGACTCCCAGGACATCCAATCCCATCTCCGACATCTTATATTGATCCATGACGACCCTCAATTGGCGACCACGCCCTCCGATCAACTTAGTAATGGCCACATCATTGATCTTTTCAATTTCATCATTTACTTCCTGGGCCAACTGCCTCAACATATAATCATCGTAAGTCTCACTCCAGAAAGTCAATCCCAACATGGGCACATCGTCTATCGCCCTGGTCTTAACCAATGGCATGGTCACGCCGGCCGGCATCAAATCCATGTGTTTATTGATCTCATTGTAGAGATTTACGAATGATCGTTCAATATCTTCACCCACGTAAAACTGGACAATGACCATGGCCTGCTCCTGCATAGAAGTGGAATAAACATATTCCACACCAGGAATATTAGAAATCAACTTCTCCAGTGGCTTGACCACCCTGGATTCCACCTCAGTTGGACTTGCTCCTGGATACCCTACAAAGATGTCCGCCATTGGCACATCAATCTGTGGCTCTTCTTCTCTCGGTATGATGAATGAACTGTAAACTCCGATGACCATAAATACGATCATCAACAGTACGGTCAACTTGGAGGTGATAAACCCTTTGGCAATCTTACCTGCTAATCCTTCTTGCATAATCTCTGGTTTTATTGAGTAATGACAGGTACTCCGTTATATAATTTTCCTTCGGCTGAGAGTATATACTTTTCATCAGGTGTCAATCCTGACAACACTTCTACCATATCACCGGAAGAACTGCCTAATCTCAACCACCTTAATAAAGCCTTATTGGAATCATTGACTACATAAACGCCGGTCAATTGTCCTTGCCTGACGATGGCTGACTCCGGAATCATAAAAGTTTCCACTGACATAGATGCATCGTCTTCAAGTTTTATGGTGGCG
>Ga0316201_10003118_pt1 | contig 12110 bp, 9 predicted proteins | sample CS6wburrow_MG_FD_204516 | JGI IMG/M metagenome (GOLD analysis project Ga0316201, IMG submission 204516) | Coastal sediment microbial communities from Delaware Bay, Delaware, United States - CS-6 worm burrow | ecosystem: Environmental > Aquatic > Marine > Coastal > Sediment | place: USA: Delaware... | reverse complement strand
GGCCACGAAAATGTACGCGCTGCGCTTGCTGCGGCGACGCCTGAAGTGGTCGAAAGCTTTGCGGCAAGTAATCAACCGCTCACGCTGGAGAGCCTGATCGAGTTACTGTCGCAGTCTACTGTAGACGAAGAAGTATTGTATACAACCTGCTCGTTTAGTGCCTATTTGGACTTACGCGAAGGTACACAATGGCAGCACGTGATTCGTGAAGAGGTGGCCAAGTGGTGCGCTGCTTACGACGATGAGGGGCAATCTTCCTGGAAATTCCCATGGAAAGACTTGAGCCTGTTTGCTGGCTGGAAGGCTGCTGCACAGATCGACCGTAACCCAGAGTTCAAGGGGTTGACTGGTTTTCGTCAGTTTGTAGCCGAGCTCCCCGAAGATCCACACGCAGTGCTGGAGCAAGCGATTGCGATGCTGCAAATGCCTGAAGAACGGATCGAGTCGCTACTCTATCGCATTCTGCTGACTTTGCCCGGTTGGGCAGGGCACCTTCGCTATAAAGATCGCGAGTTTGAGATCCGCGGCGAGTCCGGTGACTCCTTGCTGCAACTCTTGGCGATTCTTCTTAGCTACGATATGGCGCTCTATGCGATTCATTCGAATAGCCAAGATCGCGTGCTCGGCTGGCAGCGTAATTTGATGGAAGACTCCGAAGATGAGGCTTCCAGCGCGCTTCCATTGGATCTGGCGCAACGCTTGATCTGGCAGTCCGCAATGGAGCATGCCTTCGAGCAAAAGCTGCGCCTCGATATTGCGCCTAGCGGCCAAACTGAAGCCGCTCCTAAGCGCCCCGACGTGCAAGCCATCTTCTGTATCGATGTGCGCTCTGAAGTCTTTCGCCGCAACTTGGAGTCCACCGGGCTCAATGTGCAAACAATCGGCTTCGCCGGATTTTTTGGTCTGCCGATTGACCACCGCGTGCCCGGCCTTGGCGGCACCCAAGCTCGCTGCCCAGTGCTACTTGCACCACCCGTTCGCACGACGGATTGTAAGGCAGGCATCGAAGTCTCGGAGTTTGATCAACTCATGTTCCAACGTGTGGATGCCCGTGAAAGTAAGCGTACTTGGAAACGCTTTAAAGAAGCGGCCTCGTCGTGCTTTACCTTTGTTGAAACCATTGGCCTGAGCTACGGAGTTGAATTGGTCAAAGATGCCTTCGGTCTCTCGGGGAAATCTGGAGGCGATAAGGGAGCACCCGCGTTTCTCGATAACTTGGCGACTACTGATCGTGCCGATCTGGCGCAGGGTATTCTTAAAGGCCTCGGGTTGCTCGAAAATTTCGGCCGTGTTGTCCTCTTCTGCGGTCACGGTAGCGCGACCAAGAACAACCCCTACGCATCCGGCCTCGATTGCGGTGCTTGCGGTGGTCACGCTGGCGATGCGAATGCGCGCTTAGCCGCCGCGCTGCTCAATCAAGACGATGTACGCGCCGAACTGGCTCAGCGCGGAATCGCGATTCCGGAGGATACGATCTTTATCGGTGGCCTGCACAACACCACGACGGACGAAGTCTCGCTCTTCGAATATGAGCGTGTCGAAGCGACTTTAATCGGCCAGCTGCGCGCTTCGCTCGATCAGGCAGGTATTCTGTGTGCCATCGAACGCTCCGCACGCTTGGACAGTACGGCTCAGCAAAAAGACGTGGTTGCCTCGGTGCGTTCCCGTAGCCGCGACTGGGCGCAGGTGCGTCCCGAATGGGCGCTCGCGGGCAATGCCGCCTTTATCGTGGCCCCACGTGAATGGACGGCGAAGGCCAACTTACAGAGCCGCGCCTTTCTGCACGAGTACTCCGCGAGCACAGATCCGGAGGGTGCCGTATTGGAAAACATCATTGGCGGGCCGCTTGTCGTCGGCAGCTGGATCAACCTCCAGTATTACGCATCCGCTACGGATAATGCCTACTTTGGCAGCGGCCATAAATCCATCCACAACGTCGTTGGCGGGGTGGGTGTGGCACTCGGAAATGAATATGACCTACGCCCCGGCTTGCCCTTTCAGTCTGTGCACGATGGTGAGAAACTCATCCACGAACCGCTGCGTCTGCACGCCTGTATCGCTGCCGATACGGAAGTACTTGATGGTATTTTAGAGCGTCAAGAGCACGTCCGCCACCTAGTTGAGAATGGCTGGGTGCACCTCGTCGCGCTCGGGGCAGATGGTCGCCAATGGGCCCGCCGCCAAAGCGACGGCTCGTGGCAGCAGACCCCTGCTAGGACGCATCAGCTTGCGGAGTAAGGGTTTTCTTAATCATCATCTCACGCTTAATCTCGCCGCGCAGGCTTGCATCCTCCCGCCGCTTGATCTCTCTATTAGCCATGCGATCTGTATTTTTTTGCGCTTTCCTCATTACCTTCTCGGCTCTCTGTGTAAATGCCGGAGCCATCGAAGGGCGCGTCGTGTCCATTTTGGAGGATGCGCGCTCGCTGGAGTTGGAGCTCACCAAGTCGGAGGATGCCCAGCTTGAAGTTGGCAGCACTCAGAGCTTCCGCGTTGGCGCGGGTGATCTGGCTATCGGCTATGCTGGCCGCACCGTGCGTGCCAATGCGGCTTACTACGGCAATAAGTGGCACTTGGAGCAGGTCTTTCCCTTGGATGGTCTGGGTGCGAAGGCTGCGAGCGATGTGAATCAGCGGTTACATCAGGCCACTGCGACCATGAGCCGCCGCAAGTATGTGAAGCACGGCGAGTACGTTCCCAACTTCGCTATGATCGATCAGCGCGGTGACTTTCTCCAAATCCGCCAACTGCAAGGTAAGCCCTTTGTATTGAACTTTATCTTCACCCGTTGCGCTGTGCCTACCATGTGCCCGGCTTCCAGTGCTCGTATGTCTGACATGCAAGATGCCGCTCGTGCCGCAGGGCTGGAAAATTTACAGTTTGTGACGATCACTTTTGACCCGGCTTACGACTCGCCTGGTATCTTAAAGCAGTACGCCGAAGGCTACGGTATGGAGCCGGACAACTTCTACTTGCTGACCGGAGAGCGATCAGTGGTGGATGATTTGCTTCGTCAGTTTGGAATCCTTACGATGGATGAGGACGGCACGATCAATCACACGATGGCAACTTTGCTTGTCGATGAGAACGGTCGAGTGGCCTATCGTAAGGAAGGTTCGACTTGGACTGTCGAAGAATTTCTAGAGGAAGCGAAGCAGCTTTGAAGACAATCGAAGAGATAGCTCAGGGCAAAGGCACTGTTTCCACTTGGCGGAGTGTCGCGCTTCTTTCGATCCTTTTTGTGGGAGCATATTTTGTTTTGCGCGCCTTGCCGGATGCTCAATGCGGCTTCCTTCACTATGAGGAAGTGGTCAATGCGGAAGGTGTGATTGAGCTTTGCGCCACCAACCATGCGGGTTTTCTTGATCTCACGCGTTTGAAGTATCCGGTTGAAATGGAGATTGAGAGCCGTTCCGTTTCTGCGGAGTCAGCGACCTTCGAGGTCGTTTTGGAACTTCAAACTTCTGGCGGAATGACGATCGCGCCACATGAGTTAGCCGTCACGCATACGAAAAAGATGCACGTTATGGTGATCGATTCGTCGCTCGAAGATTATCACCACGTACATCCGACGCCGGATGGACTGAACGGACGGTATATTTTTAAGTTTACGCCACAAAAAGCGGGGGACTATCGAGTCTTTACCGAAATCGTGCCTTTGCGCAGTCGGCGACAAGCGATTGCTACCGGCGTAATCGAATTGGATGGAGCGCCTGCGCAACCCGATTTTTCACGGCGAACTGTCAGTATGGTCGAGGGCGTGCATTTCGAGTTAGGCAACGTACCGGAGCGGCTTCGAAAAGGGCGTGATTATCGACTTGATCTCAAAGTGACGGCTGTAAATGGAGCTGCGGTCGAACTTGAGGAAATTATGGGGGCTCAGGGGCATATGGTGGCTTTCGATGCGGCGGGTAAGGGATTCGCCCATATGCATCCTGTGGATAGTGTGGTTTCTGCCCGCGCGGGACTTAGTGGTGGTGAGTCTCGCGAGTTGGCTTTCTTATTTAATGTACCAAATCCCGGTTGGTATCGGCTCTTCGCACAGGTCCGGATTGATGGGCGCGAGGTCTTTGGGCGATTTGATCTACGGGTTGAGTAAGTTCAAAATGTTGCAGTACGTTCAAGAATTCGCACTATTTAGTAAATGAAGAGTTTCGAAGAGTTCGTGGAGTCGCGCCAAAAAATGGATCCATCTTCCTTGAGGTTTAATGAACACCAGTGGAAGCAGGCCTATACGGCTTACCTAAGCGCACGTCAGCGTGTGCGGGAGGGGGGCGGCGATTCGGCATCATCTAACTCCGGTGGTACAAAGCGTCGCCGTAGAAATGAGTCTAAGAATTCCCGCGGAATGCATAACCCCTCGGTGCTCTCTGAGGCGGGAATTTTGAAAGCAAAAATCCGTCAGCAGTCAGCCTATGCGGACTTACGCTTGATTATTGATGTCCTCGCATGGTTCGCAATGGGAGTGGTCGTTGTTATCGCGTTACTCGGTATGTTGGGAGGCTTTAATGCCTATTCAGTATTATCCGCTTTGATTGAAGGTGTGCTTGGTGTGCTCGTGGTTTTTGTAGCCAAATTTTTGATACATGTAATTATTGATATTCCTGATGTCGCTCTCTATCTTGAAGTTAGGGAGCGTGAATTAGGTGAGGGAAATCAAGAAAATACACAGAACCAGTGAATCATAAAAACTTTTATGAGTGTTGACTTGGGCTTGTAATTATCGGGTGACGCATTTGAAATCCAGGTTCCCCGATGCACTACAACGTTCAGCTCACGAATATAAACCCTGATTTCTCGGTTGAACCCAAGCCTGAGGAGCCTTGGACCGTGAGGGTGGATAGTGATGAGGAAATGATATTTTTGATGAACCGGGTGGCCGTAACGAGTTCACAGGAGACGATGCTCGAATTCCCGGAATTGGAAATTACCGTGTTCAATAAGCGCGTGCTCGTAACTGCGATTGAAGGAATGCTCTACTACACAGAGCCGCGTTCGGAAAATCGGCAAAATCTGAAAGTTATACCTCAGGAGGTGATTTGTCTTCTTGCGAATAAGCCGTTTGAAGAAATTTCCCCGGATGCTTCTCCGGCTGAGGTGAATGCAAGCGCTGCAAATTTGGTAAAGGGAAGAGGCTTATTCAGTTGGCCCGTATTATTGCTGGCCTGTCTGGTTCTAGCCATTGGCGGCGGTGGTGTGTTATTGAAAAAATTAACGATTCGTCCTTCTTTGGTTGGAGTTCCTAGATTTATTCCAGTCTTCGTCGGGGAGAAGGAAGTGATTGATCGGTTCAGTGATGTTTATGCCAGCGAATATAGTCAGGGGGCCCTCGTCTTTCGTTTAACTCAAGACGGCCAGGCCGAATTCTATGAGATGTGGCGTTCTGAAGAGAGTAAGCGCTTTATCTTAGTAGAAACGGAATCACTGAAGCTTCAGGTTGGGGCGCATGAGGGTAAAGTCGCCTTACTTGCGGGTGGTGTGCATCTGTTAGTGCCGAAAGACGACAATTTGATACTCTTTGATGGCAATGAGTATAAACGACACCGTGGCCAACTTAATGAAATTGGTGAAGTCTTGAAGCTGAATGTCCGCCCCGCTAAGCGCTGACATTACATATTTATTCCTGTGAGGGATAGCCTAGAAGCTCGATTTTCAGCTTTTGGGCCTTTGCGACGATTGCGTCTTTATCGAGAATTAAGACACGCCCGGCCTCGAGGGCGGCGGTCTTGATGCCCGCTTCGTGCATGATTTGAAGGGTGCGATCGCCGAAGACCGGGACGTCGAAACGGTAGTCCTGATTCCGCTTTACGGTTTTTACGAAAATGAGGCCTTGGGTTTTAAAACCGCCAGCTCGTTTTAGCATGGGGTCGGTTCCTTCGTAAGCCTCGACTGCCAAGACGGTGCCCTTGCGGACAACCGCACCTTGCCCAATGTCTAGATCAGCCGCGCCCTTGGCAATCTCGATGCCGTGGCTGACATAATCCATCTCGGCTTTCAGCTTTCCGGATGTCATGAGCCCATCAGTGGCAAGCTGATCATCGAGGAAGGAGCGGGCGTCGAGCATCTGCAAATCGATTGCTTCGATCTCATTTGCGATGGCACCAAAAATGGTTTCGGCATTCTTCGCCTTTAGGCTGTTAAGTATCTTGAGCGCTTTGATGTCCGGGTGAAGACCGTGGAAAAGTCGGCGTGGGGTTATTTGTCCCGCCATGAGCGCGTAGCCACAATCGAGTTTATGTAAGGACTTCAATAGTCGCCCAAGTTGGCCGACTTTGATTTGAATGTGCTCATCTCCGGGGGTGAGGTCGATCAGGCTTTGATCTGTTTCGCCGTGGAAAGAAATTACGCGAAGGGGCAATCCAGCCGCTCGAATGCGCTCGGCCATAAGGATGGGGTAGCGGCCTTTACCTGCGATCAAACCGATCGGGCGGGCATTAAAGTCTTCGGGTAGGAATTGTGAAAGCGGGGTCGTCATGAGCTTTACTCTCGGTATTCGTAGGGGCGGGTGGGAGCTTGGTCGAAATAGTCGGCGGGTACAATCAGAACTGGTGTCGCGCTACCCCCTGCCTTTGACGCTTTAAAAAAGACGCGTTGACTCGCATGTACAGTGGCATCGACGAAGCGCTTCGAGCTTTCGGGCAGGCTGGCGATATCGATATGCTGCGCGATTTTACCTAGGGTCGAGCTTTGCGGGCTAATCCTCACACTCGTCGGTCCGGAGAGGTACTCGCGGCTTTTTCCATCCGGATAATAGAAGGTCGCACTGCCTTTATAGGTAGTAATGGTTGTTCCGATTTCGTTTTGTTGAACGAGGTAATTGTTTGAATGAATGCGTAATGTGCCTGTTGGCGTAAGCACGCGTGCTTGAGAGAGCGGGGAGAGGCCCTCGCTCATAATCGCGAGGGTGCCGCGCTCGATTTCTAAGGTGAGCGCTGAAACCGAAGGTTCATAGTCCAAACCTTCTTGTTGCGCACTAAACGGTTCTTGTCCGTAGGTCGTAAAACTGACTTGGCTGTTTTCACCGATCCCGATGCCGAGACCATTGGATAGTGCAAAAAAGATGTAGCTGTCTTTTTTTGTATCGATGGTTTGGCTACTGAGGGTGCGTGGCTCGTGTAGCTTCGGGCGAGACTTCTTTCCCTCGGTATCGGTTATTTGGATACTGCCATGTTGGCTGGTGACGATGGCGACCCCATCGGGCATATTAATATCTGCGGCAGGGAGTAAATGCGCCCACAAGACTGCCACGATTGTGGCTGTGCGATGGAGACGGGGCAGCATTTGGAGCGGGGGCAGCATTAGACTGCGACGATATTGACGATTTTCCCAGGTACGTAAATTTCTCTTTTGATCGATTTGCCTTCGATATGGGACGATACTTTTTCGTTGGATTTAGCGGCGGCGATTGCATCGTCTTTCGACACATCGGCCGGAAGTTGAGCGTCGCCACGGTATTTGCCGTTCACTTGAAAGATGATCTTGATGGTATCTTCGACCAGTTTGCTTTCATCGCACTTAGGCCATCCGGCCTCGACGATGCTGCCACTATGACCGAGGCGCTCCCAGAGTTCTTCGGCCTGATGCGGTGCTAGCGGTGCAAGCAGCTTGAGAAAGCTCTCGACCGATTCCCTCGTCAACGACTCGCATTTCGCGAGTTGATTGATGCAGATCATCATTTGGGAAATCGCGGTGTTGAAGCCGAGTGTTTCATAGTCCTCGGTCACCTTTTTGATCGTGGCGTGGAGAGTGCGGTCGGTTTCTGAATCGAGCTTGTCGGCGACGCCGATCTTTGCGCTGACTTCGCCGTTCTCGTCGATGACTAGCCGCCAGACTTTACGTAGGAAGCGCGCGATGCCTTCGATGCCCTTCGTGTTCCAGGGCTTCATAGCTTCAAGCGGTCCGAGGAACATCAGGTAGAGACGTAGTGCGTCGGCGCCGTAGTCTGCGATGATGGTTTCTGGATTGACCACGTTACCGCGGCTCTTCGACATCTTTTCACCGTCTTCACCGAGGATGATGCCTTGGTGGAAGAGCTTCTTGAAGGGTTCCGGATCGCTGACTACGCCGAGGTCGAATAGCACTTGATGCCAGAAGCGGGCGTAGAGGAGGTGGAGCACAGCGTGCTCGGCACCACCGATATAGAGATCAGGTGTACCCCAGTATTTTTCTTTCTCTGGATCGATCAGAGCTTCCGTGTTCTTCGGGTCGATGTAGCGCAGGTAGTACCAGCAAGAGCCGGCCCACTGTGGCATTGTATTGGTTTCACGGGTGCCAAGTAGCCAGCCTTCGTGATCCTCTGTTGAGGTCGCCCCGGTCTTGGGGTCGATGTAAACGTGTAGCCATTCGCCAGCCTTAGAAAGCGGACTTTGCCCATCGGGGGACGGGGTGTAGCTCTCGACGACAGGTAGTTCAAGCGGTAGCTCGGCATCCGGAAGCGCAACTGCGAAGCAGGTCTTGCCTTCGATTTCGCAGGAGACGGGGCGCTCGACGGACTTCAATGAATCGTCGACCTTGTCGTAGTCTTCCTTGCTCAACCAGATGATAGGGAAGGGCTCGCCCCAGTAGCGCTGGCGGGAGAAGAGCCAGTCGCGGAGCTTGAAGTTGACGGTCGCTTTGCCGCGGTTGTCGGCGGCGAGTTGCTCGATCACAGCGTTCTTGGCGGACTCGGAGTCTTTACCCGTTTGCTCGCCGGAGTTGATCAACAACCCGGGGCCGGTGTAGGCCTCAACCAATGCGCCTGACTCGTCCTTCTCGGCGGAGTCGTTGTCATCGATGACCTGAACGATATCGAGGCCGAATTCCTTGGCGAATTCGAAGTCGCGCACATCGTGAGCGGGCACGGCCATAATCGCACCGGTGCCGTAAGTCATGAGCACGTAGTCGGCGACCCAGATGGGAATCTCTTTACCGTTGACCGGATTGATCGCTGTGGCACCCGTCCATTCGCCAGTTTTTTCCTTGCTCAGTTCGGCGCGTTCAAGGTCGGACTTGCTTTTGGCTTTTTCGATGTAGGCGTTCACGGCGTCCTTCTTGTCGGCCGTGGTGATCTGGGCAACGAGGGGGTGCTCGGGAGCGATTACCATGTAGGTCGCGCCGTAAAGCGTGTCCGGACGAGTCGTGAAGACCGTCAACTGCGCGTCGTGGCCGGACACATCGAAAGTTATTTCGCCACCTTCGGAGCGGCCGATCCAGTTTTCCTGAAGGCGCTTGGTGGAGTCGGGCCAGTCGAGGTCTTTGAGGCCAGCGATGAGGCGTTCGGCGTATTCGGTGATGCGGAGCACCCACTGGCGGATCGGGCGGCGCTCGACTGGGAAGCTGCCGCGTTCGGAGCGGGGGCCTTCCGGGGTGTTGAGGACTTCCTCGTTGGCGAGCACGGTGCCGAGTTCCGGGCAGAACCAGACGGGTTTCTCGTCCACATAGGCGAGGCCCTTTTTGAAAAGTTGCATGAAGATCCACTGCGTCCACTTGAAGTAGCCGGGATCGGTGGTATTGACTTCGCGGTTCCAGTCGTAAGCGAAGCCGAGTTGGGTCAATTGCTTTGTGAAATTAGCGACGTTTTGTTTGGTTGTGATCGCGGGATGGGTGCCTGTCTTGATCGCGTATTGCTCGGTCGGTAGGCCGAAGGCGTCCCATCCCATCGGGTGGAGCACGTTAAAACCCCGTGCTTTTTTGAAGCGCTTCAGCGCATCGCTGGCGGTGTAGCCTTCGGGGTGGCCGATATGGAGACCCGCGCCGGAGGGATAGGGGAACATATCGAGGACATAGAAAGTCGGTTTGTCCTCAAAATCCTTCGCGCTATAAGTTGAGTTTTGCTCCCAGAAATCCTGCCACTTGGGCTCGATCGCGGAAAAGTCGTAGTCTTTGCTCTGTGTTGCCATTTTTAGAAAAGGGCGGATTTAGAGGGTTTGAGGCATCTCCGTCAAGGTGCGAAGAATCCTCTTTACCCCTTAAGGCTAAGGGGAATTGCTTGATCTGGATTATGGCATGGGCTAGTGGTTAAATATTCATGATTTCACGAACTCCTTTCATTGCGCTCTGGGTCTTTGCCTTGTCATTGGCGAGTACTTTGCTGGTGGGCGGGCCTTCCGGAGTCGAGAACTTGGGCAAGCGCGAAACGGGTTTGTCGAATAAGCGGGTTGAGCCACGTATGTGGCAATCGCAGCGAAATACCGCTTTGATGCAGAAGACGTTCCCTATTCAAGAGTGGGATAAGCACTTTTCATCGGTTGGATCGAAGCGCGCGCCGATAAGGATGAGCGAAGCGCGGGGTAAGAAAATCTTCGAGACCAATACAAAAACGTTCCCAAAGAAGGATTTTAATCGGTCGCGTTGGAATCAGCACTTTGCGGAGTTGCATCAGCAGGCGCGCATAAGCACAGATGGCAAGGCCCGCAAAATCGCGGATCGGCAGCTTTACAATATGATGCTACACGATGCGCGAAAATATGAAGATATGGGTGAGAAGCTATCTTTGCGTGATATTAATCGCTATCAATTTCGCCACAATCGATCGGATGAAGCTGTCCCCGTGCAAGCTGCTGGGGCGGAGCAGTAGACTGTTATGGGATCGCTTAAGATTTCACGTTTTCAATTTTTCGTGCTGACCGCACTTACGGTATGCGCCGTGGCATGGTTGCTGGTCTTGACTGGATTTAAAGAATACTGGGGCTTTTGGCAAAGTCCCGAGGAATATAGCTATCTTCAGAAGGAGTATCCGCAGTGGATTCGGGACTATGTACTAGATTACTATTATCCTACGCTTTATTTCGTGCTCGTTGAATTTTTTGGTTGGCTCATCTTGGCGGTCAAGGATCTACGGGCATTCAAATCTGCCCATGGGTTTTACCGGAGATTGATTCTGGTGCTCCTAATGATTCTATTTCTCGGGGCGACTATGGGAGTGCGTTATGCCAATAATTTCATTGGTTGGCTCGATAATGGTAAGATTCACGGCACCACCTCTCTGCGGGTACGGCCGTGATTAAGACTTTTAGCGCGGTCATTGCATGGTGCGGGGCATAGCGAGATTTCTTTCGGGATACCACTCGAAGTTTACGCGCCGCTTTCGTGTTGGTTGAGTTCGGTGTGTCGACGTCGAGTATCTTGATCGCCTATTCTTCGCGGCTAATGGTATGGTATAACCCACTTGCAGGCTCGTGATTGGGAGGCACTCCCGGAAACTTTGAAAAAATCGACCGCTTAGGCTTGAGTCGGCTGTACTTGTTTAGATGGTAGGCAAAAATTTCTAACCGAATATGTCTACCATTCTAATCTTCAGCCTAGCCGTTATTTTTCTAGCGGCCTGTATCGCACCGCTCATGGTGCGCTACTTGGGTGATCGTGCGGCTTGGCTACTGGCGCTGGCACCTTTTAGCGCCTGTGCGATGTTCGTGGCGCAGGCGGGTTTGATCGGTGCGGGAGAGGTGCTGGTTTATCAAGTCGATTGGTTTTCGGCGCTGGGGACTTCGTTTAATTTGAGACTGGACGGTCTTTCGCTGCTAATGGGGCTACTCGTGACGGGCATCGGCGGATTTATCGTGATCTATGCGGGTGGCTACATGCACGGGCACCCGCTGCTGGGGCGCTTTTTCCTGTATTTGCTTTCCTTTATGGGCGCGATGTTGGGGTTGGTGCTCTCAGACAACATTATCCTGATGTTTGTTTTCTGGGAGTTGACGAGTATCACGTCTTATCTGCTGATCGGTTTCAACCACGAGGAAAAGGCGTCTCGCTGGAAAGCGCTGCAAGCCTTGCTGGTGACGGGGCTCGGAGCGATGGCGATGCTGGCCGGATTCTTACTCATCGGCATGGTGACTGGAAGTTACAGCTTTTCCGAGATCAACGGGATGGGCGACCTCCTGCAAGCCAGCCCTTGGTATACGGCTATCGTCTTGTTGGTGCTGGGCGGTGCCTTCACCAAGAGTGCGCAGGTGCCTTTCCACTTCTGGCTGCCCAATGCGATGGCGGGGCCGACTCCGGTGAGCGCCTACCTGCACTCGGCAACCATGGTCAAAGCGGGTATTTTCCTGATGGCGCGGCTGAACCCTTCGCTTTCTGGCGGTATGCTGTGGGAATACATGTTGTCTGTCTTTGGCAGTCTGACGCTCTTG
>Ga0316201_10003117_pt1 | contig 12112 bp, 10 predicted proteins | sample CS6wburrow_MG_FD_204516 | JGI IMG/M metagenome (GOLD analysis project Ga0316201, IMG submission 204516) | Coastal sediment microbial communities from Delaware Bay, Delaware, United States - CS-6 worm burrow | ecosystem: Environmental > Aquatic > Marine > Coastal > Sediment | place: USA... | reverse complement strand
GCCGTGGCCGTATGGTTACGGGATGTTACAAATCACACCTGCGGCATGTCGCTAACCAAAGGTCGCCGCCCGCGCCGCGTCCCAGTGCGGCTGGTAGCCGGGACCACCACCACCCTCACGCAGCACGCCCGGCGCCAGGTAATCGAAGATCTCGCCGTAGTGGGTGATCCGCGTTGGCGACACGCGACGGTACAACAGCTGCGGCGTCAGCTCCGAGGCGTCGCGCAAGCCGCACGCCGCCAGTATTTTGAGAAAATGCAGGATGGTCCCGGCGTGGTAATTCGCGACCCGCGGCGCCTTGTCCGCCACCACCAGGCCATTCATGCGCCACGGGTCCTGGGTCGCCACGCCGGTCGGACAGGTGTTGGCGTGACAGCGGCGCGCCTGAATGCAGCCGAGCGCAAACATCATGCCGCGGGCCGAGTTGCACATGTCGGCGCCCATGGCGATCTTCGCCGCCAGGTCGAAACCGTTGATGATCTTGCCGCTGCAAATCAGCCGCACCCGGTCACGCAAACCCGCCCCCACCAGCGCGTTGTGCGCAAACACCAACCCCTCGCGCAGCGGCAGGCCAACATGATCGGTCAGTTCCCGCGGCGCGGCGCCCGTGCCGCCCTCGCCGCCGTCCACCGTAATGAAGTCGGGCGCGATGCCCGTCTCGATGATGGCCTTGAGCACGGACATGAACTCGCGCCGCCGGCCGACACACAGCTTGAAACCGACCGGCTTGCCGCCGGACAACTCACGTAGCCGCGCCAGGAACTCCATCATTTCGAGCGGCGTGTCGAAGCTGCTGTGACGCGCCGGTGAGTGGACGGTCTCGCCTTGCGGCACGCCGCGGGCCGTCGCGATATCGGCCGTGACCTTGGTGCCGGGCAGAATGCCGCCACCGCCGGGCTTGGCGCCCTGGGACAATTTTAGCTCGATCATCCTGACCGACGCGTGCGCGCTGCGTTGTTTGAACCGCGCCGGATCGAAGCGCCCGTCCGCCGCGCGGGCGCCGAAGTAGCCGGTGCCCAGCTGCCAGATCAGATCGCCACCGGGCTCCAGATGGTAGCGGCTGACGCCGCCCTCCCCGGTGTTATGCGCGAAACCGCCCTGCTTCGCGCCGGCGTTAAGCGCTTCGATGGCGTGGCTGCCGAGCGAACCAAAACTCATGGCCGAAATATTCAGATGCGACGCGAGATACGGCTGCGCGCACAGATCGCCCCCGACCTTGACCCGAACTTCCTCGCTGGCCGGCTCGTTTGAGTGAATGCTGTGCTCGAACCACTCGTAGCCCACGGCGCCGGTATCGAGCAGCGTGCCGAACGGCTGGACGTCGGACTCGCGCTTGGCGCGCTGGTAGACCACCGAGCGCTCGGGCCGCGTAAACGGGTCACCCTCCTTATCACCCTGGATCAGGTACTGGCGAATGTGGTGCCGCGCATCCTCAAGCACATAGCGCAGATGACCGATGATCGGGTAGTTGCGCAAAATGGTGTGCCGCGTCTGGGTCAGGTCGTAGATGCCCACGAGCAACACCGGACCCAAAACGACGAACGCCCACAGCACTGGCGGCCACACCAACGCGGCGCCAAGAAGCGCCAGCGTGGCGACGATAAGCGATATCAGGAACAGTTTTTTCAACGGCGTGCTTCCCGCGACGAGCATCAAAGTGGGCGGCATTATATCGCTCGATACCGAACAGGTTATGTCACACAACGCGCTTTGTGTATCCTAAGCGCCCAATGCAGTCCGCTTTGGAGTTTTGCCCTGATGAAATCGATTTCGCTTGTCGCGACGACCGCCATACTCGGCCTTGCCGCCTGCAACAGCACCATTTCCCCCGACGCCGTGTCTCTGGATACGGTCACGCCCAAGGCCATGGCGCCGGTGGCAAGCCGCATTGACGAGAGCGCATTTCGCAGCCACATCGAGATGCTGTCCTCGGATGCGTTTGAAGGCCGCAGCCCGTCCTCGCCCGGCGAGGCCAGAACGCTGGCCTACATCGCCGAGCGCTTCAAGGCCGCCGGACTGGCGCCCGGCAATGGCGACAGCTACTTCCAGAATGTACCGCTGGTGACGATGACCGCCACCTCCGAGCCACTCACCTTCCGCCGCGACGGCGTTGCGTTGCAGGTTCTCGAGCAAGGTCCGGACACCGTAACCTGGTCCAAGCACGTGACCGAGTCGGTCACGCTGGACAACAGCGAGCTGGTGTTCGTCGGCTACGGCATCGTGGCGCCGGAATACGGCTGGAACGACTACGCCGGCCTGGACATGAGCGGGAAAACGGCCGTTATCCTGGTCAATGACCCGGGCTTCGCGACCCAGGACCCCGCGCTGTTTCGCGGCAATGCGATGACCTACTACGGCCGCTGGACCTACAAGTTCGAGGAGGCCGCGCGCCAGGGAGCCGCCGGCGCCCTGATCGTGCATGAGACGGCGCCCGCGGCGTATCCGTGGGACGTGGTCCAGGGCAGCTGGACCGGCGCCCAGCACGACCTGGTGACACCGGACAAGAACCTCTCGCGCGCGAAAATCGAGGGCTGGATTAATGTCGACCAGGCCACAACGCTGCTGCGCAATGCCGGCCAGGATTACGCGCGCGCCAAAGCGACCGCCACGTCGCCCGATTTCAAGGCAATGCCGCTGGGACTGACTGCGTCCACGTCGACGACCAACCAGATATCGGTCAGCGATTCAAAAAACGTACTCGGCCTGCTCAAGGGCAGCGAGCAGCCGAACGAGATTGTGGTGTTCACGGCGCACTGGGATCACCTGGGTCGCAAGACCAGCCTCGAGGGCGACCAGATCTACAACGGCGCCGTGGATAACGCGACCGGCACGTCCGCGCTCATCGTGCTGGCTGACGCGTTCGCCAAGGCGCCAACGCGGCCGAAACGATCGCTGCTTTTCCTGGCGGTCACCGCCGAGGAGTCCGGCCTGCTCGGGTCCCGTCACTACGGCGAGAATCCGGTCTACCCGCTGGCCAAGACCGTGGCCGGAATCAACATCGACGCGATGAACGTCTACGGGCGTGCGCGCAACGTATCCGTCGTGGGCTACGGCAGCTCCGAACTCGAGGACATCCTCGCCCGGGCAGCGGCGGCCCAGGGACGCATCATCGTGCCGGAGCCAACGCCGGAAAAGGGCTTTTTCTACCGGTCAGATCATTTCAATCTGGCCAAGAAAGGCGTGCCGATGCTGTACGCGAAAGGCGGCAACGACCTGCGCGTCGGCGGCACAGAGGCCGGCGACCGCGCCGCCGCCGATTATGTGACCAATCGCTATCACAAGCCTGCCGACGAGTATTCCGCCGACTGGGATCTGTCCGGCACGATGGAAGACCTGGCGCTGTATTACACCGTGGCCAGCGAGGTCGCGTCGCGACCGGATTTCGTGGAGTGGTACGACGGCACTGAATTCAAGGCCATCCGTGACGCCAGCCTGGCCGCAGCCAGGTAGCAGGCGCGAGCAAAAAAGAGGCCGGACTCACGCGGCATCGGCACTCAGGGCAAAGTGTCGCTGCGGCAAGCCCGGCCAATAGCGGGGGCCGTTTCCGCGAGCTGGCGGCGCAGGTGCGTCGCGTAGCCATGCGGGCTAGTCTTCGTTGAGAAAAAGCGCTGGCGATCGCGTCCTTGCGCTGCCGGTGATTTCCTTCTCCCCCTCTAAAGCGACATCAAACCCAAAATCACGTCATGAAGGGAGACAGAAAGGGGGACGGTTTACTTATTTGTGGATAAACCTGGCATGCGCTGCAGCGCATGCCAGGTTTATCCACAAATAAGTAAACCGTCCCCCTAATCGAGCAGTTCGGGGCCGTCGTTGCGGGGGTTGCTGACGGCGCGGCTGACGGGGCGATACGTCATGGCATCGCTGTCGTAGGGCACAAGTACATCGCGCAACCGCGCAACATCGTGCATGGCCGGGTCAAGCCAGGCCTCGTGCCGGGTTGACGGCAAGATCACCGGCATGCGGCGGTGAATACGGCTCAGCAGTTCATTGGGCTCGGTCGTGATGATGGTGCAGGTGGCCAACGGCACATCGGACACGCCGTCGTCCCACTGTTCCCACAGGCCGGCCATCGCAAATGGATCGCCACTTTGCAGGGAAATGTAATACGGCTGTTTGATGCCACCCTCGGCGCGCCACTCGTAAAAACCGTCGGCCAGCACCAGACATCGGCGCTGACGAAATGCCGAGCGAAACGACGGCTTGCTGTGCACCGTTTCACCCCGTGCATTGATCAGCTTGTTGCCAATGGCCTTGTCTTTGGCCCACGACGGAATGAGCCCCCAGCGCAAGAAAGACACCGCTGGCGACTGCCCGGGCAGTTGACGGATGGTGGCGACGAACTGGGTCGGCGCCAGATTGTAGCGCGGCATCATCGGCGGTACTTCGCTGACGCCGAAAAGCCGGACCACGGCTTCGGCCGGCGAGTAGAAAGCAAAACGGCCGCACACGACGTTATCCGCTAGCTGCGCAGGCCACGGCCGGTCTTGAGCAGATGCAGGCTGAACGCTCCAAGCACGACGATGAACAGCCCGATGACGACGTAGGCCATGCCGATCGAGATATCCGACTCGCCGAGGAAGCCATAACGAAACCCGTTGACCATGTAAAGAATTGGGTTGAGCTTCGAGGCGCCCTGCCAGAAATCCGGCAGCAGGTCGATGGAGTAGAAAACGCCGCCCAGGTAAGTCAGCGGTGTGAGCACGAAGGTCGGGATCACCGAGATGCCCTCAAAATTCTTGGCGAACACCGCGTTGATAAAGCCCGCCAGCGAGAACACGACGGCGGTGAGAAACACAATCGACACGGTGACGGCCACGTGCTCCACGTGGAGACGGGTGAAAAACAGCGCCACGATGCTGACCAGCGCTCCGACCAGCAGGCCGCGCAACACGCCACCGGCAAGATAGCCACTCAGGATCACGAACGGCGGCAGCGGCGCGACCAGCATTTCTTCGACGTGCTTGCCAAACTTGGCGCCGAAAAACGACGACACGACGTTGCCGTAGGAGTTGCTGATGACCGACATCATGATCAGGCCGGGCGCGATGTACTGCATGTAGTCGTAGCCGCCCATCTGGCCGATACGCGAACCGATCAGGTTGCCGAAAATCACAAAATACAGCGTCATCGTGATCGCCGGCGGCACCAGCGTCTGCACCCAGATGCGCGTGATACGCCGAAACTCGCGCGCGACGATGGTGCTGAAGCCGACCCAGTTGACCTGCGCCTGCGAGGTCATGCCGACACCTCGGTGGCGCTCTCGTCACGCTCGGTCATGCGTACGAACAATTCCTCGAGCCGATTGGATTTAGTGCGCATGCTGATCACCTTCAGACCCGCGGCGTCCAGCGCCGCAAACAGGTCGTTAAGGCTCTGGCCTTCGCCAACGTCCACTTCGATCGCGGCCTCGGGCGCCGCACGCACCGTGAAGCCCTTGATCGCCGGCAGCGCGTCCGGCGACCGGTCGAGCGTCAGCACGTAAGTCTGGAGTTTAAGCTTCTGCAGGACACGGCTCATGCGATCGTTCTCGGTGATGCGGCCGTGATCGATGATCGCGACGTTGCGACACAGCGACTCGGCCTCTTCAAGATAATGGGTCGTCAGGATAATCGTCGTGCCCTGCTCGTTGAGCCGGGTCAGGAAGGACCACATCGAACGACGAATTTCGATATCGACGCCGGCGGTCGGTTCGTCGAGAATCAGCAGGCGCGGCTCGTGCACCAGCGCACGAGCGATCATCAGGCGCCGCTTCATGCCGCCGGACAGGTTGCGTGACAATTCTTCACGCTTGTCCCACAGCTTGAGTTCACGCAGGTATTTTTCGGTACGCTTGCGAGCCTCCGGCCGGCGAATGCCATAGTAGCCGGCCTGGTTGAGTACGATGTTCTGGACCTTTTCGAACATGTTGAAATTGACCTCCTGCGGCACCAGGCCCAGACAGGTCTTGGCTTTCTCCAGGTCGGTATCGATGTCGTGCCCATAAACACCCACCGAACCCCCGCTCTTGGTCACCAGCGACGTAATAATGCCGATTGTGGTGGTTTTACCCGCCCCGTTGGGGCCGAGCAGCGCAAAAAAATCGCCGCTCTCGACGGTCAGATCGATGCCTCGAAGCGCGACCACGTCGCCGCCATAGGTCTTGGTCAATCCGCGAATTGTCAGGGCGTCACAGGTCATAGGCGTTAGCACCGTGGCGCCCCGGCCAAACGGTGGCAACCCGATATTCGTCCAGATTTGATGATTGAGTGAATGCTGCAAAAGGCCCGGCGCCGCATGCCGCGCGATTACCCGAAGAGCATATCATGTTTGAAATTGCCGTAGAACGAGAGAATAATCCGCGCGCAATGGCCAACACCGGCCTGAACACAACCTCATCTGGCTATTGGGAGAACATAAAATGTTGAAAGAATTTAAGGAATTTGCGATGCGCGGCAATGTCATGGACATGGCCATCGGTATCGTGCTCGGCGGCGCATTCGGCAAGATCGTGTCGTCTTTCGTCAAGGACGTCTTGATGCCGGTTATCGGCAAATTCACCGGCGGCGTCGATTTCACGCAGATGTTCCTCAATCTGACCTCCGGCGGCTTTGAGTCGCTGGCCGCCGCCGAAGAAGCCGGCGCCGCGGTCATGCGCTACGGTTCGTTCGTCCAGACCGTGGTCGACTTCGTGATCATCGCGTTCGCGATTTTCATGGTGATCAAGGCGATGAACGCCGCCAAGCGCAAAGAAGAAGAGCCGGCGGCCGAGCCGACCACGAAAGATTGCCCGCGCTGCCTGCAGGAAGTTCCGATCAAGGCGACGCGCTGCGCCTTCTGCACTACCGACATCTAAGGTTCGGGGGAGCGCGCAAGCGCCCCGCGCAAAAAAATGCAGGCCGCATGCTCAAGGAGGAGCGTGTGGCCTGCCCTTTTGTGACCCGTAGATAGTACCCTTGCCGCCCTATGGAGCATTCCGCACGCAACCGATTCGTCTCGCAGACGTTTGACCGGCTGGCGACCCGTCGCACCGACGAGACCTGGCGACAGCGTGTACTGGAGACGGATCGGGCGCTGATCCTCCCGGTCTGGCGGCACAAGGTGCCCGCAAATGACCGCGGCGAACTGCATTTTCTGGCCCCCTCGGCCGTGCGCAACGCACAGCTGGCGCACGCGATCCTGCTCGGCGTCTGGAACGGCCTGCCGTGCTTTGCCATCGACCTGGGCCAGGATGAAACCGCGCCGGGCGAACTGCTCGATGTCGAGCATCACACTCTGCGCAGCGTTGGCGCGCTGGCGCAAGCGGACGCCGCGGCGCTGGCCGCCTATGCCCAGGCGATGGTCTTCTGGCACCGTCGCCACCGCTATTGCGGCGCCTGCGGCCAGGCCAATCGCAGCCGCGAAAGCGGCCACGTCCTGCAATGCGGCGGTTGCCAGAGCAAGCAGTTCCCGCGCAGCGACCCGGCCATCATCGTCCTGGTGGTACGCGCCGATAAAGCCCTGCTGGGGCGACAAAGTACGTGGCCGCCGGGCATGTACTCGACCATTGCCGGCTTTGTCGAGCCGGGCGAAAGCCTCGAGAACGCCGTGCGCCGCGAGGTCGCCGAGGAAACCGGCGTCACCGTGGAACGCGTCGACTATCACTCGTCCCAGCCGTGGCCGTTCCCGGCATCATTAATGGTGGGGTTTCACGCGACGGCAACCGAACACCGTACGAGTTTGCGCGACGACGAGCTCGAAGATGTGCGCTGGTTTTCGCGCAAGGACATCGTCGCCGGCATCGACGAGGGCTTGCTTACAATGTCCGCACCGATTTCGATCGCGTTCCGACTGATCGAGCACTGGTTCGATGTCGACGAGCCCGGCCGGCTCGCGCGCCACCTCGCCGACGCCCGGCAAAAAACCCGGGACTAGCGCCATGTGCCTGATCGGGATCTCCTGGCGGATGCACCCAGACTATCCGCTGATCGTCGCAGCCAACCGCGACGAGTTTTACGCGCGCGCCACGCGCGGCGCGCACTGGTGGCCCGATGCCCCGGTGCTCGCGGGACGCGACCTGGTCGGCGGCGGGACGTGGCTGGGCGTCACGCGCGGCGGCCGCTTCGCCGCGTTAACCAACTTTCGCGAGCCGCGACCCGGTGACACGGCGGGCGCGCGACCGTCACGCGGCGAGTTGGTTGCCGCCGGCCTGCTCGGCAACCGAGCGACGGACGCTCTGGCGCCGGACCGGCCACAGCGCGACGCTTACGCAGGCTTCAACCTGCTGGCCGGCAACGTGCTCGGCCCGGCGGCGAAGCTCGCATTTGCGACCAATCGCGGCAAGGACATAGCAGCACTCGCCCCCGGCATTTACGGCATGTCCAACGGCGTGCTCGATGCGCCGTGGCCGAAAGTCGGCGCGCTTCGAGAGGCCATGGCGACGATTGACGGCGACCGTCACACGCTGCCGGCGCCATTGCTGGACGCGCTCGCGCGCCGTGAGATCGCCAGTGACCATACATTGCCCGACACCGGCGTCGGCCTCGACATCGAACGACGCCTGTCCGCCGCCTTCATCCACAGCGATGGCTACGGCACCCGCTGTTCGACGGTACTGATGATCGGCGCCGACAGCATCGCGACGTTCATCGAGCGAGCCTACGATGACCATGGCCACGCGCTTGAACAGCGCACTTTTTGCTGGCAAGTCCAGTTTTCCTGAGAGGATTCCATTGAATAAGAACAAGCAGATCGCCGCCGCCGGCTCCTGGGAGTCACCGGTGTCCACCGACATGATCGTGGCCGGCAGTCGCCGCCTCGCAGAGCCGCGCGTCGTCGGCGACGACCTGGTCTGGCTGGAGGGACGGCCTGAAGAAAAAGGCCGCGTGGTCCTGGTGCGCGAGCGTGCGGACGGTCGTCTCATTGACCTGACGCCGGCGCCGCTGGGCGTGCGTAGCCGCGCGCACGAATACGGCGGCGGGGTGTATGCGCTGCTTGGAAAACGCGTCTTCTTCGTCAACGTCTGTGACCAGTGCCTGTACGAAACGAACTGGGACGGCGCAGCGTCGGCGCCGCCGCGGGCCGTGACGACGCCCAGCGCCAGGCGCTTTGCCGACCTGACGGTCGATGCGTCGCGCCAGCGCCTGCTCGCCATTAGCGAGGATCACGCCGGCGACGGTGAGCCGGTAACCACGCTGGTTGCCATCGACCCCGACAGCGGCGTGATTTCCACGCTGGCCCGCGGCGACGACTTCTACAGTTCGCCCGCGCTCAATGCCAACGGCACGGAGCTGGCCTACCTGTCATGGAACCATCCCGATATGCCGTGGGACGCCACCACGCTGTGGCTCGCCCGGGTGCGCGAGGATGGCTCGCTGGCCGCGCCGCGCAACGTCGGCAATCCCAACACCTCGCATTTCCAGCCGACTTTCAGCCCGCGCGGCGAGTTGTTTGTCGTCGCCGACACCGGCGGCTGGTGGAACCTGCACCGGGTTGACGATGGCGGCCTGTCGCCGGTCGCCGCCTGCGCCCGCGAGTTCGCGTTTCCACAATGGGTGTTCGGCATGGCCACGTTCGGCTTTGTCGATGACAACCGAATCGCCGCGATCAGCACCGCCGATGGCGAATGGTCGTTGCATATTGTCGATACGCGCAGCGGCGAACTGACCGCCGTCACGGAATTCAAGTACACCGTTTGCGAGCAACTCCACGCACACGACGGCCGCATTGCGCTGCTGGCCGGCAGTTCCGCGGCGCCCATGAGCGTCGTCAGCGCACGCGTCGATACGCCGGGCGCCGTAAGCTGGCGCGAACACCGCCGCGCCAGCGATCTGCGCATCGACGAGGCGAACCTGTCGGTCGCCCAACCGATGACCTTTCGCGCCGGGCGTGACGACGCCTGCCACGGTTTCTACTATCCACCGTGCAATGCGCGCTTCGCGCTGGCGGCGGACGAGCGACCGCCACTTTTGGTCAAGTGTCATGGCGGTCCCACCGGGCAGACATCGGCCGTGTTCGACCCGCGGATCCAGTTCTGGACATCACGCGGCATCGCCGTGCTCGATCTTAATTACCGCGGCAGCACCGGCTACGGTCGCGACTACCGGCATTCGCTGTGGGGCAATTGGGGCATCTACGACGTCGAAGACTGCCGCCACGCGGTCGACGAACTGTCGGCCGCCGACCTGGTCGATCCATCGCGCTGCCTGATCAGCGGCGGCAGTGCCGGCGGCTACACCGTCCTGTGCGCGCTGACGTTTGACGAAGTGTTCGCGGCCGGCGCCAGCCACTACGGAATCGGCGACCTCGAACTACTCGCGCGCGACACCCACAAGTTCGAGTCGCGCTACCTCGATCGCATGGTGGGGCCCTACCCCGAGCAGCGCGACCTGTATCGGGCGCGCTCACCCATCCACCACGTCGAAAAGCTGCACTGCCCCGTGATCTTCTTCCAGGGCCTCGACGACAAAGTCGTGCCGCCCAACCAGGCGCAGACCATGGTCAGCGCACTGGAGCGCAACGGGGTGCTGGTCGGCTACGTGACGTTCGCCGGCGAAGGCCACGGATTTCGCAACGCGGACAACATCAAGTACGCTCTGGCAGCTGAACTGGCGTTCTACGGGCGCGTACTTGGCTTCGTTCCGGCGGGTCCGGCGATCGATTTGGACGACATCCTGACCGAGCCCGCGGCCGACGACTGACCTGTGGCTTCAATTGTTAGGAGATCCAACATGTCCCGACCACTTTTCGCCGCCGCGCTTGCACTTGCGCTTGCCGCCTGCGCAAGCACACCGCCCGAGCCTGCGGACAACCTGGTCGAACGCAGCCAGGAACTGGCCAAATCGTCGCTGATCGTCGATACCCACATCGATGTGCCCTACCGACTCGAAAAGGAATACGAGGACGTGTCGCAGGCCACCCAAAAGGGCGACTTCGACTATCCGCGCGCCCTGGCCGGCGGCCTGAACGTACCGTTTATGTCGATCTACATCCCGGCCGAGCGCGAAGCCGACGGCACGGCCGGCGCACTGGCCGACCAGCTGATCGACATGGTGGAGAACATCGCGGCCCAGTCGCAGGGCAAATTCCGCGTCGCGAAAAGCACCGCCGACGTCATGCGCAACTTCAACAGCCGCGTGATCTCCCTGCCCCTGGGCATGGAAAACGGTGCGCCCATCGCCGGCAATCTGGATCGCTTGCGGCATTTTTACGATCGCGGCATTCGCTACATCACGCTGACCCACTCCAAGAGCAACCACATTTGCGACTCGTCCTACGACGAGAATCGACCGTGGCAGGGACTCAGCCCGTTCGGCGAGCAGCTCGTGCGCGAAATGAACCGGCTCGGCGTCATGGTCGATGTCTCGCACGTGTCCGACGAGGCGTTCTACGACGTGATGAAAGTCACGCGCGTGCCGCCAATCGCCTCACATTCGTCGGCGCGCTATTTCACGCCCGACTTTGAACGCAACATGGACGACGACATGATCAAGACGCTGGCCGCGGCCGGCGGCGTCATCCAGATCAACTACGGCTCGACATTCATCAGCGCCAGATCGCGAGCGAGTTACAACGAAATGAAGGCCGCCCGCGACGCCTACCTGGCTGACAACGGCTTGCCGGGCGAAGGTCCCGATGCCGACGCGTTTACCGAGCGCTATCGCGAACGCGTGCCGTTTGAATACGCCGACCTGGACGACGTTCTGGATCATATCGATCACGTGCGCGACCTCGTCGGCATCGATTACATCGGCATCGGCTCCGATTACGACGGCGTCGGCGACAGCCTGCCGACCGGGCTAAAAGACGTCTCGTCCTATCCCAACCTGATCGCCGGCATGCTCGGGCGTGGCTACAGCGAGGGCGACATCCGCAAAGTTTTGGGCGGCAACCTCATGCGGGTCTGGCGCGCCACCGAACGCTACGCGGCGGCCCAGGGGACGGCCAGCGCCGGCAGTCACTGAGACCGATTCACCGCACGGGCCGCTCACCACGTTTGCCAGCCAGTTTCGGCCCGTTCAGCAACGGGGACCCGGCCGTGGACTCATCGGTGCCGACCGGGCCGCGGCTTTGGGGGTCTCTTTCGAAACACGCTGCGCTACAGTTTCGAAAGAGACCCCCAAAACCACGTCCCTGCGTTAGTGTGGGTTCCCACAAG
>Ga0316201_10003116_pt1 | contig 12112 bp, 14 predicted proteins | sample CS6wburrow_MG_FD_204516 | JGI IMG/M metagenome (GOLD analysis project Ga0316201, IMG submission 204516) | Coastal sediment microbial communities from Delaware Bay, Delaware, United States - CS-6 worm burrow | ecosystem: Environmental > Aquatic > Marine > Coastal > Sediment | place: USA... | reverse complement strand
CGACGCCCGAACCCGATGGTGCAGGTGTCGCACTGGAGCGGTTTCGCCGGGTCATCGAGTCATACGATTTTCCCGGTGTCGGGGCGGTGACCGTCAGTATCGGCTACGTCATCTGCGACCGCGGTGCGTTGCCGACAACACTGGCCGACCGTGCCGACCAGGCATTGTACGCGGCCAAGGACAGGGGGCGGAACCAGGTGGTGGACTACGCCGACGTCGTGGCGTGCCACACGAAAATCGGCGCGATCGACCTTTTCTGATTGTTGCCTGACCGGCGAGTCAGTGCCTGCTGTTGCGTGCGACGACACACAACCGCACAAGCCCGTGTGCATCGATAGCTACTTTTGCGCCAGCACCGCCGTATAGGGTGAGCCGACATGCGCGGCAAAGCGCACCGGCGGGAGGTTCTTGATTGCCCCCACGGCCGTCCGCACCAGTGCCGAGCGGCCGGTTGCATCGATGAAGTCGAAACGGTCATAGACGTGGCGGAAGCCAGATCGGCGTAGTTCGCGTTTGAGCTGATAGGGCGTGAACCAGTTGACCGCCGGGTAGGTCGCGTGCTGGACCAGTTCCGGTCGGGTCGTCACCGCGAGCTTTTCGTAGTAACGCTTGAGAGGCCCCGGGTACCACGAGTACATCGGCAGGGTGAACTCCTGCTGTTTGGGGCACAGCTTGTTGTTGGTCGTCAGGTACAGAAACCCACCGGGCTTGACCACGCGTGCAGCCTCGGAAAGACAGGCCTCCCAGCCGGGCACGTGCTCGAGGAGTTCGGGCAGCAGGCAGACGTCCATGGATTCGTCGGCCCAGGGTAGTTCGGTGGCCGATCCCACGCGCATGTCCACGTCGTAACCCTTTTCGACGGCGCGCTGCTCGGCGAGCCTGATCAGGGGTTCGTTGACGTCCAGTCCGTGCACGCGATGACCGAGTTCGGACCAGACGAAGCTCTGCGTACCGGCACCGCAGCCGATATCCGCGACATCCAGCGACTCGGTGTTCGCATTGTGCTCTCTCATGACGCGGATCACGTAGTCGCGAGCGGTGCAGAACCGCGAGATATCACGCTGCGAGGCGCTGCGCTCGGCGTAGTACTCGAAGAATTCGTCGCTGCTCGAGGTATCCCAAGACTGCGGCTTGTCCCCGGTTTCGTTGTCCAATTACTCACTCCCCCGGTCGGCGGGCGACGCAGGTTGCACGGCTTTTTATTCAGCCGCTATGGTCGTGCAGGGCGCCCGCCAAGGCAAGCGCCCACGCCCGAACTGCGAACTTAGTTACTTTTTACCCTGCAGGACCTCACGATAGCTGTGCTCCCGGAACATGCTTTCGGAGATACGTACGGTCGGGATCGTCAGGCAGTTGTTCAGTACCTTCATACCGTGCACGAACAGTATTTCCGGCTTGACGTTGACGTGCGGCATGCCGCCCTGGGCGGACCTGAGGTCTTCGAATTCGACCATCGTCAGGTACTCGGCCGGTACCGTGTAACCTTCCCAGACCTCGGCGGTGCGCTTGAGTTTGCTCCCGGAGCTGTCCTTGAGGTCTTCCATCAGCGATTCGACGGTGGCGTGACCGCTGCCCAGCGTGGACAGGCCGATGCGCTTGAGGATCTGGTAGCCGACGACACCGGCGGTCTCCTTGAGCATCTCCATGGTCTGGATCTCGCCTTCCTCGAACTCGGCCTCCTTGCCGGGCTTGATGTGGTGAGTCGCCAACACGGTCACGGTTTCGCCCGAGTCCATCGCGTAGCCGTCGGTGTTGCCATTGTTGCCAAAGCCCAGTTTCATCATCTGATTTTTCGAGATGAGTTTCGGCAGGTCGCTCTTGACGATGCGGTAGACAGGCTCTTCGGGTCCGTCCAGCAGCATGCTGCCGCACTTGGCGCAGGAGTCGACGACGACGTCCTCGAAAGTCTCGTGGAAGTTCTCGTGTGCATCGATCGTATCCCAGTAGGTGAACTGGTCGATCCAGATGTGCGACAGCTCGGCCGACATGTCGGAACTCGCGGCCCAGCGCATGCCCATCGGGCAGGTGCCGCGTTGGCGCATCAGGTCAAAGCCGCGGAATCCCGGCGTCAGGGCGGTTGTCAGACACATCTTGCTGCTCGCCTCTTTCATGATGCGCATCAGGTCGGGATCGTTGCGAACCAGCACCTTGTTGATCGCCACGTACAGCGGAGATTCGGGTTCAGCATCAAACAGTGCTTTTACATCCATCGCTCAATATTTCCTCGAGTCGGCGTTGAGTTGTTGATTTTCCGGTCTGCATCGACAGCGACGCCCGCGACCTGGGCCGCCTGGCGGCGCGCTTCCTCGCGGGCAATCGCGTCATGCCGCTCTTTCAACCGGCCACAGACCCTTTCGTCGCACAAGGTTGCCGCAAAATGACGCGAAATGCCCGTGACAATTGTAAGGACGTGCCGGTGTTGCCTTGTTATGACGGCCGATGGCGCTGAGAATGGCGAGCCGGACCTGATGGAGGCAGTCATGACACACGCGATTCGAATCCATGCCCACGGCGGTGCCGAGATGCTGCGCTGGGAGGCAATCGATGTCGGCGATCCCGGGCCCGGCGAGGTACGTCTTCGCCAGACGGCCAGCGGTCTCAACTATATCGATGTCTATCAGCGCGACGGCCTGTACCCGGCCGGCGACCTGCCGGCGGTACTCGGCATGGAAGCGGCCGGGGTCGTCGAGGCCGTCGGCGATGGCGTCGATCGGTTCTCGATCGGCGACCGCGTTGCATATCCGATGTGTCAGGGCAGCTATGCCGAGTCCCGCCTGATCGCCGCCGACAAGCTGGTGCGCCTGCCCGAGACGCTCAGTGATCGCCAGGCCGCGGCGGTAATGCTGAAGGGCCTGACGGCACACTACCTGCTGTTTCGCTCCTATCCGGTCCAGGCTGGCGACAGCATTCTCGTCTACGCGGCGGCAGGTGGCGTCGGTTCGCTGCTGTGCCAGTGGGCCGGGCACCTCGGTGCACGCGTCATCGGCTGCGTCGGTTCGGAGGAGAAGGCGGAAATGGCCCGGGCCAACGGCTGCGATCACACGATCCTGTACCGCAACGAGGATATTGCCGAGCGTGTGCGCCATTTCACCGATGGCGAGGGCGTCGCGGCGGCCTACGATTCGGTGGGCAAGACGACCTTCATGGCGTCGCTGGATTCTCTGCGCCCGCTCGGTGTCATGGTCAGCTACGGCAATGCCTCGGGGCCGGTGGAGCCGTTCAGCCCCGGTATCCTGGCGCCGAAGGGCTCGCTGTACGTGACCCGGCCGACCCTGGCCACGCATATCGCGACCAGAGAGCTGCTCGACGACGGCGCAAACCGCCTGTTTGCCGCCATCACCGACGGTCTGCTGCACATCCAGATCAACCAGACCTACGCACTGGCCGACACCGCGGCGGCGCATCGGGATCTCGAGGCCCGCAAAACGACCGGTTCGACCGTGCTGCTGGCCGAGTGACGGGCATCCAGTGAAACTGCTCGCCATCGATACCAGCGAAGATGCCTGTTCCGCGGCGCTGCTGCTGGACGGCCATGTCGAGGAACGCTTCGAGGTCGCGCCGCGCCGCCACAGCGAGCTGATCCTGCCGATGATGGATTCGCTGCTGCAGCAGGCGGACCTGCGGCTGGGCGATCTGGATGCACTGGCGTTTGCACGCGGGCCGGGCGCATTCACCGGGTTGCGTATCGCGGCCTCCGTTGTGCAGGGAGCGGCGCTGGGCGCCGATCTCCGCGTTGTGCCGGTGTCGAGTCTCCAGGCCTTGGCGCAGGGTGCCGACTTCGATGGCGGCGGGGCAGATAAGGTCGGTCCCGCTGACGGGGGGCTGGCCGTGCTGACCGCGCTTGATGCGCGCATGGGTGAGGTCTATTGGGGGGCTTTTGCCGCTGACGCCGCCGGCATCATGCGGCCGCTTGTCGATGAAACCGTCTGCGCCCCGCAGGACGTGCCCGTTCCGCAAGTCAAGGTCTCGCTGGGTGTTGGGAGTGGCTGGCAGACCTACGCCGACGAGCTCCGGACACGCTGCAGTCCGACCCGGATCGAATCGTCTCCGTCGATGGTGCACGCCGGCGCCGTCGCCGTGCTGGCCGCGGCACTGTACGATGAAGGTCACGGAGTGGCTGCCGAGCAGGCTTTACCCGTTTACCTGCGCAACCAGGTTGCGTGGGCCAAGTCGTGAGTTCCCCGGATGGTTTCTGCGGATGTTGGCCGGGCAACGCGCCGATTCCCTGGGCGGATTTGCAGGCGTTTGGAAACGACAGCCGACTGGCGGTCGCCGGACAGCGCCGCCCGCGTGCGCGGTTCCGGCTTCGCTTGCGCTGTGTTGTTTGACGGATCGAGGCGGTTGTAGATGCCCACGCAGAGTTTCTACTGGCACGACTACGAGACCTGGGGCGCCCAGCCGGCCGTCGATCGACCGGCGCAGTTTGCCGGCTTGCGCACCGATCTCGACTTCAAGCCGGTCGGCAAACCACTGGTGATCTACGCGCGACCCGCCGACGATTTTCTGCCGCAGCCCGAGGCCTGCCTGATCACCGGCATCACCCCGCAGCTGGCGCTGGAGAAGGGCGCGCCCGAGGCTGATTTTTTCCGTTTCATCCACGAAGAACTCTCGCGGCCCGGCACCTGCGCGCTCGGTTACAATTCGCTGCGTTTCGACGACGAGGTTACGCGCTACGGGCTGTACCGGAACTTTTTCGACCCCTATGCGCGCGAGTGGCAGAACGGCAATTCACGCTGGGACATGATCGATATCGTGCGCCTGACCCACGCATTGCGGCCGGAAGGTATCGAATGGCCTGAACGCGAGCCCGGCGTCGCCAGTTTCCGCCTTGAGGCGCTGACCGCGGCGAACGGCATCGAACACAGTGCTGCCCACGATGCGCTGGCCGACGTCGAGGCGACGATCGCGATCGCACGTCTGATCCGCGCTCGCCAACCCAAGCTGTTCGATTTCGCCTTCAACAACCGCGACAAGCGCAGGCTGGCAGCTCAGCTCAACGTGCGCGCCGCGAAGCCGGTACTGCACGTGTCTGCACGCTATCCGGCGCGGCTCGGCTGTATCGCTGCCGTCGTGCCGCTGGCCATGCACCCGGTGAATCGCAATGGCGTGATCGTCTACGATCTGCGCACCGACCCGGGTGCCTTGCTGGACATGTCTGCCGAAGAGATCCGCACCCGGCTGTATACGGCGAGTGCCGATCTGCCCGAAGGCGCCGAACGCATCCCGCTCAAGGTCGTGCACGTCAACCGCAGCCCCGTGATCGTGCCGATGGGCACGATCACCGAACAGGCACGCGAGCGCTGGCACATGGATGCGGACACCGAGCAGCGTCATCTGCAGATCGTCCGCGACACGCCGGGGCTGTCTGAAAAAGTGGCCGAGGTGTTCGCCGACAAGGGCGGTTTTCCGCCGCAGTCGGATCCGGACCGTGACCTGTACGGCAGCTTTCTTTCCGATGACGACCGCAAGCGCTGCGAACGGGTGCGTGTCGCTTCACCCGATGAACTGGCCACGCTGCAGCCGGGTTTCGACGCGGCCAAGCTCGACGAACTGCTGTTCCGCTACCGTGCCCGCAACTGGCCCGAGACGCTGAACCGCGACGAGCGTCTGCGCTGGGAGGAGTTTCGTCGTGCGCGCCTGACCGAGCCCGGGGCCGGTGGTTCGATCGTACTCGACGAGTATCGCCACGAACTGTCGCGCATGGCGGTCGACCTGTCGCTGACCGCCGAGCAGCGCGAGGTCGTGAACGCCCTGATCGACTGGCCCGTGGAACTCGGCCTTTGAATCGCCACCCGCCCGTTGCGCATACCCCAACACGGACGTGCCGAATTTCACCGCAGGAAAGCCGATGACCCTGCACGATCACGCCGCGTTCAACCGTTTGCGCTGGCGCGTCTATCTGATCCTCGCCGTGTCTTACATGCTGGTGTTCTTCCATCGCATGGCACCGGGTGCGGTGGCGTCCGACCTGATGCTGGCCTTCCAGACCACTGGCGCGGCGCTCGGCTCGCTGGCCGCGATGTACTACTACATCTACACGGCGATGCAGATTCCATCGGGTATCCTGGCCGACACACTGGGGCCGCGCGTCAGCGTTACCGCCGGATCGCTGGTCTCGGGTGTCGGCTCGATCATGTTCGGGCTCGCCGACAGCTTCGCACTGGCGTCGGTGGGGCGCTTCCTCGTCGGCCTGGGCGTGTCGGTCGTGTTTGTCGGCCTGATGCGCAGCAACGCGGTGTGGTTCAGCGACCGTCACTACGGGCGGGTCAGCGGGCTGACCCTGCTACTCGGCAACCTCGGCTCGATCATGGCGGCGGCACCGCTGGCCTGGGCGTTGGGGTGGTTCAGCTGGCGCGAGATCTTTGTCGGTATCGGCATCATGTCGCTGGCGATGGCCGTCGTGACCTGGCTGCTGGTGCGCAACCGGCCCGAGGAGGCGGGATTCGCCTCGGTGCGTGAAATGGAAGGTCTGCCGCCGCATGCGCAGCCACATGCGAACTGGTTCGACGCGTTCAAGGCGGTATACAGCAATATCTCCGCCTGGCCGGGTTTCTGGGTCAATTTCGGTGTCACCGGCAACATGTTCAGCCTGGTCGGACTGTGGGGCGTGCCGATGCTGCAGGATGTGCACGGCCTGCCACGCACCGACGCATCGTTGTACACGACGGTTAGCCTGATCAGTTTTGCCGTCGGTTGCATGCTGATGGGCTGGTTGTCCGATCACCTCGGCCGGCGTCGGCCGCTGATCCTTGCCGCCGGGCTGATCTCGACCGCGGCCTGGCTGTGCCTGCTGTTCGTCGACTGGGGGCCGGGGCTCTCCGGTTACCTGCTGTTCGGTCTGCTCGGCCTGGGCGCGAGTGGCTTTGTGCTGACCTATGCGGCGGCCAAAGAGGTCTGCGCGCCGAACAGTGCGGGTATGGCGATCGCGCTGGTCAACACGGGACTGTTTCTCGGCGCGGCGATCATGCAGCCGGCGTTTGGCTGGATGCTGGATCTGACCTGGGCCGGTGAGACGCTGGCGGGGGTCCGGCAGTACGCCTGGGCCGATTACCGCAATGGTCTGTGGCTGTCGCTGGGTTTCGCGGTGCTGGCGGTGATCGCCGCGCTGCGCGTCCGTGAGACATTTTGCCGCAACATCAGCGCCGAAATGCGGTAAATTAGCGACTGCTAAGTAACTGCCGCCGTTTCGGTCCGCTCCGACAGATGCCGGGCACCGTTGAATAGGCTGTGATTCCAGGCAACGCGGGCCTTCGGGCTCCGACAGTCGGGCTTCGGGTGCAGATGCGAAACGGCATGACGCCGTTGGATGGATCGCGGGGTCGGATGCCGTTCAGGCGGTTGGCGGGCAGAAGACCGGCGTGAAAAACGCCGAATTGGGGAGAACTGACGTGTCGAGAAGTACCGCCATCCTGGTCGGGGTGGCCAGCCTGCTGCTGCTCACCTGGATTACCGTGGCGCTGCGTCACCAGCCGATAGAGAACGACCTTGTCGAGCGCGTATCGCAGGCATTGTCGGCACATGCGATCACCGGCCTGACGATAGAAGCGGACGGACGTGACCTGCGCCTGAGCGGCGAGCTGCCGCGCAAGACCGGCGCCGAGTACGTTGCCGGTGTGGCAGACGACGTCTGGGGTGTACGGGAGGTCGATGTCAGTGCGCTCACCCAACGTGCTTCGATGCTCGACCGGAATGATCCCCTGAATGCCAATTTCGATCTGCGTCGCATCGTGCGCCAGGGCGGCAATCTCTCCAACCCGATGGATGCCGGAACCTGCCAGCGCACCATGGCGCGCCTGGCCTCGGTCAGCAGCATTCGTTTCGAACCGGGTGGCGCCTCGCCGATGCTGGCCAGCTATCCGGTGCTCAACGACCTGGCCGCAGTGGCCTACCAGTGCCCGTACGCGCGTATCGTCATTGGCGGTCACACCGATGGCAGCGGTGACCGCGAGTTCAACGTCAGGCTCAGTCAGGCGCGCGCCGAGGCGATTGAGCGCTTTTTCTATTTTGCCGGTATCGCCAGCGAGCGCATGCAGATCGTCGCGTACGGTGACAGCCAGCCAATTGCCAGTAATGCCACGCCGCAGGGACGTGCGGCGAACCGCCGCATCACCTTCGACGTGCTGCCCATCCAGTAATACCGCGGAGCGGGACATGAGTTATCTGATCACCCAAACCTTCATCCTTCTGTTGATCGCCGGCCTGCTGGGACTGATCCTCGGCTGGTACCTGACCAGGATTTCCGCGAACAGCGCGCGCGCTTCGCTACAGGCGCGCCTGAAGAGCGCCGAGTCGGATGCCCGCGAGCTGCGCACCGAACTGGACACCGCCGTTTCCGTGCGCGGCCAGGCGGAGGCCGAGCGCAAACAGCTGGCCGATGAACTGGCGAGCCTCAAGGCAGAGGCCGCAAGCGGTAGCGACGACAGCGCCGCCGTGAAACAGCTGCAGGGTCAGCTCGATGAGTGCCGAGAGCAACTGGACGCCGCCACGGCGGCACCCAGGCTGTCGGCGGCGCCTGCTTCCAGTGCGCCGATCGCGAGCGTCTCCGCGGCTGCCGCCGGCGCGGCTGCCGCGATCTCGGACGACGATGCCGCGAACGACAATGAAACGGACGACGGGGCGCCGATGTTGCTGGCGGCCGACACCGCCGACGTGGACGACCTGCAGCAGATCAAGGGCATCGGCCCGAAGATCGCCGGCATCCTCAAGGACCTGGGTATCCTGCGCTTCGAACAGATCGCCGAATGGACACCCGAAAACGTGTCGTGGGTGAATGGGCACCTGAAGTTCAAGGGGCGCATAGAACGTGAGAAGTGGATCCCGCAGGCCAAGGCACTGCTGGCTGAGCGATCGGCCTCCTGACGATAGCCTGCACGGGCGGGAATCAAAAAAGCCGGCATGATCGCCGGCTTTTTTCGTTTTGGGGATGCCGCTTCAGTCGTCCAGCCACTTGGTCAGCGCCGCGATCAGCTGTGTGGCCTGGTCGGGGCTCGAGATGTTGAACTTGGACTTCTGCTGGTATTCGCCGTTGCGTTTCTGGTAGCGACGGATCGAATACTTGTCCTTGCTGTAGGCCTCCTTGCGCGCATCCCAGTCCTGGTAGCGGAACAGTATGGTCGTCCACGCGCCCTTTGACAGGACCTCTTTGTCCAGTTCCTTGACGACGTCTACGCCGCCTTCGCTGTAGTTGATGGTCAGTTCATCAGGCGTGCTTGCCATGGACTTCGCTCCGTATTCGCTGCTGGCCGACGTGGCGTCGGTCGGGTTGGTCGAGGCGCGGCACGATAGCAAACGAGCTTGCTGACTGTCACGCGGTAACGTTGCCGTGCCTGGACGAGCCTGTCCGCCTGGCGGCGGGTTACCGGCGGCATTGACGGCAGGCCGCCTGTCGCGAAACCGGGGTTCGGCGGATGTGCGGTATGGCTGGCGTGGGCGCGGCGGAAGACCGGTCCGGGCTGCGCGCCGGCGAGTTGCCAGGCGGGCGGATCAGCGTGCGCCGAAGCGCTCGAGCAGACTGACCAATTCGGGTGTCTTGAGTTCGCGTGCCAGGGTGAGGGCCGATTTGCCGTCGACTGTCTGCACGTTCACGTCGGCGCCACGGTTGACAAGGTGGGTCGCAAGACGGTGGTTGTCCTGGCGGATCGCGATCAGCAACGGCGTATCGCCGGCCGCGTCGCGCTGTTCGGTGTCGGCGCCGAGTTCGAGGAGGACGCGCAGCGAGTCGCGATCGGTCATGCCGGCCTTGGCACCTTTCAGCAACAGCGCCGAGGCATCGATTTTGGCACCTGCAGCGAGCAGGACCTCGGCGATCTGGGTGCGGCCCGCGAGGATCGCCAGATCGAGCGGGGTGTCGCCGGCGGCGGTCTCACGGTTCAGGTCAGCACCGTGCTTGAGCAGGGTTTTGACCATGATGATGCGGCCTTTTTCAGCCGCCACGTGCAGTGGATACTGGCCATTCGGCAGTGCCGCATTGATGTCGCTGTCCCAGAAGATGTGACGTTCGAGCTGATCGAGGTCACCGCGCTGCACGGCGAGATACAGCGTCACCGATGGGCGATCCGGTTCGCTGCACCCGGCCAGCAGGCCCAGGACGGTTGCGAGTAACAGTGTCGGTAGTCGATACATCTGGGTTTTCTTTTGTCCGCTGCCGGTCAATCCGGCGTGACCGTGGTAAGACCGGCAATCTCCCAGGCCTGCATGCCACCGCGATACCATTTCAATTTCGAGGGCGGGTACCCTAGCCGCAGCAATGCCCGGATGTTGGTCGGGGATTGCCCACACCATGCGCCGTTGCAAAACAGTACGAGCGTTTTTGCATGCCGAAAGTTCCAGAACTGTTCGGTGCGTTCGGCGTCGAACCGGTTCTCAAGGAGGGCGGCGACATCGGATTCTGCCGATGCGCGCAGACTCAGTTTCTTGTAGTGGATGTTCACTGCGCCCGGGATGGTCCCGCGTTTTAGCCAGTCGGCACCGCGTGAATCGATCACCAGGATCGAATCGTCACCGTTGGCGGCGCGTTGCAGGTAGTCCAGCATCTCGATCTCGCCGATGGTTTCAACGCCTTCGGGCATGCGCATCGGCTGCACGCAGAACGGCGGGCATCGCCGCGAGGTACGTTCGAAAGCCGGGTGGACGGTGTTGCTCTGGTCCTGCGCGCGCCGGATCGTCACCGCTTCGCCATCGTGCCTGACGGTGATGCTCCCCAGCTGCGGGGTGATGTTCACGGCAAGGTCGTCCGCCAGGGGCGACGCGCTCAGGCAGGTGGCCAACAGGCAGGCTGGTACGCGTGACAGCGCGGCGAGATTCATTCAGTGGCCTTCTGGCTTTCAGATGGCTCTCATCATATCGAAAACGGCCGTGTCGGGGCGTGCTCGTTTCCGGGTTAAACTGCGCGGATGTTAGGAAAAATTCTGTTCACCATCGCCGTTATCCTGGTTGTCGCTCTGATATGGCGAACGCGACGGCCAACCGGCCAGGCGTTGAGTGCAGAGCCGCGCCTGGTCAATCCCGGGCGGCGAAGTCGCTGGCCGATCAAGGGTCTGGCCACCGGTGCAATCGCGCTGATGTTGCTGGCCTCCGCGTACCTGCTGTATCAACACTACCGCGACGCGAACGAGGTGATCTTCATCCGGGTTGTCGATGCCAGCAGCGGGCGCCAGGCCGAATACCGGGCGACGCGTGGCGAGATTGGTGATCGCGAGTTCACGACGGTCGACGGACGACGCATCGTGCTGGCCGAGACCGAGCGACTGGAAACCTCGACGATCAGAGCGCCGAGTTCGACGGGCCAAAATTGAACGCGATCGACAGGCGGACCTGGGTACTCCGGTTTTCCTCGACCTCGTGCGGCAGGTCGGGCGGAAACAAGACCAGCAGGCCGGGACGTGGCACGATCGAGATCCGGGCGTGATCGTCGTGCAGGATGAGCCGGCCGCTGTGTTCAGGGCAGGTCACGTAGTACACGGCGGATAAGCGCTCATCGAGCTCTTCGTGGCTGTGAAGCGTGGTCTTGTGCCCAGGCTGCATCTCGTTGAACCAGAATCCGTGACGCAGGTCCCCCTGACCGAGCAGCCTGCGTGCCGTTGCCAACACGAATTCGTTGATCGGTGAGAGTTCCGGCAGTTTTTCGGCGCTGATGTAGGTGTTCTCAAAGCGCCCGTGAAACCGATGCGTGCGGCGCACCCCATCCGCATTTTTCTCCCGCTCGAATGCCGCGACGAGGCGTGCGTTGATTGGCTGCGCGTCAGGCAATTCGGCAAAGCTGACGGCGGCCAGCGCATCGATCGCGTGCTCAGCCACCGGTACCTCGCGGTCTGGAACATTCGGCGTCGGTCTGCGAGGTGCCGTTGTTCGGCGCGCAGTCACGGCTGAGCATCGATGGTGTGCGGCAGGTCGCACCGATGCCAAGTAGAACGAAGAATGCCAGGGTGAGATAGATCACGCGCATGAAAGAATTTTCCAACCAGTTCAGAGGCTTTGCAAATGCGCGCCGGCATTTGTTTGCGTCGCCACAAAGAAAAAGGCTCTGTCCTCGTTAAGTGTTGGCAGCGCGTAGGTCGGGCTGCGCCCGACATGGCAGGCACAGCCTGCCCTACGGGCCTGCTATCCGATCCGG
>Ga0316201_10003115_pt1 | contig 12116 bp, 13 predicted proteins | sample CS6wburrow_MG_FD_204516 | JGI IMG/M metagenome (GOLD analysis project Ga0316201, IMG submission 204516) | Coastal sediment microbial communities from Delaware Bay, Delaware, United States - CS-6 worm burrow | ecosystem: Environmental > Aquatic > Marine > Coastal > Sediment | place: USA... | reverse complement strand
GTGCAGGCGGCATTTGACGGGCCGGACCTCGGCGCGATCGCGACCGAGTGGCAAAAGAACATCGCCAAGATTGTCGAAGAGGCCACGCTCGCCCTGCCGAAGGAAACGCACATGGCAAAAGGCGGCAAGCAGGGCATGCATACCGAGCATTTCGGCTACCTCGTCGCCGAGATGCAAAGCGTGCCACGCACGTATCCGGGTGCGACGTGGTAGAGCCCGCCACCAACCGCGAAACCATACTCGAATGGCTGGCCGACGTGCCCGACCCCGAGATTCCGGTACTGACCATCATGGACCTCGGGATCGTGCGCGACGTGCAATGCGGTAACGGCGTTGTGGTTTCACTGGCGCCCACTTACTCGGGGTGTCCGGCAACCGAGGTCATCGAGTCCAGCGTGATTGCAGCGCTGGAAGACCGTGGCGTCGCCGACGTGACCATAAAGCGCGTACTTTCGCCGCCCTGGACCACGGACTGGATCAGCGACGTCGGTCGCGAAAAACTTCGCGAGTATGGCATCGCGCCGCCGCAGCGGGGCGGCAGCAAACGGGCACTTCTGCAGGGCAATCGCCATATTCCCTGTCCTCGCTGCGAATCGGAAAACACCGAGCTGGTCAGCGAGTTTGGTTCGACCGCGTGCAAGGCTTCTTATCGCTGCACGGACTGCCTCGAACCGTTCGAGTACTTCAAGTGCATCTGAGCGTTTCGGCATGAGGCAGTATCATTCTCTGACGGTCGCTGGAAAAAAACAGGAAACGCGGGACTCGGTGCGCATCGCGCTGGACGTCCCCGAAGAGCTGCAGCCGTCGTTTACATTCCTGCCCGGACAGCACCTGCCGATCCAGATCGAACGTGACGGCAAACGTCTGCGGCGTACTTACAGTATTTGCTCCGAACAGGGGCATTGGCCGATCGAGATCGGAATTCGTGTGCAACCCGGCGGGCAATTCTCGGAATACGCCGCCAACGAGCTGAGTGTCGGTGACGAACTCGACGTGATGCCGCCGAACGGTCAGTTCCACGTCAACCTCGACAAGGACAACAGCAAGTTTTACCTGGGGTTCGCTGCAGGCAGCGGTATCACGCCGATATTATCGATCGCGAAATCGGTTTTGACTAATGAGCCCGGCAGTCGCTTTGCGCTGTTCTACGGCAATCGTCAGCAGGACACGACGATGTTCATTGAAGATTTGTATGCGCTAAAAAATCGCTACCCGGATCGGCTGCAGCTGCATTTCGTTTTCAGCCAGGAAGAGCAGGAGTTTGGCATCGCCGCCGGACGCCTCGATGCCGACAAAGTCGCGGAACTTCATGAGCGTTTTTGCAGTGGCGACAGCCCGGACGAAGCTTACGTGTGCGGGCCGGATTCCATGATAGAGACGGTGACCGAGGCATTGATGGGGCTGGGACTGACGCGTGACGCGGTGCATGCGGAACGATTCGGCGCGCCGCGCGGCAAGCTCCGAACAGCGCCGCCGGAATCGGAAGTTTCGAAAGACCTCGTTGCGGTCACGGTTATCATGGACGGCCACAAGAAGTCCTTCGACATGCCGCGCGCGGGCGAGAATATCGTCGACGCGGCGGCCGCAAACGGGCTCGAACTGCCGTACTCCTGCAAGGGCGGCGTTTGCGCGACCTGTCGAACGCATTTGCGAGAAGGCAAAGTCGACATGGAGGCCAACTACGGCCTCGAGCCGTGGGAGCTCGAAGCGGGCTTTGTCCTGGCATGCCAGTCGCGGCCGCGAAGCGCTGCGATCGTGCTGGATTACGACAAGTCCTAGGCCCTCGCAGGGCGCCAAATGGCGCAATTTCAAAACTCGGGCTGTGTCAGGAGGAGTAAAATCAGGAGTTATAATAAAAAAAAGCGCCGGAGGGCGTATGACCGATAGTTCGACTGCGGACGAGCCGCCACCGCGGCAGAATTCCTATAATTATGAAGAGCTGCTGAAAAGCGGTCACGGTGAGCTGTTCGGGCCCGCTAACGGCAGGCTGCCGCTGCCCAACATGCTCATGATCGATCGCATTGCCCTGATCAACGATGATGGCGGCAAGTATGGCAAGGGCGAAATCCGGGCGGAGCTCGACATCAAGCCGGACCTGTGGTTTTTCGAGTGTCATTTCGAGGATGACCCGGTCATGCCCGGTTGCCTCGGGCTCGACGCGCTCTGGCAGCTTGTAGGATTCCACCTGGTCTGGCAGGGTCTGCAGGGCCGCGGTCGTGCACTCGGCGTCGGCAAGGTAAAATTCACGGGGCAGATTCTGCCGACGGCGAAGCTGGTCACTTTCCAGATCGATATCAAGCGCGTCATATCGCGCAGGCTCAACATGGCGATCGCCGATGGCTCTGTTTCCGTCGACGGTCGCGAAATATATACGGCTGAAGACCTGCGGGTCGGCCTGTTTACCTCAACTGAAGATTTCTAGGATCCCTCTATGCGGCGTGCAGTAATTACAGGGCTCGGTGCGGTTTCTTGTATCGGCAACTCAAAAGCAGACATTGTTGACGCATTGCGCAGCGGGCGCTCGGGCATCGTCGCTAATGAAAGCTACAAGGAAATGGGTCTGCGCAGCCAGGTGTCGGGCAGTTGTCACATCGATGTGACCGAGCATATCGATCGCAAGGTTCGCCGTTTCATGGGCGATGCCGCCGCGTATGCCTACATCGCGATGCAGCAGTCGATCGATGATGCGGGTCTTGAAGATTCGGACGTTTCGAACGTTCGCACGGGACTGATTGCGGCATCGGGTGGCGCGTCCAGCAACAACATCGTGGAAAGCGCCGACATACTTCGTGCACGCGGTGTGCGCAAAGTAGGCCCGTACCGGGTGCCGCGCACCATGGGCAGTTCGGTATCCGCATGCCTGGCAACGCCGTTCAAAATTCAGGGTGTCAACTACTCCATTACGTCGGCCTGTGCGACCAGCGCACATTGTATCGGCGCGGCGGCAGAGCAGATTCAGCTCGGCAAACAGGACCTGGTATTCGCGGGCGGTGGCGAGGAGGAGCATTGGTCACTGGCCTGTTTGTTTGACGCAATGGGCGCGCTTTCGTCGAAGTACAACGACGACCCGGCGAGCGCATCGCGCCCCTACGACGCAACGCGGGATGGATTCGTGATCGCGGCGGGCGCGGGCATGGTGGTTGTGGAAGAACTGGAGCACGCCAAAGCCCGAGGCGCAAAAATCTACGCGGAACTGGTGGGCTACGGGGCCACGTCAGATGGCTACGACATGGTCGCGCCGTCCGGCGAAGGTGCGTTGCGTTGCATGGACCTCGCGCGCTCGACGGTCGAGGGGCCGATCGACTACATCAACACGCACGGTACGAGCACGCCGGTCGGTGACGTCAAGGAGATCGAAGCCATGCAGACCATGTTTGGCGAAGATATGCCGCGCTACGGTTCGACGAAATCGATGTGCGGACACTCCCTGGGAGCAACCGGTGCGCAGGAAGCGATTCACTGCCTGCTCATGCTGGAGAACGACTTCATCGCGCCGTCGATCAATGTCAATGATCCCGATCCCGTTGTTGACGGCACGCCGCTGGTAACGGAGTGCGTCGACAGTGCCGGAATCAAGACGGCGATGTCCAACAGCTTCGGCTTCGGCGGTACCAACGCAACGCTGGTATTCCAGAAACGTTAGGCCATAATCGGTCTCCATGACAATTGAGACCTTGAGCGAAACGGGATGCTTCGGCGGTCGCATCGGCTTTTACCGGCACGCATCGGCATGCAACCACTGCGACATGCAGTTCTCGGTTTTTGTGCCGCCGCAGGCGGCCAAGGGCAAAGTCCCGGTACTGACGTTCTTGTCGGGCCTGACCTGCAGCGAAGAAAACTTCATGGTGAAAAGCGGAGCACAACGCGTGGCAGCGCAGTTGGGCCTGATGCTGGTTTCGCCCGACACGAGTCCGCGTGGCGATGGTGTGCCCGACGACCCCGATGGCGACTACGATTTTGGCCTGGCAGCGGGCTTCTACCTGAATGCTACGGAGGAGCCGTGGTCGCGGCACTATCATATGTACGACTACGTGACCAAAGAACTGCCCGGCGCCATATTCGATAATTTTCCGGGCGACCCCGGGCGCCACGGTTTGAGCGGGCACTCGATGGGTGGCCACGGGGCGCTCACAGTCGGGCTCCGCAACCCGGGCCAGTACCAGTCCCTGTCGGCATTCGCACCGATTAGCACGACGCTGCACAGCCCCTGGGGGAGGAAAGCCCTTGCTTACTACCTCGGCAGCGATACCTCGACCTGGCACAAGTATGATGCCTGTGAAGTTGCGCGCAGCGTCAGCGATGCGTCCGCCTTCGGAAAAATTCTGATTGACCAGGGCGCCAACGATCCCTACCTCGCCGAACAGCTCAAACCCGATTTATTTGTCGCGGCTGCGGCCGACAGCGGTTTATCTGTCGAGCTGCGAAAGCATGCGGGTTATGACCACGGCTATTACTTCATCTCGACTTTCATCGAGGATCACCTGAAGCATCACGCCGCAGCGCTTGGCGCCTGACGGACAGCAGGAGATGGAACAGTGGCTGCTGCTCGGCGTAACCATGCTGCTCACCGGGTGTTTTGCCGGCGTTCTTGCGGGCCTGTTCGGCATCGGCGGCGGTATTGTCATCGTGCCCGTGCTCGAGGCGGCGCTGGGTTTTCTCGGTGTGGACGCGGCAATTCGCATGCACGTTGCGGTTGCGACCTCGCTCGCGACGATTATTCCGACATCGATTTCATCGGCACGTGCCCATCACCAGCGCCAGTCGGTCGACGTCGAGATAGTCAAGCGCTGGGCAATATTCGTATTGCTTGGCGCACTGCTGGGTGCCTGGATTGCGGCGCAGGTGCACAGCCGGGTTCTCGCCATGGTATTTGCGACGCTCGCATTGCTGGTTGCGACAAAAATGGTGTTCCTGCCCGAGACGCGCAACCTGACCGATGCTGTACCGCGCGCGCCCTGGGTAGCCGTGATACCCACGGCGATCGGCTGCTTTTCCAGCATGATGGGCATCGGCGGCGGGACGTTTTCCGTCATGACGCTGACGCTATTCAATGAGCCGATACACCGTGCGGTGGGCACCGCGGCCCTGTTCGGGCTGGTCATCAGCCTGCCGGGGAGCGTCGGCTTTATCGTTGCGGGTTGGGGCGACGTCCGCCTGCCGCCCGGCAACCTCGGCTATGTCAGCCTGATCGGCTTCGCCTGCATCGCGCCGGCAACGGTCCTGGCAGCGCCCATTGGCGCGAGGATCGCTCACGGTCTCTCGCAAAAACGCCTCAGCATGCTGTTCGGGGCATTTCTCCTGATTGTTTCCTTACGACTGTTTTACAGGGCATTTGCATGACAGATTTTCGACACGGCCTGGTACTTGCGGCACTACTGCTGTCCGCCTGCGGACAGCGCGCGCTGGAACCCGATGCACCGATCGCCTGCGATCAGTGCGACCGCTGGAACCAGCCGCAGGATCCGTTCCGGGTGCATGGCAATACCTGGTACGTTGGCACCGACGGCCTTTCATCCATACTCATCGAGGCCGATGACGGACTCATCCTGATTGACGGCGGATTGCCCCAGTCGGCGGCACTGATCGACGCGAACGTTCGCAGTCTCGGGTTCGATACCCGCGACATCAAGGCGATCCTCGTGTCGCACGTGCACTACGATCACGTTGGCGGAATTTCTGCGCTGCAGCGCCTCAGTGGCGCCAACGTATTCACGAGCGTGGCCGGCAGCGGTCCGCTTGCCGTGGGCGTCCTTGCCGACGATGACCCGCAGTACATTGCAGGTTCCGACGAAGGTCACTTCCCGCCGGTGCGAGAGGTCGTCGCTGTCGAAGATGGCGGGGTCGTTTCCGTCGGGACGCTGGACGTAAGGGCGGTCTATACACCCGGGCATGCGCCTGGAAGCATCACGTGGACGTGGCAATCCTGCGCACTTGGAAACTGCTATGACGTTGTCTATGCCGATAGCCTCAGCGCCGTGTCGGCCCAGGGGTTCCGCTTCACGGACAGCGGCGTGGCCGACAAACTCATAGCCAGTGCCGGCATTATCGCGGACCTGGACTGCGATATCCTGCTGACGCCGCACCCGTTTTTCTTCGGCATGGACAGCAAGCTCGAGCAGCGTGATCAGGGCAACCCGTTTATCAACAAGCTCGGCTGCATCCTGTATGCCGAATCATCAATGGACTGGCTGGAACAGCGGCTGCAAGCGGAACGTTCACATTGAATGCTGGCTGTGGGTCGCGTCGCTAGGGCCGGCCGACATTCTCATGACGGGCATGGCAAGCGTCAACAGGCCAAGCAGTATGATCAACAGGCCCGCTCCCAGTCGCTTGCGGCTCATGAACTGCGAAAGTTTCGACGCACTAAGACCCGTCATGATCATCGCGGGGCTCGTACCAAGACCGAACGCCAGCATGACCAGGCCGCCGTCAACGACGTTGGCCGTGGTGGCCGCGAGCAGCAGCACACTGTAAACAAGGCCGCAGGGCAACCAGCCCCACAGCAGTCCAAGGCCCAGCGCTTTCGGCAGGCTGGTGACGGGCAACAGGCCTTTGGCGGTCGGCGCGATCCGCTGCCAGATTTTTGCACCGGCTTTCTCGACGGGCGCCAAAAAGCGCCAGTTGAACGCGACCTGCAGGCCGACAATGACAATGAGCAGCCCGCTGGCGAGGCGCACGGGCGCCGCGAATTTCGGAACGGCAGCAACCATAGCCTGGCCAAGTACCGCAACCACCGTGCCGAGAAACACGTAGCTCAGGACACGTCCTGCGTTGTAGGCAATGGCCAGCGGAACCTGCGATTTGAGCGATGCCACGCTCGCATTGACCGCGAACAGGCCGGATATGCCGGCGCACATACCGAGGCAATGCGCGCTGCCGAGGAGGCCCGTGACGAACGCCGCCGCGAGCAGGGGTAGTGCCTCGTTCATGCAGCGTCACCGTCGTCCGGTTTCTTGTCATCGTCCATGATGATGCGCACGGCCGGCGTATCCAGGTCGTCAAACTGGCCGCTGCCGACGGCCCAGAAAAAAGCCCATACGGCGCCACCCAGCAGCAGCAGTGCGAGCGGTATCAGGACGTAGAGGATAGACATTGAACTCTCTAGTTAAAGCGACTCAGCCGGAGGGCGTTTAGAACGACAATAAGTGAGCTGGCGCTCATGCCGATCGCGGCAAGCCATGGCGGCACCAGTCCGGCTGCGGCCAGCGGCAGAGCCAGCGTATTGTATACGATTGCCCAGGCAAGATTCTGGCGCACGATACGCATGGTTTTGCCCGACATTCGAATAGCCGTTGTCACCGGCAGCAGAGAATCGCCCAGCATGATGACATCGGCACTGGTCTGCGCGAGCAGCGCGCCGTGTGCCGGCGCGATGGAGGTGTCGGCGCCTGCGAGAACGGGCGCATCATTGATGCCATCACCAACCATCACGACACGTTCGCCGTTACCTTGCGCTGCTTCGATGATCTCCAGTTTTCGTTGCGGTGTGCACTCGAAATAAAACTCCTCGATGCCAAGACGCGTCGCCAATTCCTCGACCGCATTCCTGTTATCGCCGCTGAGCAGCGCTGTTCTGAGCCCCAGGCGATTGATGTCTGACAGTGTTGCGGCGACATCCGGCCTGAGCTCGTCTTCAACGTCAAACCAGGCAACCAGGTGGCCGTCGACAGCGAGGAATACACTGGTTGCAGTCATGTTCACCGAATTGCCCTCACCGGATGCGCCACCACCCACAAACTGCGCACTGCCGATGCGCCAATTACGTCCATCGATTGTCCCGCTGACACCCTGGCCGACCTCTACGTGTTGCCGGGACACTTTTGGCAGCGATGCGCTCATTGCAAAAGCTTTTGCCAGCGGATGCGCCGACGCTGTTTCGAGGGCCGCGGCGATCAGCCGGCAGTCGTGCTCCGTCATGGACGAATCGAACACGATCACCGATGTGATTTCCGGCATGCCGCGCGTCAGCGTGCCGGTCTTGTCGAACATGACGGTCGTCCCGCGCGACAGTGCTTCAATAGCATTGCCGTTGGTCACCAGCAGCCGCAGCTGCGAAAGGCGACTACCGGCCGCGGCAAAAGCAGCCGGCGTTGCCAGCGCAAGCGCGCAGGGACAGGTGACGACGAGCACCGACAGGGTAATGACGAAAGCACGCTCCGGCGCCATGAAATACCAGTAAGCCGCAACGATGGTCGCAACGCCGAGCAAGGCAATGACGATGTAGCTTGCAACGCGGTCGGCAATCGTGACGAACGCCGGTCGTGTGTAGCGCGCGCGTTCACTGAGTCGGCTGATTGTCCCCAGGGTGGTATCGCCGCCCGTCCTCGTTACCCGCATCTCGACCAATCCATCGAGATTGACGCTGCCCGCCGCGATGAGGTCTCCCCTCGATTTTGGCTGTGGCCTGGCTTCGCCCGTGAGCAGTGCCTCATCGACGCTCGTGTTGCCGCTTTCGATAACACCGTCCGCCGGTATGGCGTCACCGGCGCGTATCTTCACGAGGTCACCGGCGATCAGCTGGCTGACGGGCACAACAGCTACCCCTTCAGCTTCGATGCGCGTGGCCGTGTTGGGCAGTTTTGCAGACAGGGCAGCACTGCGGTCGATCGAACGGTGTCGTGCCCGCATTTCAAGAAAGCGGCCGAGCGTCAGGAAAAAGACAAACATGGTTACCGAATCGAACCAGACAGCTTCGCCGTTGGTAAAGGTCGCGTAAACCGATGCGGCATAGGCGCTGCCAACCGCTATCGATACGGGCAGGTCCATACCGGGCTTCCTGGCGATGAGTCCACGCCATGCGGCGGCGAAAAACGGCCGCGCCGCATAGAAAACGACCGGTGTCGTGACCACGAAACTGACCAGGCGCAGGAAGTGCTGCATGTCAGGATCGATGCCCTGAAACTCGCCGGCATAGAGCCCGACGGCGAACATCATGACCTGCATCATGCCGAGTGAGGCAACCAGCAGGCGCTTGAGAGCAACGCGTTGTTCGATGAGTTCGGGACGGGTCGCGTTTTCCGGCGCCAGCGGCTGCGGCTGGTAGCCGAGCTGGGCCAGCGCTGCCAGGATGCTGGAGAAACGCGCGTCGGCCAGGCGCCAGCGCACCCGCAGGCGATGCGTGACCGGGCTGACATCGACCGACTCGACGCCCTGCAGTTTTCCGAGCGTCGTCTCGATCAGCCAGCTGCAGGCGGCACAGTACATGCCGCCGACATAAATCGTGGTTTCGGCATGATCACGGCTTTGATCGGCGAACGCGGCGAGCATGTCTTCGCTGTCGAATACCTGCCACTCGGCCGTCTCGGCAGGCGGGCGACCGACGCCCGGGTCGGGCGCGTCGCGCAGGCTGTAGTAGAGGCTCATGCCTGAGTCACGAATGAGTTCCGCCACCGCTTTGCAGCCTGGGCAGCAAACCGGCCGCTGCTCGCCCTCGATATCGACGTTCAGATTGCAGTCAGTCGGGATCGGCAGCGCGCAGTGAAAGCAGGTTTCAGCGCCCTTCGTCATGGCGCGTTTCAGCGGGACGCAGCGTCATGCGGGCTTCGCCCTGCCAAACGCCTGCAAGTCGCCAGTCGTCGCCCGATTTCAATGTCACGTACCAGCGCCCCTCAGGGATATTGACAAAATGACCGGACCAGACCGGGTTACCAGCCGCATCGGCCAGCGCGCGATGCAGCGAGATGAGTTGATCGCGATCGGCAAATGCCGGGTGCGAAAATTCAAGTTCAAGGACCGCAGGCACGGACTCGAAATCGCCGGAACGCATTGCCGCGTGTACAGCGCCTGTATCGAGACTCAATTCAATGACTGCCGCGAGATTCAGTTCCGCGGCGAGTTGCTCGGCATTCAGGCGGCGCTCCGCCACGATTTGCATGCCGTCGTCAGAGGCGATGACGAGCGAGTCGGTTGTCTGCATTGAAATCCAGACCGTGGTCAGGCCCGCGACGACCGCGGAAGCGGGCAAAGCGATAATGAACCATGGCCAGAACTGCCGATACCAGGGTTGGGTGTCTTCGTGAGTCATTGCAGGCTAGCCCGTCGGGCCAATGAAGCGGCTATCTTCTTCCATTACGATCGATGAGTCATCCTTCGCTGTAATCGCAAAAACGATCTTGTTGACGCCGCCGGCTTTGTCGCGCTCAGCCCGAACCCGGACAGGTAGCGACAGAACGCCGCCGCCGTCTACGCGAATATCGCCGGGAGCGCCGTCGATTCTGACGCCCTCGATGCCGCTGATCTGCAGCTCGAAAGATCGCGCTTCCTGGCGCTGGTTGACGATTTTGAGCGTGTAGATATTCTCGATCATATCGTTGGGCAGTTCACGATAGAGCGCATTCCTGTCGCGAATGACGTCGAGAATAACGGGGGTTCGTGAAGCCATGGCCGCGACGAGGCCCCCAATCAGGACCATCAAGAGCGTTGCGTAGACCAACATTCGCGGCCTGAGTACACGCGTGGATTCATTCTTGAGGCTGTGCTCGGTCGTAAACCGCACCAGGCCTCTCGGATAGTTCATTTTGTCCATGATCGAATCGCAGGCGTCGATGCATGCGGCGCAGGCTATGCACTCGTATTGCAGGCCATCGCGAATGTCGATGCCGGTCGGGCACACCTGGACGCAGAGCTGGCAGTCGATACAGTCGCCAAGCCCCGCCTGCCTGTGATCGACCGATCGTTTGCGACTGCCTCGTGGTTCACCGCGTTTCTCGTCATAGGAAATAATCAGCGTGTCTTTGTCGAACATTGCGCTCTGAAACCGCGCATAGGGACACATGTACTTGCAGACCTGCTCGCGCATGTAGCCCGCATTACCGTAGGTGGCGAAGCCGTAGAACAGACCCCAGAATAGCGTCCAGCCGCCTACGTTCAGCGCGATGATGTCGGCGCCAAGCTCGCGGACCGGCGTGAAATAGCCGATGAACGTAAAACCCGTCCACATCGAGAACGTAATCCAGAGGAACTGCTTGGATGCTTTTTTTCGCAACTTCGTTAGCGACCACGGCGCTTTATCGAGCTTCATCCTCTGCGAGCGCGTGCCCTCGGTAAGTTGCTCCATCCAGATGAAAGCCTCGGTCCATACGGTTTGCGGACAGGCAAAACCGCACCAGAGGCGGCCGGCCAATGCCGTAAAGAAGAACAGCGACAGCGCCGCGATAATCAGCAGCAGAGCAAGATACGGAAAGTCCTGCGGCCAAAGCGTCAGCCCCAGGAGATAGAACTTGCGCTCCGGCAGGTCAAACAAGATGGCCTGTCGTCCATCCCAGGTTAGCCAGGGAACGACGTAGAAAAGTCCCAGCAGCGTGACAGTTGCGAGCTTGCTTAAGCTGTCGAATCGTCCGCCGATCTCACGCGGGTAGATCTTCTTCGCGCTCTCGTACATCGAGGCGGCTTCTGGTTTGTTCATTTCTTGTTGTGCTTGGCGCCGCGTTTCGGGGCAGTGCGAAGCAGAAATGCGGTCGCGCCTGAGCAAATTGCGCACAACGCCCAGAAGAAGAAAAAGCCAATTGCGTAACCGGTGTCGCTACTGATGCTGCGTTCTTCGTCGAAGTATCCGCCCAGTTCGACAGGATCGAAAAATGCGAAAAACACCATGGTGGCGCCAGCCGCGCTCAGAAACGAAATCCAGGCGACCGTGTAGACTGCCTGCTTGTCACGGCTCCATCGTTTCGCGCCACGGTACTCTTCGTCGATCATTCGTGGCAGAACTCTAATTCGACAAGCTGTAAATATACGCCGCCAATATCTTGGTACGGTTCTCGCCGAGCAGGTCGCCATGCGCCGGCATGATGTTGTTACGACCGTTGACGATGGTGGCGTAGATCGCTTCCTCCGAGGAGCCATGCAGCCAGATATCGTCGGTCAGGTTGGGAGCGCCAAAGATCTGGTTGCCCGTGCCATCGGCCATGTGGCAGGCGCTGCACAGCGCCAGGAACATCGGCTTTGCGCTCATCGCGGTGGCGTCGGCTTCGACCAGCCCGCTGAGGCTCCTGACATAAGTGACCATGTTGTTGATGCCCTGTTCGCCGCCGAGGGCCGGCGCCAGGACCGGCATGACGCCGCTGCGGCCATTTTTAAGCGTCGCGGTCAGCGCGGCTTCCGAGTTACCCCACAACCAG
>Ga0316201_10003114_pt1 | contig 12116 bp, 11 predicted proteins | sample CS6wburrow_MG_FD_204516 | JGI IMG/M metagenome (GOLD analysis project Ga0316201, IMG submission 204516) | Coastal sediment microbial communities from Delaware Bay, Delaware, United States - CS-6 worm burrow | ecosystem: Environmental > Aquatic > Marine > Coastal > Sediment | place: USA... | reverse complement strand
TCCCCCTTAATTGAAGAATAATTGAATCTCTTGCGACACGATGTGTGCCGCTTTATTTATAACGTTCGCTTGTAAAAGTAGCCCATAGGTCCTTCTATTGCAACGAATGAGTCAGTATAGTCTCTGGATGAATCATTTGTTTCATCATTACTCATGACGCGACAATACAGGGATACGGTTCGGCTGATTGTGGATTCCTTCTCGGCGCTGACGCCCCAGCAGCAAAAGGCCGCGAAGTTTATCCTCGAGAACCCCGAAGACGTGGGCTTGAACTCAATGAGGGCCATAGCCAAGGGTGCGGCGGTCAAACCCGCCACCGTAAGTCGGCTCAGCAAGACGCTCGGTTTTGCCGAGTACCATCAGTTTCGTGAGCCGTTTCGGGAGCGCTTGCGCAAAATCGAGCCGAAATTTGCAAGCCGGGTGGCCGATGTGCAAAAGCGGGGGGGCGATTATGAAGCGTTGCTTTCGGAGTTGCGTGCGCAGGAGATTGGCAATATCCAGGGGACGCTGTCCGACCAGAACATACCGGTGTTGATGGACGCTGCCGAGACGATGCATCAATCTCGTCGAGTGTACGTGCTCGGATTGCGCGGCGCGTACGGGCCGGCATTCCTCTTCTACTACGCGTATCAGCTGTTCCAGGAAAACTGCCGGTTGATCGACACTCGGGCAGGAATATTCGCTGACCAGCTGCGAGGCATCGGCGAGACGGACAGTCTGTTGGTCATTTCCTTTCCGCCTTATACCCAGCTGACTATCGACGCAGTGCAGTATGCCGATGAGGCCGGCGCAAAAATCATTGCCATTACGGATAGTGTCGTTTCGCCGGCCACGAGCGCTGCCGGACACACAATTATCACCCGCAATCACTCTACGTCTTTTTATCATTCCTTTACCGGCGCGCTCGCAGTAACAGAAGCTCTCATCACCTTGCTGGTGACAAAAAAGGGGGGCGACGCTGTGCGCATTGCCAGAGAGGCCGAGAATCAACTGTCAAAAATAAGCGCCTACTGGTAGACGCAACCGGATCAGGAACCGCCAATGACCTACGCAATTCACCGCAATCTCCTGCAACGTCCAGCCAATGCCGTACGTGGTGACGGCGTCTACGTGATCGACGCCGACGGCAACCGCTATCTCGATGGCTGCGGGGGCGCCGCCGTTTCCTGCCTTGGACACAATAACCCGAACGTAATCGATGCCATTCGTTCGCAGGCGGAAGCGTTGCCCTATGCACACACCTCCTTCTTTAGCAGCGACGCCATGGAGATGCTGGCCGAGAAGCTCGTCACCAGTGCCCCGGGAATGGGGAAAGTGCTCTTGTTGAGCGGCGGGTCCGAGGCGATCGAAGCCGCGTTGAAACTGTCGCGACAGTACTTTGTGGAAATTGGTGAGACGGATCGGCACCTGTACATAGCGCGACGCCAGAGCTATCACGGCAACACCCTCGGTGCGCTGTCCGTTGGCGGCAACGAGTGGCGCCGGGCGATGTTTGCGCCGATCATGGTTCCGGGCAACCACATTGCGCCGTGCTTTGAGTATCGCGAAATGCGAGAGGATGAAACCGCGGAGTCGTATGGGCTGCGAACGGCGAACGAGCTCGAAGCCAAAATCAACGAACTCGGTGCGGAAAACGTTGCGGCATTCATAGCCGAGACAGTTGTGGGGGCAACGGCCGGCGCAGTCGCCCCGGTAGCCGGGTACTTCAAGCGTATTCGGGAAATATGCGACAAGTACGGTATCCATCTGATACTCGATGAAGTCATGTGTGGGACCGGCCGAACCGGAACCATGATGGCTTACGAGCAGGAAGGTATTTATCCGGACATCGTAACGATGGCAAAGGGTCTCGCGGCTGGTTATCAGCCCGCCGGCGCTGTGTTGTGCACGGACCAGATCATCGACGTTATTCGAGATGGAACCGGCTTTTTCCAGCACGGCCATACCTTCATGGGTCACGCTACGGCCGTCGCGGCGTCTCTAGCGACGCTGCAAACCATCGAGAGCGAAGACCTGCTAAAGAACGTGCGCGTGCGTGGCTCTTCTCTGCGACAAGGGCTTCGCGACGCCCTCGCCGATCATCCAAATGTTGGTGATGTGCGCGGTCGCGGCCTGTTCATAGGCATTGAGTTTGTGAAAGACCGGCGTACGAAAGAACCACTGGACCCGGCCGCCAAGACCCATAACAAAATACAAAAGGCGGCAATGGATCAGGGGCTGATGGTCTATGGCATGGGCGGTACGATCGACGGTCGCTCAGGTGATCATGTGCTGATTGCGCCGCCTTACATTATCAGCGCCAGCCACGAGGAAGAGCTGGTCGACAAAATTGCCACAGCAGTCAATCTTTCGTGCAGCGGATAGTCAGCACCCGGATGAAGGCTTCGTTACGTGGGTTCTCCGCATAAACTTCTCTGTCGGCGCCACCTTCGGTGCTATGCATTCTTTGCAAGTGCCCTGCAGACGTAACCGAGCCGTCCTGCACGCGGTCGATCTCCTCAAAGCCTGCGTCCCCGCAGATCTTCCGAGCACTCGCATAGCAATCCTGCCATGCGTCCTTGCAGGTCAGTGTGTATACGGTTGAGCCGTCGCTCAGGGCGGAGCCCTCTGGCGAGGGTGGCGAGGCACAGCCGGTTACGCACGCGGCGAAAAGTATCACGCAGAGCGTTCTCATGACCCATAGATCCTTTCTGGCAGCCAGGTAACCAGGTCGGGGAAGATTGCGATAAACAATAACGCGACCAACTGAATAGCAACAAACGGAATCGCTCCGCGGTAGATTTGTGCTGTCGTTACCGACGCCGGTGCAACCCCTCGCAAATAGAATAGCGCAAATCCAAATGGCGGCGTCAGAAACGACGTCTGCAGGTTGATCGCAATCATGATTCCGAGCCAGACAGGATCGAGACCCATCGCCAGTAACACCGGCCCGACAATCGGAACGACCACGAACGTAATTTCGATAAAGTCGAGCACGAAACCCAGCAAGAACATAACAACCATGACAACTACAACTGCGCCGATGACCCCACCGGGAAGCGCCTCGAGAATTGCACGCACTCCGTCATCGCCACCGTAGCCACGGAAGACGAGAGAAAAAATAGACGCCCCGATCAGGATCAGGAAAACCATGCTGCTGATACGCAAGGTCGCACGCATGATGTCTCGCAGTCGTTCGAGATTCAGCTCGCCGCGGCCAATCGCGAGAAGCAAGGCGCCCATACCCCCGACTCCGGCGGCCTCGGTTGGCGTCGCCAGGCCATTGAGGATTGAGCCGAGCACCGCAAAAATCAGGATTAGCGGTGGCGCCAGCGCCTTGAGTACTTTTGCTGCGGTCACGACTTCGCCGTCTTCCCGACGGTGGGCAGGAACCGAGCCTGGCTTCAGGAAGGCAACGCCAAGAATGTAAAGCACGTACAGCAATACGAGGAGCAGGCCCGGAATCAGGGCGCCGGCAAACAGATCACCGACGGAAACGGTCTTGGGCGAAAACACGCCCATTTCCAGCTGCGCCTGCTGATAGGCGGTGGTCATGACGTCGCCGAGCATAACGAGAATGATCGACGGCGGAATAATCTGACCCAGCGTGCCCGACGCGCAGATGGTACCGGCCGCAATCTCCGGCGAGTAGCCGCGTTTCAGCATCGTCGGCAACGAAAGCAGGCCCATCGTTACAACGGTGGCGCCGACGATGCCGGTGCTTGCCGCAAGCAGCATGCCGACGAGCGTCACCGAAATGCCCAGGCCACCGCGCAGCGTGCCGAACAGTCCACTGAGCGTCTCGAGCAACTCCTCCGCGATGCGAGCGCGCTCCAGCGTGACGCCCATGAAAACAAACAGCGGAACAGCGACCAGGGTTTCATTGGTCATGATGCCGTAAATGCGGTTTGGCAAGCCGAGCAGCAGCGCTTCATTGAAATTGCCGCTGATTATTCCGATGCCAGCGAATATCAGCGCGGTACCACCAAGTGAAAATGCAACAGGGAAACCTGCCAGCAATACAAGAACGACCGAAAAGAATAATAGTGCGGCAAGCCACTCCACTGTCAGCCGCCCCTCAAGGTTTTGATGGAGCGAGCGAACATCGACAGGCCCTGCAGGGAAACAGCCAGCGGCATGAGTAGCAGTACCGACTTAAGCAACGGAACGAATGGATACGGCAGCCCACCGGACTCGCGAGAGGACTCACCGATGCTCCAGGACTGGGTAACAAAGTCGAAGGACGCCCAGGCCAGAAAAGCACACAACGGTAGCAGGAAGACGATCACACCGATGAGGTCTACCCACGCGCGACGTCGCTCGCTCATGGATCGGTAAAAGATATCCACGCGCACATGCTCTTCGGCACGCAGGGTGTAGGCAGCCCCGAGCATGAACACGACGGCATGCATCCACACGACGGATTCCTGCACCCAGATGAGGCCGGCGTCGAACACATAACGCATGATTACAACGATGAAAGTGACGATGACCATGGACAGCGTCAGCCACGCTGCTGCCTTGCCGGTTATGGAGCTGATGCGATCAAGCAGGCTTTCAGTCTGGTCGACGCGCAATGCTCACGTACGCCAGAAGGTGGGTGTAATGAGAACGAGCAACGTGAAAATTTCGAGACGGCCGAGAAGCATCCCGATAACCGAAATCCATTTGCCGGCATCGGTGACATTCATGAATCCCGAGGCAACATCGCCCAGCCCCGGACCCAGGTTGTTTAGTGTCGCGGCTACGGCTGAGAAGGCCGTAACCTGGTCAAGTCCCGTGGACATCATCAACAGCAGCATGACGCCGAAAACAATAATGTAGACTGAGAAAAAGCCCCACACGGCCTCCACAACGCGAGATGAAACCGCCTTGGTACCGAGCTTCACCGGAATTTCGGCGCTTGGATGTACGAGACGCGCGATTTCACGCACGCCCTGTTTGTAGACAAGCAACCAACGAATAACCTTGATGCCACCCGCGGTCGATCCCGCCGAGCCTCCGACAAAGCTGGCGAAGATCAACAGGACCGGCAAAGCGGCCGGCCACATTGCAAAATTCTCGGTGGTGAAGCCGGTGGTCGTGGCAATGGAAACCGACTGGAACAAGCCGTCGAGGAAGGTATCCAGCGGATCCGCAAACCCGCGGTAGAAAAACAATGAGCTGATAACCACGGCGGAGAGCGCCATCAGGATGACGCTATAGGCCCTGAACTCCTGGTCCTGGAAATAGTGTTTGACCGACACGTAACGCCAGGCAAAGAAATGCAAAGAAAAGTTGATGCCGGCGAGAAACATGAAGAACACGGCGACCAGGTCAACCAAGGCACTATCGAAGTAGGCAATACTGGCGTCATGGGTTGAAAAGCCGCCAATGGCCACTGTTGAAAATGCGTGGCAAAGCGCGTCAAACCAGCCCATTCCGGCAATGCGGTAACCCAGTGCGCAGGCGATCGTGAACGCAAGGTAAACATACCAAAGTGCCTTGGCGGTTTCCGTGATTCGCGGCGTTAGCTTGGTGTCCTTGACCGGTCCGGGCGCTTCCGCGCGGTAGAGCTGCATACCACCAACACCGAGCATTGGCAGGACGGCCACGGCCAAAACGATGATGCCCATGCCGCCCAACCACTGGAGTTGTTGCCGGTAATAGAGAATCGACGCAGGCAGGCTGTCGAGGCCCGTCAGCACCGTAGCCCCGGTTGTCGTGAGTCCCGACATCGACTCGAATACCGCATCGGTGAATGTCAGCGAGAGCGGATCCGCAAAATACAGTGGCGCGGCGCCGAATGTACCCAGCACCGTCCAGAACGAGGCGACCACAAGGAAGCCGTCTCTCAGGCGCAGGTCCTTTTTCGAGCGATGCACTGGTAGCCAACAAATAAAGCCGGCGGCGAGCGTGAGGCCGAACCCCTCAACAAACGGCAGCCAGGAGTGGTCGTCGTAAATCAGGCTCACGACAACAGGAGGTAGCATCGTGAAGCTGAACATCATCAGCAACAGGCCAAGGATGCGTTGTACGACAGTCCAGTTCATCTAGACGAAAGAAACGCCGACCTGGAACAGGCTTTCGAGCTTCTCGATCTTGCGCCGGTCGGTCATGAACAGGATCACGTGGTCGTCAGCCTCGATGATCGTGTCGTGGTGCGCGATGATGACATGGTCGTTACGAACAATAGCGACAATCGCCGTACCTGTCGGCAGCTCAATATCCTCGATGGCCCGACCAACAACCTTGGAGTTGTCCTCGTTACCGTGCGCGATGGCCTCCATAGCTTCCGCCGCACCGCGGCGCAAAGAGTGGACTTTCACGACATCACCCCGCCGCACATGGGCGAGCAGTGAGCCGATCGTAACCTGCTGTGGCGAGATGGCGATGTCGATGGTGCCGGCCTCGACGAGATCGACGTATGACGCGCGATTGATCAGTGCCATCGCCTTGTGAGCGCCGAGGCGTTTCGACAGCATCGAGCTAAGGATGTTTGCTTCCTCAGAGTTGGTCAGCGCACAAAAGACGTCGACGTTGTCGATGTTTTCCTCAAGCAGTAACTCCTCGTCGGCCGCGTCACCGACGAGCACGATGGCCTTGTTGAGTCTCTCGGAAATGACGCGAGCGCGCTGCTGGTCGCGCTCGATGATCTTGACCTGGTTGGTCTGCTCCAGTGCGAGAGCCAGCCGTACGCCGATATTGCCGCCACCGGCGATGACGACGCGGCGCACGGGGTCTTCGAGACGTCGCATCTCGCTCATGAAGACACGAATGTCCTTGCGATCGGCGATGAAGAAAATTTCGTCGCCTTCCTGGATGACGGTGTCGCCATCGGGCAGCATCGCATTGCCCTGGCGGTAAATCGCTGCGATGCGCGCCTCCGTATTGGGAATGTGATCCTTGAGCGTGGCGATACGCTGGCCCACGAGCAGGCCATCGCGGTCTGCCTTAACGCCTACGAGGCGAACGCGGCCATCCGCAAAATCGAGTACCTGGGTCGAACCGGGGTAAAGAATGAGCTGCTCGACGAACGAGCAGACAAGCTGCTCAGGACTGATGCGCACATCAATGGGAATTGCATCCTGCGTAAACAGCTTGTGGGCATTCATGTACTCGGCTGATCGAATCCGGGCAATCTTGGTTGGCGTTCGAAATTGTGTGTACGCCACCTGGCACGCGACCATGTTGGTTTCATCGGAGTCGGTTAATGACACCACGATGTCCGCATCACTGGCGCCAGCCCGATCCAGCACCTCGGGATGGGCGGCATGGCCCACAACGGTTCGAATATCGAGACGATCCTGAAGCTCGCGAAGTACTTCGGGTTGCGTGTCGACGACAGTGACTTCGTTGGCTTCTTCGCGCGACAGGTGATATGCCGCGGATGAACCAACCTGACCTGCGCCGAGAATGAGTATTTTCATTTTTTTCTTGACGTGCCTTTTGGGCGCCGCAATACGTACTGCGTCAGATTGCCTAGTTTACATCAAGTCGAGATTGGCATAACTCAGAACGAGCCATTTTGTGCCGGCGCTCTCGAAATTCACTTCCACACGAGCATGGGCGCCCTGGCCTTCGCAGTTGAGGATGACGCCATCGCCGAATTTTTTGTGGCGGACGCGCTGTCCGAGACGGATGCCAAGCTCGCCGCCGGGCGTCGTGGAGGTCTGCCGGCGTCGGGGCGTCTTCGCCGAATGCACCGGGCGAGAGACCTGGATGCGCGGCCGTACTTCCTCGATATGCTCGTCAGGGATTTCGGCAATAAATCGTGACGGCTGTGAGAAATTATCCATGCCGTGCAAGCGGCGCTGCTCCGCGTGGGTGACATAAAGTGTCTGCTTGGCGCGCGTTATACCGACGTAACAAAGACGACGCTCTTCCTCCAGCCCGTTGGGGTCGGCGATCGAGCGCTGATGAGGAAACAGGCCGTCCTCCATGCCGCACAGGAATACCAGCGGAAATTCGAGGCCTTTGGCCGAGTGCATGGTCATCAGCTGTACGCAGTCTTCCCACGCATCCGCCTGTCCTTCGCCAGCTTCGAGTGCGGCGTGAGACAGGAACTCATCGAGGGGTGACATCTCTTCGGCGGGATCGGGCTCGAAACTCTTGGCGGCGCTGACGAGTTCCAGCAGGTTTTCGACGCGCGTTTCACCCTTTTCTCCCTTGTCTTTTTTGAAGAAATCGACGAGGCCGCTCTGGTAGATGACATGGTCTACCTGATCATGGAGGTCGAGCCCCCGGGTTTCGCGCGCGAGGCGCTCGATCAGTGACATGAAGGCGTTGACCGCATTGGCCGCACGGCCGTTGAGGTCATCGCTGGCGATTGCCCCCGCCGCGCGCCACAGTGGGCAGGCGTTGGCTCGCGCATACGAGCGCATGAGTTCGACTGTGCGCGCACCGATCCCGCGAGTGGGCTTGTTGACGATGCGCTCGAAAGAGCTGTCATCATCTCGATGCGCGATCAGGCGCAGGTACGCAAGGGCGTCCTTGATTTCCATGCGCTCGAAAAAGCGCAGACCGCCGTAAACGCGGTAAGGGATGCCGGCGTTTATCAGGCCTTCCTCGAGAACCCGGGACTGAGCGTTCGATCGATACAGGATTGCCGAGTCTGCGCGCAAATTGCCCTGGTCGATCCAGTCCCGCAGACGACCAATTACGAAATCAGCCTCGTCCCGTTCGTTGTATGCGGAGTAAACCCTGATGGCCTCTCCTTCGGCGCCATCCGTCCAGAGGTTCTTGCCGAGTCGCGACGCATTGTTGGCTATTACGGCATTGGCGGCGTTGAGAATCGTCGCCGTAGAGCGGTAGTTCTGCTCGAGCTTGACCACCAGCGTTCCAGGAAAATCGTTCTGAAATCGGTGAATGTGCTCGACGCGTGCGCCGCGCCAGCGATAAATGGACTGGTCATCGTCGCCGACGGCGAATGGCACGCCATCGCTGCCGGCAAGCAGGCGCAGCCACGCGTACTGGATTGCATTCGTATCCTGGAACTCATCGACAAGCAGGTGCTGAAAACGGCGACGATAATGCGACAACAGTTCCTCGTTATCCCGCAACAGCTCGTGTGCCCGAAGAAGAAGTTCAGCGAAGTCGACGAGACCGCCACGCTGGCAGAGTTCCTCGTACGACTGGTACAGCGAGATCATCTGGCGACGATTCGGATCGCCCTCGTCGTCAAGGTGCTGTGGCCGCAGACCTTCATCTTTTTGCGCGTTGATAAACCATTGAATTTCCTTCGGGACCCAGCGGCTGTCATCGACTTCCAGATTCTTGAGCAATCGCTTGATCAGGCGTAGCTGGTCGTCTGAGTCGATGATCTGGAAATTCTGCGGCAGCTTCGCCTCGCGCCAGTGGCGCCGCAGCATGCGATGCGCAAGTCCGTGGAACGTGCCAATCCACAAGTGCTGCACGGGTACGTTCAGAAGCGCCTCGATCCGGTGCCGCATTTCGGCAGCAGCTTTGTTGGTGAACGTCACTGCCAGCAGGCTATGAGGCGAGACGCCATCAACGTCAATTAACCAGGCGGCCCGATGGACGAGTACGCGCGTCTTGCCACTACCGGCGCCGGCAATGACGAGTGTCGGTTTTGCCGGTGCGGTTACGGCCTGACGCTGCGCGTCATTAAGATCTTCGAGGATGGGGGTGACGTCCATCTGGAGCAAAAATGCAGTGCAAGCCTTGTCGGGGAAAGCGCGAGAGTTTAGCAGTATTACGACTTCCAACCGAGCTAATAATCAGTCCGGAACGTGCGGCTTTATTGTTCCCAGCGAATTCCGAGGAAGTACAGGGTGCGTTCGTATTGAATGCGGATGTCGTTGGATACGGTCTGTCGATACCGGGCCTCGCCAACCAGGCTCAGGCGCGGTGTCATGCGAAATGTAGAGATCAGGTGAGCATCAACGGATTCATGAGTTTTCGGGCCCGCCGCCGGATAATGAAATGCAAACGCGTTGGGATAGTCGTAGAGCCTGTATACGCTCCCCGCCTCAAAGTCGAAGCGATCGCCTGGCTGCCAATGGAATTCGAAACCGAAACTGTCTCGTGAGTAGTCGTTGTAGCCAACGTACTGATCGGTACGCTGCGTGCGCTCGACATCGAAGCCGAACCACATGGTATCCGTTATGCGCTGTCGGGCACGCAACGCAAGTGAGGCGTAGTCGTATCGAATATTCGGATTGCCGATTCGCTGTTGTCCGTCAAGATCATGGGACGGCCGATCGCCGAAACGCCGGCTGTAATACTCAGCCGTGACCCGTATGAGCGACGTAGCTGTGAACTTGTACTGGCCATAAGCGCTGAACAGGAAGTATTCGTGGTCGTACTCGGGGAGCACCTCGGTTTCTTCGTAATTCCAGAGCTGCCCCTTGATTTTCAGACCAACAGAAATTTGCTCGTGCGACTGGTGAAGAGACAGCTCCGGACCAAAACGCAGGTAGTTCATCCGATCGTCGACGTCGCCACCTTCAACATCACGCGAACCACCGTCATCAGGATCGTAGTAGACCTCATCATGTTGCGCGACCTTGAAGGCACTGTGGACTTGCCGCTTTCGAGAACCTTCCTTGCGGGAGTACTCGCTGCCAAAACTCAGTTCGTGCAAATACTCGTTGGCGTTTTCCAGATCCTTGTCCTGGTAGTAGCGGCCCGATAGCCGGTAGGCGCCGTAGAACCCCTCGAACGGCAAGCTGTTCACCATGTATTTCGCCGACATTTTCACAGGCATAAAAGCACCGCTTTGCACGACGGGCGTTACGACAGGCTGGTCCGGCTCAGAATAATCAATATAGGACTGGTTGGGTGATCGAAAAGCGTTGTCATCATGACCGAAACCGATGTACGCCCTGAGTTCGAGATTGGTGAATTCCCGGCTTTGCTTGCGCTCGGCTACACGGATATCAAATTCGTCGGGTTTCTCTTGTGACTCGCGGATTCGCGAGATGGCTACGACTGCATATTTCTGCAGCTTCTCGTCAGTATTTTGATCGCGCGCCAGCCGAAACCATCGCAAGGCCTCGTCGATCTCGCCAAGGGCATATGCGTTCAGGCCGAGGTTGTACTGGGTGGCAACGCGCAGCGTCGGTTCTTCCAGGGCCCTGAGGAGCGCATCGCGTGCGCGAATGTGCTGTCTGACCCGATAATGCGCGATGCCTGTGTTGTAGTGCAAAAGGGGCGTGTCCATGCCCTCTTCGCCGGCCTGGCGATAACGCAGCAGGGCGGCGAAGTACAGGTCGTCGCGAAACAGGCGGTTGCCGTCGGCGAAATACTGCTCGGCCGTCATCGCGTGGACCGGTCCTGCGGGCACAAATGTGCCAACAGCAGCCAGCAGGGCGATGAGCACAGTAATCAAGAGCCGGTTTTGCATGAACAATGGGGCCAAGCGTTATGTCAGGTGCAAAGCATATCGGCAAGTATGTTGGCGAAACCATGACGTGGCGCAAGAAAATCCCCCCGCGTGGACCTCGAACGGACTAATTTCTTGATTTTTGGGAGATGGTGGGGCTCAGTCGTCGTCAGCGGGGCCTTGGTCATCGAATGCGTCGTCGTCCACGTCGTCACCGTCTTCGAAGTCATCTTCTTCCTCGAACGCGTCTTCTTCGTTTTCCACGTCGCCCTCGAACCCGTCCTCAAATTCGTCTTCGAACTCTTCCGCAGATTCGTCCTCCGCTTCGGAATCGTCCCTGTCGTGGTCCACGTCTTCTTCGTACTCATACTCCCAGTCCACATCCTCGACATCATCGTCGTCGGGACCATCCATCTCTGCGATTGTCTCGCCGAGTTCGCTGACATCATCAAGAACGGTCATCGTGGCGTCGAGATCGTCCAGACCCTCGTCGGCACGAACGGCCGCGGGCATGAACGCCATCAGCGTCGATACAAGTACGGTAAGCGACAGGTACAGTTGTTTCATGGCTTACTCCATTAGCGCACATCCGAGCGCAATCGGAAAGTACGCCCACGCTTGACATGCTGCAACAGTGCGAACTCAATTCCTTCGCGCAGGTTGGGCGCCATCAGCAATCACTCTCGCACCAGTTTTTCTGCGCGTATCTGATCATGCTGGGGAGACGCAGACAATGAAATCATCTACGACATCATGGACCTGGTCCTGCTGCTGGAAAACGAGCAGTCGAACACCGCCAATAGCCACATCA
>Ga0316201_10003113_pt1 | contig 12117 bp, 10 predicted proteins | sample CS6wburrow_MG_FD_204516 | JGI IMG/M metagenome (GOLD analysis project Ga0316201, IMG submission 204516) | Coastal sediment microbial communities from Delaware Bay, Delaware, United States - CS-6 worm burrow | ecosystem: Environmental > Aquatic > Marine > Coastal > Sediment | place: USA... | reverse complement strand
AATACCATCACCCTGTTGCCCGGTGATGCCTCGATGGCCCGGCCGAGGCGGGCGCTGAAGGTGTTGCTGTTGAGTGTCAGCACGTCGTGCAGCTTGATGTGCTTGTCGGCCTCGTTCTCCCACTCGAGTTTGAGCAGTGACGCCTCCTCATGCTCGCCCATGACGTGACCGGGCGGAATGTTGATCTCGGCGACGCCGTAACTGAGGTCGCCGCGGATGCCGCTGAAATACTCGTCACCATCGGCATCCGGGGCGCGGTCGGTTACGTAAAAGAGTTCTACCAGCCGCGGTTTATCCGCAGCCACGGCGGCCTGCGGGTGCTTGTCGCCGCCCAGTGAACAACCACCGAGAACAAAGAGTGCAATGAGGGCCAAATAACTGGCGATGTGCCGGGCGAGTCTGTTTTCCATAACCTGAGAGATGTCTGGGTAATTGATGTGGGTGCCGGCCCGTGAATGCAAGGCGCCTGCCGGCATTACATGACCTTACGGGTGTTTACAATCGATAATTGGAGATAAAGGCCCTATGACCATCAGGGGTGTGAAATGTTCCTGTTGAATTTGAGAGGATGAGTATGATGTCATTCCTTCCTTGCAGGACTGATCCGGCTTACTACCACTAACCCAAAATAGAGACATTCATATGACTGAACAGCAAGCGCTACTGGACAGGGCCATTGCCCTGGTCGATGCCGCCAACAGCGAGGACCCGAACCAGGTGACGCTGGATGGCAAGGACTGGCCGAAAGAGCTCCTGTACTCGCAGCGTATGTCCGATATGTTGCAGCGCTTCAGGCCGGACGCCGATGCTGCCCAGCAACTGGCGATTCGTGCACAGCATGTACAGCGCTGGAAGTCGCCGCGTGATGCCTACCCGATGGACCGCATCGGTTACCTGCAATGGCGCAAGGACCTCTACAAGATACAGGCAGAAACGGCGGTCGGTTTGCTGGAGCAGGCGGGGTATGGCGAAGACGTCACCGGCCGTGTCAGAGCGGCCGTGGCCAAACAACGTATCAAGGAAAATCCGGATACGCAGTTGCTGGAGGATGTGACCGACCTGACCTTCCTGGAACATTACCTGCTCGAGTTCGCCGAAAAACATCCCGAGTATGACGAGGACAAATGGCTGGATATCCTTCGCAAGACCTGGAAGAAGATGTCCGGGGATGCACAGGCATTCGCTCTCTCCGGGAGCATCAAGTTGCCCGAGTCGCTGGTGCCGCTGATTCAGAAGGCGGTATCGGGCTAGTGGAAGCCAACGGCAGCGGTGTAGTGTTTTGGTCGCGATACGCGGCTGTAAGCCGCTCCTACAGGTCAAGTATTCACTGGTTGGGTCTGGTGACGTAGGAGCGCTTTACAAGCGCAAATTGCGTCTGAATCATACTCCATCCCTGTTATGCACATTGTCATCCTGGTTCTTGTTTTGCTGGCATTGGTCTTCGGTCCGCAGTGGTGGGCACAATACACCTTCCGTCGTTATGCCGTGAACCAGCCCCGAATCCCGGGTACCGGTGGCGAGCTGGCACGGCATCTGCTGGATAGTTTTGAGCTGGCCGATGTCGCGGTTGAGAAGACCGACAAGGGTGGCGATCACTATGATCCCGAGAGTCGTAGCGTTCGACTGGGTCCCGATAACTACGACCAGAACTCGCTGACGGCCGTGGCCGTCGCCGCGCACGAGGTGGGGCATGCCATCCAGCATCGCAACAGGGAGGCCAAGCTCGCGCTGCGCCACCGGCTGGTAAAGATTGCGCAGACCACGCAGCAGATCGGTGCCGGCGCCATGTTTCTGCTGCCAGTCGTGATGGCAGTGACGCGTGTGCCGGCTTCCGGACTGGTGATGGCTGCTATCGGGCTGGGTAGCATGGCGATGGCGACCCTGGTGCACCTGGTGACACTGCCGGTCGAGTTTGATGCCAGCTTTGGCAAGGCGCTGCCGATCCTCAAGGCCGGGCAGTACATCCAGCCCGCGGATGAGGCGGCCGTGCACAGCGTGTTGCGGGCAGCAGCACTGACCTATGTGGCCGGTTCACTGGCAAGCCTGCTGAACCTGGCACGCTGGCTGGCGTTTTTGCGGCGGGCCTAGTGTGAAGCTATGCGTGACCCTGTGAGGATATGACCGATGGTGGCTAGACTGTTGGCTGTGATTCTGGTCTTTATTGCTGGCTGGTGGCTAGGCTGGTATACCCATGACCGGTTTGGAACAGAGCCTGAACAAGTCATCCTCTGGGAACCGTCGCCTGCAACGCGTACGCTGAGCCCGCAACCAGCCGTGTCCGTTGCAGCAGTCGCCGGGTCTGGTCGTGCAGGCACCCTTGCCGACTTGCTGGGCGGTCATGATTTTGGTGCCGTCGTCGAGCGCTACGCTGCACTACAGCAAGCGTCGAGCGAAGCGGCAGTGGCGGCCCGCGAAGAAATCCTGGCGGCTGCGCGGGCATTGATTGACGCACACCGTTACCAGCTGGCAGAAGATCTATTACAGCAATTCCTCGTGATGGCGCACCGTGACGTCGCTGCACGCATGTTGCTGGCCGAGGCCTTTCACGGTCAGGGAGACGACCGTGCCGCCATCGACCAGCTCTACGAGGCAAAGGGCTACGCCTACCGCGCGGCGATGTTGCAGCGCATCACGGCGCGCATCCGTGAGCACGTGGCAGCACTTGTACAGGTGATGAAACGCAGTGATGACCCGGCGGCGTTGCTTTTACTGTACCAGCACCTGGTTCAGCTGGAGCCCGATTATGCGCCGTACTTCATGGGTCTTGCTGATACACAGCTGGCACTGGATGACCTGCAGGCGGCACGCCGTTCGTTGTTGCTGATTGCGCAGGATCCGGCCGTGGGTGTGCAGGCGCAGACACGGCTGACCGAGATCAACCTTGCACTGGTCGAGCGACAGGGTCTTGATGGCGGGAAAGAGGCCGCTGCGGTGGTTGGTATCCCGTTACAGCGCAGTGGCAATCATTTTATCGTTGCAGGCCGGCCAGGCGGTACCCACAGCGTGCAGTTGTTGATCGACACCGGTGCGTCGCTGACGATCTTTACACCGGACGTGTTTCAACGGCGCGGGATTCGTTACCAGGATACCGGCCGCACTCGTGTCTTTCAGACGGCAAATGGCCCCGTCCGCGCCCCGGTCTACCGGCTGGCTGCCTTGACGATTGGCGACTGGCAGGTGAACGGGCTCGATATCGGTGTGCTGGACCTGGGCCGTGACGCGGGCATTGACGGTCTGCTGGGGATGAACTTTCTGAGTCACTTCCAGTTCTTCATTGACCAGAACGAATCGGTGCTGATGTTGACGGGTGACTAGCTGATGGATTCATCACCTGCATGGCAGAACCTCTGCCATGTGTTCCTTCAGGCGCGGCTTGTCGCCGCGAATCGCGCTTGCAAAGCGCTCCTGCGACAATCTATGCATCGGTTGTGTGGACGGTGTTGCGGATGAACGGACGCATTCCGTGTCCTTTTATTTGCACCGATGCTATGGATTACCTGTAGGAGCGGCTTGTAGCCGCGATTCGTGCTTGCAAAGCGCTCCTACGCCAGTCGATGCACCGGTTGTGTGGATACGTGCTACGGAATACCTAGCGTCTTGTGTTGGTTGTCCTTCGCAGCGCTGCCATGGATTACCTGTAGGCGCGGCTTGCAGCCGCGATTCGCGCTTGCAATGCGCTCCTACGCCAGCCGATGCACCGGTTGTGTGCGACGTGGTGAAGCAGTCCGAGGACGTTTGTTTACAGGAACTTCCTGGCAAGATTGAGCAGGTCGCCGGGGTTGTCGAGCAGTGAGCCGCCGACGCTTGAGTTGTCGATGATCTGTGGCAGCGCGTCTTTCAGACCGTTCAGGACCGAGCCTTCATCGGTGTCGAGTTCGGATGCCATGGCGGCAACCTTGTCGTTGCCGACGACCTGGCGGACCTGATCGGTGGAGATGTCTGCATTGTCGCCATCACCCAGCCAGGACTCTGCAATCGAGCCAAGGTCCATGCCCTGCATGGCGGTGACGAGGCTGCCCAGGTCGAGCTTGCCGCCGTTGTCTGTTAACAGGCCGCCCAGTGCCCTGGTGATGGCGTCGGTGTTGGCGCCGCTGCCCAGCCGCTTGGCCAGTAGTTCTGTACCCAGTTGCATCAGATCCATTGCGATTCTCCCTCTATATGTCGGTGTTGTGATTGCGCGTGCCGGTCAGGCACAGGCCGTCTGCCGATGATACTAGAAGCCCGGCGGTGCCTCACCGTCTCGCCGCTCCATCCAGGGCAGGGGTGTAAACGGACCGATGGCGGTGCGTTTCCACCAGTTACCGGTCTGCTCACGCTCCTCGAAATTGGTGAAGTGATAGTCGTATGCATCCACGCGCAGGTAACGCGGCGGTTCGTCCGGAAAGGGGTTGTGTTCCAGCAGCGCGCTGACGCTGGGTGAGCCGTCCAGCAAGGCCTCGAGGAAATACACAAACCACGGCATGTGGCGCGGGTTCAGGGTGACGAACCACATCTGCCAGTCGACCCGCGGCTGGTGCGGCATAACAAAGGCGGGGCGCTCCTCGAGTCGGTCCGGCTTGTACTTGAACCGGTACGGTTTCCATTCGACCCCGTCAAGTGAACCGAGCACTTCCAGCTCGATACGGCGTGTCGTCATGGTCGGGAACACGTGGTATTTCTGTACGATGCTGTAAACGGTTGTATAACGCATCATCGTGCCGAGTCTGCCATCAAACGTCTCGTTGGTCGCGAGTTCATACAGCTTCAGGCTGCCGACGCTGAATATCAGGCCGGCGAGTACGCCGGTAGCAATCCTCTTGACCGGGTTGTCGGTCACGGGTGCCTGCCAGTCAAGGCGTTGTTGCAGCCATTGCGGCAGGATACGCCGCAGTGCCTGGTCGTCAAACAGGAACAGGCACAGGATGATGGTCAGGAAGTTGATCCAGTTGTGGTTGCTGGTGATGATGATCAGCACCTGCCAGAGGATCGTCAGCCACGCCGCAACAAAACGCCAGCGTCTTGGCAGGAACATCATGAACGGCACTATCAGTTCCACAAACAGCGTGCCGGCCGTGCCTGCACGCAGCAGCCAGTCGGGTAGCTGATGCACGTACCAGGCGACCGGGTTGGGCAGGGGCTGCACCTCGAAATAGGTGTCCAGTGCCGTGAGCCCGGACCAGGCAGGGTCACCACTGGAGAGCTTCGACAGGCCTGACATGAAGCGCACCCGGAACAGCAGCCAGCGGAACAGCCAGATGACGACGTGCGAGTTGGGTGTCAGGAACAGCGCCAGGAAACCGGTCTCGAGTAACAACGTGTCCCACTGGAAATTCAGGAAGGGCTGGCTGGCATGGAACAGCGACAGGTAGAGCACAAACGCCGTGACCAGTGCCGGTCGCGTGAGGATATTCAGCATGATCATCACGGCGGCGATGCAGCCGAGGACCGCGGCACCGTTCAGGGCGGGGTCGCTTGCATTCAACCAGAACAGCGTCGGGACCTGGAGGTAGCGCTCCATGTCTGACTGCTGCGCGAGCTGTGTCAGTCGCTCGGCAAGCGGGTGAATGCCCTGGCTGCCGATGAGCCCCTCGATCTGCACGCCCACCGAGGCGAAGGCGACGAGGTAGATGGCGCCAAGCAGGCGAAGGAACAGCGCAGAGACCAGGCGGTAGCCGTTGTCGAGTATCTCGGTCATGGGCTTGAAATGTGTCGCATGTGTGGACTCAACCGTCCAAAGGGTAAATTATAGATGAGTGATTTGAATATAACCTGCGCCGCGCCTTCTGTTTGCTGGCCCGGTTGTACCCTGGTCGTGGATTGACCCGATTGTGTGTTAAGCCCCCTGAACCGACCGGCATGTCAGCAAGGCAAGGCGCTGATAGCGGTGTGCAGCAAAATGATGATTCGCCAGCTAAACTTTTTATAGAGAGGCAATTAACAGGAGGACAGGCCATGTTATCTGGCTATCACGGTTTTGCAGGTGCTGGTGACCCGGAGATTCCACCCGGCGTGCCGCCCGAGACGCCGCAACCTGATCTGCCGCCGGACATTGCACCGCAGGGGCCGCCCGAGACCACGCCCGAGCCCCCGCCGGAGGTGCAGCCGGGCCAGCCGGTCGAGGTCCCGTCACAGGCCCCTCCCGAAACCTGACCCCGTGGCGCTGATGCGGCAGGCAGCCTGACATGGACGCGTCCCTGAATCAGCAAATCGCCATGAAACTTGCACAGGCAGCCGACCTGCTTGAGCAGCAGGGGGCCAACCCGTTCCGTGTGACGGCATACCGCCGGGCCAGTGAGACCGTTGCCCGTCTTGATGAGGATATTGGCGAGATTACCGCCACCCGGGGCAGTGCCGGTCTGATCGAGCTGCCGAACATTGGCAAGGGGATTGCTGCAGCGATCGAGCAGCTGGTGACGACCGGTCAGTGGGCGCAGCTGGAGCGACTGCGCGGCACCCTGGATCCCGTGCACCTGTTTCAGACAGTGCCCGGCATCGGGCCGAAGACAGCCGAAGACATTGCGACAACACTGCACATCGATACCCTGGAGGCACTCGAGGCCGCGGCCAGTGACGGGCGCCTGGAAACGGTACGCGGCATGGGGACCCGGCGTATTGCCGGGATCAGGAATTCACTGGCCACGTTACTGGGCAGGGCGCGCCGCCGCCCCGGTAGCGGGATCGACATCGGGCCGGATGTGCATACCCTGATCGAGGTTGATCGTGAATACCGCCTGAAGGCCGAACAGGACAAGCTTGCCAGGATTGCACCGCGGCGGTTTAACCCGGAGGGCGAGGCCTGGTTGCCGGTGTTGCACACGGACCGCGACGGCTGGCATTTCACCGTGATGTATTCCAACACGGCGCGTGCGCACGAGTTGCAACGAACCCATGACTGGGTGGTGGTGTACTTCTATGACGACCATCACCAGGAAGGCCAGTGTACTGTCGTGACCGAGTCACGTGGGCCACTGGTGGGGCAGCGCGTGGTGCGCGGACGTGAACTCGAATGCCGTGATTACTACCAGTCTGCAGGCGCGCTGCAGTGATGTATGGTTCATTCAGGGGCTTTGCTCGTCAGTGCATCGATCAGTCGCTGTGAGCGCGCATGGTGACTGCCCTGCCAGTAGATCTGCTTGCAGGTGTTGCACATCAGGAACGTGTCGAAGTATTTCCGTGTCTTTGGTTCCAGCCGGTGATCGATCAGCTGTTTGTCGACTGGCTGCAACTCTCCATTGCAGCGTGTGCAGCGGGTGAAGGGCTTGACCAGCCGGTACAGATCAAGTCGTGACAGGACCTCTTTCACCTGCATGCGTGGATGGACGGCCCGCACGAAATAACCATGGGTAATGATCTTGCGCTGTAGCAGTGCACGGTCGCGTGTCAGCACGATGCGCTGTTGCTCACTGGCGAGGGTGGCCACGGTCTGGTCGTCGTAATCATTTTGATACAGGCAATCAAGACCCAGTAGCCGCAGGTAGCGGGCAAGGCGTCCCAGGTTGGTATCGAGAATAAACCTCGGGGTGCGAAGTGGCTTCGGATGCAGGCGCAACAGCGGGCTGATATCGAGGCTCTCGAATACCGGGTAGACGCTGATGCGGTCGCCATCCTGCACGATGTATGTGAAGTCAACCGACTGCCCGTTGACCAGGATGATATCGATCTCGGTGTGCGGTACGCCGAAGGACTCGATCAGGTCCTTGATCGAGGTGCGTCGCTGCAGCGAATGCGGGAATTCGACCTTGCGCAGTCTCTCGGCAAGGAAGTCATTCAGCTCTTCGTAGAATCGTAGCGTTACCGTGGCCATGGTTTTACAGTTGTTGGATGCCTTGCCTTCAGGAATACGCGAACTTCTGTGTATTCTGCCCGTTTTTCCAACCCCCGGGATAGTGAACTCGGCCCCGTTCTGAAATACACTATGCGGCCCCGCGGGGCTGCCCCGTTCCAAATGACCGCCCGAGATACTGACTATGCCGGAACCAATCATTATTTACACCGAAACCGATGAATCGCCGGCCCTGGCGACGTATTCATTCCTGCCCATTGTGCAGGCCTTTGGTCGCGCCGCGGGTGTGGCGGTAGAGACGCGGGATATCTCGCTGTCCGGGCGCATTATTGCGAATTTTCCGGACCGGCTGACGGATGAACAGAAGGTCGCTGATGCACTGGCGGAGCTGGGCGCGCTGGCCAAGACGCCCGGAGCGAACATCATCAAGTTACCCAATATCAGCGCATCGATACCACAGCTGACGGCAGCGATTGCCGAACTGCAGTCACAGGGCTATGACATACCGGATTACCCGGAAGAACCGGCCAATGCCGAAGAGGAGGGCATCAAGGCGCGCTACGCGAAGGTGCTTGGCAGTGCCGTCAACCCGGTGCTGCGTGAGGGCAACTCCGACCGCCGTGTGGCGGGACCGGTCAAGACCTATGCAAGGAAGCACCCGCATTCCATGGGTGCCTGGTCTGCAGATTCGAAGTCGCACGTGGCGTCCATGGCGGACGGTGACTTCTACTCCAGCGAGGAATCGGCGGTCGTGGAGACGGCCGGTGAGCTGAGAATCACGCTGACCACGCCCACCGGTGAGGAGCGGGTGCTGAAAGAGGGTGTAGCGGTTCTCGAGGGTGAGGTCGTCGACGCGACGGTCATGAGCTGCAGCAAGCTGTGCGAGTTTTTTGAGGCTGCCATGCAGGATGCAAAGGCAGAGGGTGTGCTGCTGTCGCTGCACATGAAGGCCACTATGATGAAGGTGTCCGACCCGATCATTTTCGGGCACGCGGTGAATGTCTATTACCAGGCAGCACTGGAGAAGCATGCCGCGACGCTGGAAGGGCTGGGTGTGGACACGCGTAACGGTATCGGTGATGTCTATGCAAAGATCGCCGCTCTGCCGGATGCGCAGCGCATGGCGATTGAAGCGGACCTGCAGGCGGTTTACGACAGCCGTCCCGAGCTGGCGATGGTGGATTCGGACAAGGGCATTACCAACCTGCATGTACCGAGCAACGTCATTGTCGATGCCTCGATGCCGGCCATGATTCGTTCGTCCGGCAAGATGTGGGGCCCGGATGGCAAGCTGCATGATACCAAGGCGATGATCCCGGATCGCAACTATGCCGGGATCTACCAGGCCGCGATTGACGACTGCAGGCAGCACGGTGCGTTTGATGTGCCGACCATGGGCAGTGTCAGTAATGTCGGGCTGATGGCGCAGAAGGCGGAAGAGTATGGTTCACACGACAAGACCTTTGAAATCCCGGCCGACGGTGTGGTGTGTGTCACCGACAGTGCCGGCAACACCCTGCTGGAACACCCGGTGTCACGGGGTGATATCTGGCGCATGTGCCAGACGAAGGACCTGCCGATTCGCGACTGGGTGAAGCTGGCGGTGAAGCGCGCGCGCCTCACGGGGCAGCCGGCCGTGTTCTGGCTGGACGAGAACCGCGCACACGATGCCAACCTGATCAGCAAGGTGCAGGGCTACCTGAAGGATCATGACACCAGCGGCCTGGAGATACTGATCAAGACGCCGGTGGAGGCGATCGAATATTCCATGGCACGTGTGCGTGCCGGCGAGGACACGATCTCGGTGACCGGTAACGTGCTGCGTGATTACCTCACGGATCTGTTCCCGATCCTGGAGCTCGGCACCAGCGCAAAGATGTTGTCCATTGTGCCGCTGCTGGCCGGGGGTGGTCTGTTCGAGACGGGTGCCGGTGGCTCGGCACCGAAGCATGTGCAGCAGGTGCTGGATGAGAATCATCTGCGCTGGGATTCGCTGGGTGAGTTCCTGGCGCTGGCGGTGTCGCTGGAGGAGTTGGCGCAAAAGACCGCTAGTGGCAAGATCGCTGCGCTGGCGGCGGCGCTGGACAAGGCCAACAGCGAGTTCCTGAACAACAACAAGTCGCCGTCCCGCAAGGCGGGCGAGCTGGACACGCGCGGCAGCCATTTCTACCTGGCGATGTACTGGGCACAGGCACTGGCCGCGCAGGGCGATGATGAGGATTTGCAGGCCGTGTTTACACGGGTTGCGCTCCAGTTGATCGAGAACGAAGAGACGATTGTTGGCGAGTTGAACGGCGCCCAGGGCGGACCAGCCGAGCTGGGCGGGTATTATCACCCGGACCGTGCACTGGCCTCGACTATAATGCGACCGAGTACGACGCTGAATGCGGTGATCGACAGTCTTTGAGGTCGGGTGCTTTTTTTATTTTTCAGCAGTCGGATTGTTATTTTGGCAGGCAGGGCGCGCAGACTCAGGCAGCCGGGCCATGTACGACCGCAGGAGCAAATCGCGCTTGCAAAGCGCTCCTACGCCAGTAGCTGCACCGGTTGTTCCTTGTCGGCGGCAGCGGGGTTGTGTACGACCTGTAGGAGCGGCTTGTAGCAGCGAATCGCACTGGCAAAGTGTTCCTCCGGGAGAACACACATTTAAATCTTGATTGACAGGTATTGAATATGAAATGGACAGTCTATTTATCAGGCGAGATACACACCGACTGGCGCGACCAGATCAGGCAGGGCGCGGAGCGCAATAATCTACCCGTGGTGTTTACCTCGGCCGTGACCGACCATGAAGCCAGTGATGCGGCGGGTGATGGTCTGGGGTCTGAAACAGATGGCTTCTGGCGCGACCACAAGTCGGCGAAGGTCAACGCGATTCGCACCCGCACCCTGATCGAGGCCTGTGATATCGCCATTGTGCGTTTCGGTGACAAGTACAAGCAATGGAACGCCGCGTTTGATGCCGGGTGTTGTGCGGCACTCGGTAAACCGTATATCACCCTGCATGACGAATCGATTATTCACCCGTTGAAGGAAGTCGATGGCGCCGCCATGGCGTGGGCGAAGACACCCGAACAGGTGGTAGAGATACTGACGTATGTCATGACGGGGTAGGGATTAGAGTGTGCCCCTGGATAACCTCTGGGAGCGGCTTGCAGCCGCAATCGCGCTTACAAAGCGCTCCTACTCCAATAGTGATCATGGTGTAATGTTCGCCCTGTAGGAGCGGATCGCATCCGCGACCCTCGCGTTCGCCAGAATTAATTTAACCCCGTTTCACGCCCTGCTGCGTTTATAGAGGTGACACACACCACTATGGAGACGCATCATGCGCAGAATAAATTACAATATTTTTTTATTTTCAATGGTTAGCACACTTTTCTTCGGTGGATGCTCGCTTGAGAGGGATGTGCCGGAGGGCCTCGTGACACCTGTGCCAGGGCCTGATGCCCACATGGAACAGGACAGCCTGCCAGCGGTACCCGAGGTGCGGCTGGACGAGCTGGCCAGGGTTGAATCCAGGGACCTGGCGGACTCGCCGCTGGCTGCGCAGAAGGTCAAGCGGGGACGGGTGGCATACGAGGCGATGCCGGCAACCGGGCTGGCGCAGCTGCGCGCACCGGCGGAGCCGCTCAATCGCGAGAACTACGCACACTTCACCGATAACCCCTTGCAGCGTGTGAACGAGGACCCGTTCTCGACGTTCAGTATCGATGTCGATACCGGGGCCTACAGCAACATGCGCCGCATGCTGAATGCCGGCAACCGGCCGCTGAAGGATGCCATTCGAACCGAGGAGCTGATCAATTATTTCTCCTACGACTACCCGCGACCGAAAAAGGGCTCAACACCGTTCTCGATCATTACCGAGGTGGGCCCCAGCCCGTGGAACACGCATACTCACTTGCTGCATATCGGGGTCCAGGGCTATGACGTGCCGCGTGCACAACTGCCTGCCTCGAACCTGGTGTTCCTGGTAGACGTATCCGGCTCCATGCAATCACCCGACAAGCTGGAGTTGCTTAAATCGGCACTGCGTTTACTGGTGCGCGAACTGAAGGCGGATGATCGCGTCTCGCTGGTCGTCTATGCCGGTGCCTCCGGGGTGGTGCTGAAACCCACCGCGGGTGACCAGGCCGCCACGATTAGCGCCGCACTGGATGCATTGACCGCGGGCGGTTCCACGAACGGCGCTGCCGGTATAAAGATGGCCTACGCGCTGGCGCAGCAGGCGTTTATCAAGGATGGCATCAACCGTGTCATCCTGGCGACCGATGGTGATTTTAATGTCGGTACGGTCGACTTCGAGATGCTCAAGCAGCTGGTCGAGGAGCGCCGCGAACAGGGTATCGGTC
>Ga0316201_10003111_pt1 | contig 12118 bp, 4 predicted proteins | sample CS6wburrow_MG_FD_204516 | JGI IMG/M metagenome (GOLD analysis project Ga0316201, IMG submission 204516) | Coastal sediment microbial communities from Delaware Bay, Delaware, United States - CS-6 worm burrow | ecosystem: Environmental > Aquatic > Marine > Coastal > Sediment | place: USA: Delaware... | reverse complement strand
CGTGCATATCGAGGATGCCGCGGGTGCCGGTCCGGCCGACAGTACTATCGATCTGGATGTCACTCCCGTTCCTGATGCGCCCACGGCCACCAACCTGACGCAGGTGCTGCCCTATAACGAGGGTGACGCGGTAGTTGCGCTGAACGATATCGTGGTCACCGAGGTGGACACCGGCGACACGATCACCGCAATCCTGACCCTGGCCGACACCGGTACCGGCACCCTGAGTGCCAACGACGGCGCCACCTACGATGGCCTGACCGGGATCTGGACGATCACCGATACCGTCGCGAACGTGAACACGGCCCTGGCCAATGCAGTCTTTAATCCTGGTCCCACCAATGATGTAGTCACCACCATCACGACCCACATCGAGGATGCCCTGGGTACCGGGCCGGTTGATGGCAGCATTACCCTGGATGTAACCCCGATCAACGACGCGCCAACCGCGACCAACCTGAGCAGCACCTCGGCCTACAACGAGGGCGATGCCAGCGTGCCGATCACCGACATCGTCGTCAGCGACGTCGATGCGGGCGAGATCATCACCGCGACGCTAACGCTCGCCAACACCGCCACCGGCAGCCTGAGCGCCAACGACGGCGCCACCTACGACGGCCTGACCGGCATCTGGACCCTCACCGACACGGTCGCGAACGTCAACACCGCGCTGGCCAACCTCGTTTTTAACCCGACGGTCAATAACGAGATCAATACCACCATCGATGTCAACATCGACGACGGCGACGAAGACGGCAGCGGCGCCCTCACCGGTATCATCGACCTGGACGTCAACCCGGTCAACGATCCACCTGTGCTGGGCAACAATAACCTGGTTGTCGATGAAGCCGCTACCGTGACTATTACACCGGCCATGTTCTCAGCAAGCGACGTGGATAGCTCTGATCCGGGGCTGGTTTTTAACTTGAGTGCAGTCAGCGGCGGTCAATTTGAATTGACCACGAATCCTGGAGTCGCCGTATTCAGCTTCAGCCAGGGGCAGATTCTCTTAAACGAGGTCGTTTTTGTCGATGATGGTGACGAGACTGCCCCGGCGTTCAGTATCAGCGTCACCGACGGCACCGATAGCTCGGCCGTGGTAGCCGGCGGCGTGAACTTTAGCAATACTAACGACGCACCGACGGCAACCAACCTCAGCAGTACGTCCAGTTATAACGAGGGCGATCCAACGGTCGCGATCACCGACATCGTCGTCAGCGACGTGGACGCCGGTGACCTCATCACCGCGACCCTGACGCTCACCGACACGGCGACCGGTAGTCTCAGCGCCAACAATGGCGCTACCTACGACGGCCTGACCGGGATCTGGACCCTCACCGGTACCGTGGCCCAGATCAACAACGCGCTTGCCAACCTGGTTTTTAACCCGGCGGTCAATAACGATATCGATACCAGCATCGCCGTCGACATCGACGATGGCGACGAGGACGGCGGCGGCGCATTGACCGGCACTATTACCCTCGACGTGACGCCGATCAACGATGCGCCGACGGCGACCAACCTGTCCAGCACCTCGAATTACAACGAGGGCGATCCGACTGTCGCAATCACCGACATTGTCGTCAGCGATATCGACGCCGGCGACCTTATCACCGCGACGCTGACGCTCGCCGATACCGCCACCGGCAGCCTCGGCGCCAACGACGGCGCGACCTATGACGGTGTGACCGGCATCTGGACCATCACCGATACGGTCGCCAACGTCAACACCGCGCTTGCAAACCTGGTTTTTAACCCAACGGTCAATAACGATGTCGACACCACCGTCGGCGTCAGCATCGACGACGGCGACGAGGACGGCAGCGGTGCGCTCACCGGCATCATCGACCTGGACGTGACCCCGGTCAACGATGCGCCGACCGCGAGCAACCTGTCCAGCACATCGAATTACGACGAGGGTGACGCGAGCGTGGCCTTGAACGATATCGTCATCAGCGACGTGGACAGCGGTGAAACGGTGACCGCAACCCTGGTGCTGGCCAACGTAAGCACCGGCAGCCTGAGCGCCAACGATGGCGCCACCTACAATGCGACTACCGGGGTCTGGACGATTACCGGTAGCGTTGCACAGGTCAATACCGCGCTGGCAAATCTCGAGTTTATTCCCGTGGCTAGCAACACGCTGGATACAACGGTCACGGTCAGCATCGATGACGGTGACGAAGACTCCAGTGGACCGTTACTCGGCGCCATGACGATCACGGTAAATCCGCTGCCCGTGGTGGAGCCTCCCGTCATCGAGCCACCCGTCGTGGAGCCGCCCGTCGATGAAGTTCCGCCTGACGAACCGGCAGACGAAGAACCCGTGGAGGAACCGGTAGCCGATCTCCCAGCCAGTGCTCCAGAGGCCCCGGGCAGCGATCCAGTGCTGATTCCTTCACCCGTGGCGCCTGTACCGAGCCTGCTGCTGGACTCTGCAGTCGAGCCTGAAGCACAGAGCGTTCGCGACTATGACAATGACAATGACGGCGACAAGGCCAGGGTAGCGCCGACACTCAAGCCGGCGGGCGTCGATACCCTGATATCAAGATTAACCGAGCAACTCGATTTCTTCGACGACCCGTTACAGCTAATCGGCGCCGAATCGTTTATCACCCGCTTGAACGACATGCGCGAGGAGCTGATTTCCGAGACTGAAAACACCGAAAAAGTCATCGGCAGCAGCCTGTCGGTTACGGCCGGTCTCTCGGTAGGCTATGTTGTCTGGCTCGCAAGAAGCGGTGTTTTACTGAGCAGCGTGCTTTCCTCGTTACCGGCCTGGCGCTTTATCGATCCTCTGCCGGTGCTTGGCGGATTACAGAGCAGCAGGGAAGGCGACGACGAGGAATCGCTCGAATCCATGGTCGAGGAGAAAGAGGTTGATATGAAAGACCCCGTGGAACCCAAAGACGGCAATGGCAATGAATAACGCTGTTCTATCCTGCTATCCGGATGACCCGCATGCTTGAGCGGATTTTCAAGGGGCATACCGCGCGCGTCAGGATTGCGCTCGGCCTGTCAGGCATGCTGGTGACCCTGATGTTGCTGGCGTCCATCACGGGTCTGGTGCCCGATCGTCATGGCGCCATCCGGGATGGCCATGGGCGCCTGGCCGAGGCGATTGCGGTAAACAGTTCGATTTTTATTACCACTACCGACATTCGGCGTATGGGCGCCAACCTCGAGGTCATTGTCGAGCGCAACGAAGAAATCCTGTCCGCGGCGGTGCGCCGGCGCGACGGCTCGAAGGTGGCCGAGATCGGCGATCATGAGAAAAACTGGAAAATTTTCGAACAGGGTAAGTCGACCGACTCACAGGTGGTGGTGCCAATTTTCGAAGGCTCCAAGGAGTGGGGCCAGGTCGAGCTGCGCTTCGAGCCCCTGGTGCCACAGACCTGGTACGGCAGTTACCTGCATCCCGTCTTCATCCTGATCGGATTTATCTCATTCACCAGTTTTATCCTGTTCTATTTCTACCTCGGCAAGATGCTGAAACAGCTGGATCCGTCACAGGCGGTGCCGGACCGCGTGCGTTCGGCACTAGACACCATGGCTGAAGGCTTACTGGTGCTCGACGCCAGGCAAAACGTCGTTCTGGCCAACCAGGCTTTTGCCGAGCTCGCGAAAGAAACCTCGGATGCCCTGATAGGCCGGCAGATGACGCGCTTCCCCTGGTACGATCGCGACGACCAGGTGCTCGATACCGCCCAGGCCCCCTGGTCAAAAACCCTGGCGGACGGGCTGACGCGCACCGCCGACATGATCCGGCTGAACGTCGAGGGAGAAACGGGCCGAACCTTCATGACCAACTGTTCGCCGATTCTGTCCGGTGGTGCGAAACCGGCAGGCGTGCTGATCAGTTTCGATGACGTCACCGAGCTCGAACAAAAGGAGCTGGAACTGCGCATATCCAAGGAGGAAGCCGAGCAGGCCAACCGTTTCAAGAGTGAATTCCTGGCCAACATGAGCCACGAGATTCGCACCCCGATGAACGCCATACTCGGCTTTTCGGAGGTACTCAAACGCGGCTACGACCGCGACAGCAAGGATAGTATTCGCTATCTCAATACTATTTCCTCGAGCGGCAACCACTTGCTGAACCTGATCAACGACATCCTCGATCTGTCCAAGGTCGAGGCCGGCCGCATCGATGTCGAGAAAATTAATACGCCGGTGCACCAGATCATTCATGAAGTGCTGCAGATCATGCAGGTCAAGGCGGATGAAAAAAGTATCTATTTAAAATACGAACCTGCATGCCCGTTGCCCGAGCATATCCACAGCGATGCCGGCAAGATCAGGCAGATCGTGACCAACCTGGTGGGTAATGCGATTAAATTTACCAGCACCGGCGGGGTCAAGGTGGTAACGCGCCTGCAGGAAAACGGCGACGACTCGACGCTGTTAATCGATGTCATCGACACCGGCATCGGCATGACGCCGCAGCAGGCGGTCGAAGTTTTTAATCCGTTTACCCAGGCGGATAGCTCGATTACGCGGCGTTTCGGCGGTACCGGGCTCGGGTTGACCATCAGTAAACGGTTTGCCGAGGCCCTGGGCGGCGACATTATTGTCGCCAGCATGCCGGACTCCGGCAGCCAGTTTACCGTGACACTCGATACCGGACCCATCGAAGGGTTGAGGCGTTTGAGTATCGATGAGCTCCTGTCCAGTCACTGGCAGGAGGCAATAACCGAGAAGCAGCACTGGAAGTTTCCCGACTCCAGGGTGCTGGTGGTCGATGATGGCGAAGAAAACCGCGAGCTGCTCAAAGTCGTACTCGGCGATATCGGGATATCGGTCGAAACCGCGGAAAATGGCCAGGTCGCCCTCGATTGCCTGGCAAACCGGGACTTCGATATCGTGTTGATGGACGTGCAAATGCCGGTCATGGATGGCTACACGGCCGCAGGATTGATGCGTGAAAGAAACTACACCCTGCCCATCATCGCCATGACCGCGGACGCGATGGTCGGGGCGCAGCAGAAGTGCCTGGATGCGGGTTACAGCGAGTACATGACCAAGCCGGTCGATATCGATCTGCTGATAGACAGGCTGGCGGATCACCTCGGTGGTGAACCGGTTAGCGACAACGAGACTGTAGCATCGCAGCGAGTGGACGATGAACCGCCGACCGAGGCACCGGTATTAGAACAGGAGGCTGACGCATCGTTGCCGGCAGCTCAACCAACTGTGCCCGACAAGATAGTTTCCAGCCTGCCGATGTCGAATCCAAAATTCCGTAATATCGTGGAAAAGTTTGTCGACAGGCTAAACGATCAGATGTCAGCTATCGATACCGCCTGGAGCGCAAGGGATTACGATGAACTGGCGCGGCTGGGCCACTGGTTGAAAGGCTCGGCGGGCAGCGTCGGATTTGGCGAATTCGTCGGGCCGGCGCGCGAGTTCGAACAGTTTGCCAAAGGCAGGGACGATACGAACTTGCCTGAGGCAATACAGCAATTACGTTCGATCCTGGGCCGCGTCGCCCTCGAAGCGCAGGCAAAAAAACAACCCGCGCTCGAGATAGTCAAGCCCGCCAGCGCGGCGGCGATCGAAGCGCCGGCCCCGGCAGTAAACCGGCAGGAACAAGACTCGCGGTGCGACGACCAGGCAAAAGTCTATTCCAGCCTTCCGGTGTCGAATCCGAAATTCAGGAAAATTATCGAAAAATTTGTGGTCAGGTTAAAACAACAGATGGCGGCCATCGATACCGCCTGGGCAGAAAGAGACTATGCCGAGCTGGACCGGCTGGGGCACTGGCTCAAAGGATCGGCGGGGAGCCTGGGTTTTGAACAGTTCATCGAGCCCGCGAGAGAACTCGAGCAGTTCGCGAAGGACAGGGACGACACGAACTTACCGGGCGTCATAGAGAAACTCTATTCGCTCCACGACAGGTTGAGCGTGGCGCCCAATCCTGAAGCCCCGGTGATCATGGAAATTGTCAGTTCCGCAAAGCAGTACGAGATACCCGAAACACTCACATCGCGCTACTTCGAATCAAAACCGCGATTACGACCGGTCATCGGCAAATTCATCAGTCAGCTCTCCGCCAATTGCGAGAGCGTCGAAGCAGCCCTGGAAAACAAGGATTTCAAGGAGATCGAAAAATTCGGCTATTGGTTGAAGGCCTCGGGAGGATCGGTCGGTTTTCCTGCTTTTACCGAACCCGCAAGAGACCTGGAAACCTATGCCCGGGACCGGCAGTTGGCCGATGTGCAGCATATGCTGGGGGTCATCAAACAGCTTAACAGTCGAATCGTTGACACAACGACCCGCTAAACCGGTTTCACTCGACCCGCAGCCAGGGTGCTAGCGTTTGAAAAACAGGGATAACGCTCATTACAGCTCGGTCCATGTCCCTGGTGTTCACGCTAGCCGGCGCGACAGAGAAATTTCAAATAGAAAAAAACAATGGAAAATTTCGGTATTTTTGGTTTTTTCATATGCTGCCTGAACTAGAATTTAACTAACTCTCTAAACCTAGAACGATATGGAGCAGGACGATCCACGTTACTCCCAATTGAAGACATCGATCATTATGCTGGTCGATGACGAACCCGTGATGCTGGAAATCGTCCAGGCGTTACTCGAGGAAGAGGGGTACCGGCATTTTATCTCGGTAAGAGACTCGACCCGGGCGATCGACAAGCTGACCCGGCACAATCCCGACATCCTGCTGCTGGACCTGGATATGCCGCAGGTCGACGGGTTCCAGGTTCTGCAACGCGTGCGTGAACTCGATGCTTTCGCTCACTTGCCGGTTATCATTCTCACCGCGTCGGAAAGCCCGGACAACAAGCTGAAAGCGCTCGAGCTGGGCGCCACGGATTTTCTGTCCAAACCGGTCGATCCCAGTGAACTGGCGTTGCGGGTTAGAAATACGCTTACCGCCAAGGCATACCAGGACCACCTGGCCTATTACGATACCCTGACGGGACTGCCAAACCGTAAATTATTCATCGATCAACTCGATAAGGAGATCTCCCAGGCCCAACGAGACGGCAGATCTCTGGTACTGCTGGATATCGGCCTGGATCATTTTCGCAATCTCAACGAGACGCTGGGCGTTCAGTGCGGAGACCAGATCCTGCAAACCGTGGCCAATCGACTAACACGGACTTTACGCAAAAGCGATACCCTCGGGCGGGGCGACAGCATCGTGCAGGTAGAAAATACGGCACGCACGGGCGGTGACGAATTTGCCGTCGTATTGCATGGCGCCAATAGCGTGGAAAATGCATCCATAATTGGTAGCCGGATACTGGAGGCGATCAAGCAGCCCCTGAGTGTAGATGAAAACAGCGTGCACCTGACCGCCAGTATCGGTATTTCAGTTGCCCCGGACGACGGCCAGGATGCCGACACGCTGTTAATGCATGCGGTTTCGGCAAAGGACTTTGCCAAGAAACAGGGACGTGACAGGTACCAGTTTTATTCTCGTGAAATGGAAGCGCATTCCAGGGCACAGATGAAAATGGCGTCCGACCTGAGAACGGCACTGGAAAACAATCAGTTCGAGCTCTATTACCAACCGCAAATCGATGCGGTTAGCGGTCGAATCACGGGCATGGAAAGCCTGATACGCTGGTTTCATCCCGAGGACGGGTTGATTTCACCGGTACAATTCATACCGGTTGCCGAAGAAATGGGCATGATCGTTTCCATTGGGGAATGGGTATTGCAGCAAGCTTGCCACCAGGCCAATGAATGGATCGAGGCAGGCCACAGCGAACTCAACGTGTCGGTCAATGTGTCGGCCCGGCAGTTTAAAGACCCGACGTTCAAGTCCTCGGTAATTTCGGCCCTGCTGTCCAGCGGTCTCGAGCCGCAGCACCTGGTGCTGGAAATAACCGAGAGCATGCTCATCGGTGATATCGATGAGCTGGCGTTCCTGTTCGGGGAAATCAAGCAGCTCGGGGTCTCGTTCTCGCTCGACGATTTCGGCACGGGCTACTCGTCGCTGAGCTACCTGAAAAAGTTCCCGATCGATGAATTGAAAATCGATCGTTCATTCCTGCTCGATGTGCCGGCCAACAACGACGATAATTCGATCGTAAGGGCAATCATCGCCATGGCCCACAGCCTGGGCCAAATGGTAGTCGCGGAGGGGGTCGAGGAAATTGCGCAGCTCGATTTTCTGAAACAGCACAACTGCGACATCATCCAGGGTTACTACTACAGCAAGCCGCTGAACAAGGCCGATTTTACCGAGTTCCTGGCCAAGCAGGTTCAACCCGGCCAGAAACTTCAATCGGGATGATTGCCTGGCCGGCATCCGTAAATAGCCGGGTTTACGCCAGGCGCCGGTCCGGGTACTGAATCGACAGCATGACTACCCGCGCATGCGCTCCGCCCGGGGGTCGTACATCGCGCTCAGGCTTGCCTTTGCCGGTACGTGGTAACCGCCGACGTCGATCATGAAATTGCCCGAGTCGAGATAGTCCTTCGTCACCTCTTCCTCGACTTCGACGTAGCCAAGCCCAACCGCGCCGCCGAGCGTATGCCCGTAGTCGCCCGAGGTCAGGTGGCCGACGATGACGCCGTCACGCAGAATCGGTTCGTGGTGGTAGAGTACGACCTCCGGGTCCTCGAGCAGGAATTGCACCAGGCGTTTATACATGTGCCCGCCGCTTTCCTTCTGCTGCAGGATCGCGTCGCGGCCGATAAACGGAATATCCTTGTCGAAGGCGCAGACGAATCCCATCCCGCATTCGAGCGGCGTATCCTGGTCGGCGATGTCGTGGCCATAGTGCACGAATTTCTTTTCGATGCGGCAGGAGTTGAGCGCGTGCATGCCCGCGAGGCCCAGGCCGTGGCCCTGCCCCTTGTCCCACAGAAAATCGAAGCCGTGACGCGCCTGGTCAACCGGCACGTAAAGCTCCCAGCCCAGCTCGCCGACATACGAGACGCGACCCGCGTAAGCGCGTGTCATGCCGAGCTCGACCGGCTGAAACGAGCCGAAAGGAAACGACTCGGTGCTCATGTCGTGGTTCAGGGTCTCGGTCAGTAAATCGCGGCTAGCGGGACCCATCACACCGAGCATGGCCCAGGCGTTGGTGATATCGCTGACGCAGCAAAACTCGCCTTCACCGATATGGCTTTCGAGCCAGTGCAGGTCCTTGATGGTTTGCGCGGCGCCGCTGATGACCCAGAAGCGGTCCTCGGCCAGCCGGGTAACGGTCAGGTCGGCCTCGATGCCGCCGCGCTCATTGAGCCAGTGGGTGTAAACCATGCGCCCCGGCGCGACATCGACGTTGGCACTGGAAACGCGCTGCAGCAGCTTGACCGCGTCGCGCCCCTGTACCAGGTACTTGGAAAACGAGCTTTGATCGAATAGCACCACCTTCTCGCGCGCGGCGCGATGCTCCGCGGCGCTGTATTCGAACCAGTTCTGCTTACCGAAGCTGTATTCGTATTTCGGCTCGACGCCCGCGGGCGCGAACCAGTTAGGGCGCTCCCAGCCAGCCGCCTCGCCGAAGCAGGCGTTGCGTTCGGCCAGCCTTTCGTGCAGCGGCGAATGACGCAGGTTGCGCGAAGTCTCCATCTGCTTGTAGGGATAATGGTTGTCGTACAGCAGGCCCAGCGTCTCGCTGACGCGATCCTCGATGTAGCGCTGGGTGGACTGGAACGGAAACATGCGACGGATGTCGTTGCCCCACAGGTCCATCGGCGCGTGCCCGAGATGCATCCAGTCGGCCAGCGCGCGGCCAAGGCCGCCCGACGTCTGGATACCGACCGAGTTGAGCCCGCAGGCGACGTAGAAGTTTTTCAGTTCCGGCGCCTCGCCCATGTGGAACTGGTCGTCCGGGGTGAAACTCTCGGGCCCGCAGAAAAAGCTGCGCCAGCCGCATTCCTGCAGCATCGGCACGCGGTACATGGCCTTTTCCAGCACCGGCATGAATTGCTCGTCGAGATGGCCTTCGAGCTCTTCGATGGCAAAATCGAGCGGCACACCGTTCTGCCCCCAGGGCACCGCGTTGGGCTCGAATGCGCCGATCAGCAGGCTGCCGGCATCCTCGCGGTAATAGGCGCAGTTGTCATGGTCGCGCATCACCGGCAGGTTGCCCGGCAGGTCGTCGAGTTTTTCGGTATGCGCGTAGTAGTGTTCGCAGGCATGCAGCGGCACGTTGACGCCCGCCATGCGCCCGATCTCGCGGCCCCAGAGGCCGCCGCAATTGACCACGTAGTCGGCTTTGATCTCGCCCTGGTCGGTGACGACCCCGGTGACGCGGCCGTTGCCCTGGCTGATGCCGGTAACGCGCACGCCTTCGAGACACAACGCGCCGCGCGCGCGCGCGCCCTTGACGAAGGCCTGGGTTACGTCCACCGGGCTCGCAGTTCCGTCCTGCGCCACCCAGCTGGCGCCGAGCAGGTCGCCGGTTTCCAGGTAGGGGTAAATCGACTTCGCTTCCTCGGCGGTAATGATATCGACCCGGGTTACGCCGAAGGCGTTGTTCATCGCCGCCACGCGCTTCAATTCCTCGAAGCGCGCCTCGCTGTGCGCGATCGTCAGCGAACCGACCTGTTTGAAACCAGTTGATTGCCCGGTCTCGGCCTCGAGTTCGGTCAACACCGACATCGAGTACTCGCACAGGCGGGCCTGCGATTCGTTGGCGCGCATGGTGCCGACCAGCCCGGCCGCGTGCCAGGTGGTGCCGCAACTGAACTGGTTGCGCTCGAGCAGCACCACGTCGCTCCAGCCGAGTTTGGCAAGGTGATAAGCGACGCTGGAGCCAATGACGCCACCACCGATAACGACGGCACTGGCGCGTTCGGGAACATCAACTGACATGGCTAGAAATCCTCAACAAGCCCCGGGGCAATCCCGGGTGAATAGCCCCGATAATAAAGCCTGCGGCAGCTTTGAGAAAGATCGAATTCGCCTCAGGCCGCTTTTTTTAGGTCATCAACGCGAATCGTTTACGATTCGATTCGATCGATGCCAAATCGGGCCAACAGGCTCGCAACCGCATCGAGCGCCCCCTGGATCTGCTCGCCACCGAGACGGCCGATGCAACCCATGCGGAAACTGTCGGCGACGGTTAGCTTGCCCGGGTAGATGACATAACCCTGGTCCTTGAGCCCATCGTAAAACGCGCCGAAATCGAATTCGGGATTGGTCGGCATATGGAAGGTGATGATTATCGGCGCCTGCAGTTCGTCCGGCAGCAGGGTTTTGAAACCCAGCGCGCGCATGCCGGCAACCAGCAGATCGCAATTCTCGCGGTAGCGTCCGCCACGACCCGCGACGCCGCCCTCTTCCAGGTACTCGGTTAACGCCTGGTCGAAGGCCAGCAACACGTGCGTCGGCGGCGTGAAGCGCCATTGCCGATTCTTCTGCATCGCGCGCCACTGATCGTAGAGATCCAGCACCAGCGACGGCGAATTGCCCTCGGTCTGTTCCAGCGCGCTTTCACGCGCGACGCAAAAGCCCATGCCGGGCGCACCTTCGAGACACTTGTTGCTCGACGCGACCACCGCGTCGAACTCGATTTCATCGGCATCGAGCGGCAGCGCACCGAAAGCGCTCATCGAATCGATCAGCAGGCTGCGCCGGTGTCGGGCGACTACCTCGGCAACCTCGCGCAACGGATTCAGGATGCCTGAAGTGGTTTCGCAATGCACCACAACCACGTGGGTAATGCTGGTATCGTTATCGAGTGCGGCGTCAAGCTGCACGCTGTTGACCGGCACGTCCTCGGGTGTCTCCTGCACGATATAGTCGCGCCCGTAATAATCGCAGATTTTTTTGATGCGCTGCCCATAGGCGCCGTTGATCAGGATCAGCAGCTTGCCGTCCGCGGGCACGAAGTTTCCGATCATGGCTTCGACCACGAAAGTACCGCTGCCCTGCAGCGGGACCGCGGCATAGCTGCCCTCGCCGTTGACGATGTCGACCAGGCGCTCGAGGATGCGGGCGTTCAGATCGATAAAGGTCGCGTCGCGCGAACCGTAGTCGTGCAGCATCGCCTGCTTGACGCTCAGTGAGGTGGTCAGCGGACCCGGGGTCAACAGGTAGGGATCGCCGCTGGGTGAACTGGCGACGGGTCTGGTGTTCTCGGTCATTGAAATAGCCCTTGTGAATGATTGCCTGATTGCCATTTATACAGCTCAT
>Ga0316201_10003109_pt1 | contig 12119 bp, 9 predicted proteins | sample CS6wburrow_MG_FD_204516 | JGI IMG/M metagenome (GOLD analysis project Ga0316201, IMG submission 204516) | Coastal sediment microbial communities from Delaware Bay, Delaware, United States - CS-6 worm burrow | ecosystem: Environmental > Aquatic > Marine > Coastal > Sediment | place: USA: Delaware... | reverse complement strand
CATGAACAGATTAATAATTAGAAAGATGACGAGAAGTTTAGTATTAACCGGATTATTCCTTATGATGATGGCAGCTTTGAACGCACAGACAACTTTTTACGACTTTACTGTAAAGGATATAAATGGGGAGGATTATCCTCTTTCACAATTTAAGGGCAAAAAAGTGCTGGTTGTGAATACCGCTTCCAAATGTGGATTGACCCCACAGTATGAAGGATTGCAGGATCTTTACGAAAAATATGGGGGAGATAAGTTTGTTATCATTGGATTTCCTGCCAATAATTTCTTAAAGCAGGAGCCAGGGTCAAATGAAGAGATCGCCACATTCTGCAGCATCAACTATGGGGTAAGTTTCCCGATGATGAGCAAGATCTCGGTGAAAGGATCCGATAAGCACCCCCTGTACAAGTGGCTGACCTCGAAAAAGGAAAACGGAGTGGAGGACAGTAAAGTTACCTGGAATTTCCAGAAGTACATGATCGATGAAGAGGGACAGCTTGTGGGACATTTCTCGCCCAAGACAAAACCAGGGAATGAAAAGCTGGTCAGCTGGATTGAGAATTAAGGACCCGGCTACTTGACTATACCAAGCTTGATTCCTAAAGTGGGCATGACCCCTGAGAAGTCAATGTTCTGTAACTGACTGTACTTTGTGAATCCTGCTTCACCATCGTATTTACTCAGGCGCAGAACTCCTCCGACATAGACATCTGCTGTGATGGCCTTCCATAACACAAATTGCCATCCGGTATAAAATCCTCCGGAGAGAACATTTAGCTTTTGCGTGACCTCGATGATTTCAAACTCACTTTCATCTTCGTTGTAAACCTGATCAAAGCCGGACAGAGCAAGTCTCCGGTACAAAAGAATGGGTGCCACATAGAGTCCCTTTGGGGACGAATATTCCGGTTTTCTCCTGGGCAGCAGATAATTCCTCCATGCCAGTGATCCGCCAAAGCCGGAAATATTCTCACTTTCATACGGAATGTAATCGTTCAGGGCCGCACTGAAATATTCCAGGCTCTGGTTGGAGAGATAGTAGTTCGCAATCCCATCCTTTGAGGCATAGGTGGCCATAGCTGACAATTCAATGGAATTCCCCCGGTTTAATACTCTCTCGATGGAGAGCTGCAGGGTGCCTTCAAAGAGCTTCACGGGATAGATGGAGATAACATATTTATCGGGGGGTATGATAAAAGGCTCTGACAGGGGATTGGCTTCCAGTCCGAATTCGGTCATATTCACCGGTTCCGGCAATGTGGCCATCAGTTCACTTTGTTCTGCCAGTAAGGATTGTTGTTTTTCTATCAATGAATCCAGCAGGCGGAATTTGTGATTAAATTCTTCCGGGCTGAATGAGAGTTGCGCGATATGCTGCTCTATATCCCGTAATTGTTTTTCCAGCAGAGCAGGTTTTTCTTCCCATAGCTGTATTTTGGAATCCAGAAGATCCAGTTTAGTTTCTGCCAGGTTCATTTTCAGATCGACCATGGCGATCTTTTGATTTTCTGTTTCTTGTGCAGGCAGGGGCGTAAATCCACACAACATGATGGCAATCAGGCAAGCTGCCAGGTACTTGGAGTTTTTCATATGGATAAAGTTTTGTTGGGTATAGAATGATATTTCTTTCTATAGATGAGAAGTTCCCTTCCGGGGTTGCGTTCGATAGCCAGATTTCAGGATCCATCCGGGCAGCGTTCTACCCCCGCGTTGTTGACTAAAAAAATCCTTAAGTTTATTGCAGACGAGTTTAGTATGATAAAACACAATGCCACGGGAACAGTTGACTGTCTTGTAGAAGGCAGGAGAAAGTATTATTTCGTTCGGGCGGATATCAAAGATTGGGACACATGGCCTTTCCCCTCGGATGCATTTCCGATTCACCGGGGAAAATCCCGCAACAAGAAATTCAAAAAAGGTGACAAAGTTACTTTTCTGGCCATTGAGAACAAAGGTGATTTGAGAGCATGGAAAATTCTAAAAATATGCTCCGAAGACGATTAGAACTGAAGCCTGAAGATACAGGAAGCATTGGATGGAGAATTACTCCATATGCAGGTTGTATTTTTTAAGAAGTTCCGGCCAGGAGGCTTCATGGATCTTCTTTACTAGAAGCGGATTAATCCAGTTCAGGTGCGGACTGTTCCTTGGCAGGAAAAAACTCCTGTACTGCTGGTTAAAAGATACCTGCAGGAGGCTTACCTTGTTGGACAGCTGAAGCTGGCTGATGTTATAATCAAGCACTGTTTTATCATAGACCAGGACCTCTATGCGGTGGGCTGAAAGTGCACGCAATGCCTTCTCGATATCCGGGTATAATGTCTGGACGCTGATATTATTGTTATTCAGGAATTCTTCGCTGCTGGAGGCATAGATACTGCCAATGTAAGCGGAATTGCGCATATCTTCAAGGTCCTCGATGGTGCGCCCTAGGGAGTGGACCGTCAATGTGGAGGCAATGGAGGCTGTAAAAGCCGAGATGGTAACAATGGCTGTCAGCATCCAGACGATGGCTATGATCCGTCCAATCCTGGTCTTAGGCGCTTTATCGCCATAGCCTACAGTGGTCATGGTGACTGCCGACCACCACAATCCGTCAAACAGTCCGATCAGCCCCGGACGAAACTGACGCCGATTATGACCGCGTTCCACCAACCAGAGTATGGTTCCGAAAACGAATATGATCAGGATCAGCAGCGCTACGATCCGGAAAAACTGCAGGGAGAAGAAGTTTCGCAAGAAATTGCCGACCTGGGTTTTTTTGACGTTGGTAGTAGCCACCCCGATGTAAGAGACATAAAAGGGCTGGGTCACATCAAACATCCTCAGTCGGATCTCATTGACGTGGATTGGATTGATCGTCAGGTCGATCTCATTAAAATCCAGGGCACGGATCAGCCCCAGATGATCCTTGTACTCAATGAGCTCATAGCTTCTGCCCGCTTCACTGGCAATGCTTTTCCAGAGGTCCACGCTCAGACCGGAATAGCTCTGTCCGGATTCCCGGATTACAAAAGGAGGTTCTATCTTGACCCCGATCCTGAGCGGCGTTTCCTGGCCGAAGCCAATCATGCCGGTAATTCCCAATAAGCATATGAGTATCTGTGTCTTCATATTTCATGTGATCTGTTCAAGATAGGCTGCAAAAACAGAAATAGCTTTCTCGGCATAAACGTCAAAGAGGTCCGTTTTGTCGGAATAAACAGAGAGAATGGCCTGTCTGGATTCCAGAAAAAATGGCACAGAGATAGAAGATTTATACCTGTCCAGCCTGCGGTCCCATTCAGGTAAGAGCCTGACGGCCTGGTCCTCGATATGATTGAACATAAAAGCTTTCTCATGCTCCATGCAATGGGAGGACAGATTGATATCCGGATTGTACAGAATCCTTTCGCTGGTGTAATTCCGGACCTTCTCAGAATACCCTTCAAATTCTATGAATTTCCCTTTGCGCGAACCTATCTCAAAGGCCATAACCCCTGGGAGCTTCAGCAGGTCGATGGATATAATTTCCAGCACTGCATCCCACTTCATGCCCGGGTTGATCTTTGAGATCAACCTGTGCAGAATTTCCATGCTCACCACATGTGATCTTATTTGCCTGTGTTCAAGGTATATTTCTTTCTTCACTTCCTGCAAATCCACATCCCGCTGTTCCGCTGCATTTTTCTCCAGTTTGCGCCTCTGGTAAAAGAACAGCCCGGCAATCAAAAGCAATAACAGCATCCCCAACAGCCAAAAATACAGGCGGTTTTTATACCAGTATTCGCTCACCACAATCTCCAGGGAGACGGGATCACTCCATAAGTACCCGCCCTCGTTCTTTGCTCTGAACTCTATAATATGTTTTCCAGGTTCCAGCGTGTTGTTGCTTAACTGGCGAATCACAGAGGGATCCGACCATGCCTCGCTGTCAATTCTGTGCTGGTAAAAGGTTCTGAACCCATGAAAAGCAGGGGTGACGAATTGCACATCCAGACCCTGACCATGAAAGAGACTGATCTCCTCCAGGGGTGTCCGGATCCCTTCGATCCAGGCCGAGCTCACCAGTGGTTTGTCAGTCCTTATGGGTGCCGGATTGGCATCCAGCGAAAATACGAGACCCTCAGCGGTCCCCACCCAAAGTTTGTTTCTTTGATCTTTTGCCAGGCACCTGTAGGTCATTACCTTGGAGGGAAGACCGCTTTCTTCTTTGATTACGACGGTTTCTCCGTTTTCATAGCGGATCAATCCTTCTGTATCGGTGGAGGCCCAAATGCTTCCATCGGGCATATCCATGACAGCCCTGATTTCCACATTGGTATAATCCGGGCCCAGGTCCATGCGCCTTACCCGGTCCATATCATACCTGAGCAAGCCGTTGGTCGAAGCCAGCCAGATGACCCCCTCCTGATCAATGGTCAGGTCGTGGACCTCAAAATTTGGACTGATGCTAAAATCAAGCGGCAGACTTAGGTTCACAAAGGCATCTTCTTCAGGAAGGTAGCGGTAAAGGTAAGTTCCATCGCCGATCCCTGTGGCATAAATCCTTTCGTTGCTGGTTTCCCGGAGACACAATAACCTGCTTTCCAGCCCTTCATTCAGGCCGTATTCTTTAAACATCCCATTGGGCAGAATGCACCCGATGCCCACCAGCGGATGTTCTTCCGGGGCCTGACAAACCCAGAGTCGCTTCTGACTGTCATAGCTCAGGTAGTAAATACCTTCGCCCCGGGGCCTTAGATCCACATAACTTTTTCTCCGGCCATCCGGGTAAATCTCAATAAGGTTACCAGTACTGGTTGCAGCCCAGAGCGAATTGCCTGCACCGGTAAGAGCAGTTACAGGTTCACTGGAAAACGAAGGGAGTGGTTTTCCCTCAAATCCAAGCTCCGTGGCTTCCAGTACATAGATGTCTCCGAAATTAACGAATACCTTTCCGTCATCCATCATACAGATGGACGTGGTATTTGCATTTGGTATGGAGCCAATGCTCTCGAAAAAGCGTCGCTGAAGGATCCCCAGGCCTTCTGAAGAGCAGATCCACAGCCGGGAGTCTGACTCCAGGATGATGTTATGAATATTTTTAAAAGGCAGCTCATTCACACGGTGCGGGTCGTTGCTGCTGAAGATCTTAATAAATGCAGGTTCCTGGTCCTGACGTCTGTCCAGGTAGTACAGGCCCTTGTCTTTGATTCCCAGAAAGACATTGACCTGATTGTGCAGAGCCAGCGTAGTCACTTCACCCAGGCTGGTATGGAAGGTTTCCCTGTCCAGAATCCGCTTCCCATTTTCACTAAGTTCAATTCTCTGGATATGTTCACCGGCAATCCAGAGTTCATTCTCATTTGACTTCAGGTCATTGACCCTGGGAAACGAAAAGATCTTCTCCAGGCTCTGGCTGCTTTCGTTATATACATATAACCCTCCTCTGGAAAAAGCAACGACCATTAGTCCCGCTTCCAATTCCGCAAAAAATGCCTGAATACGGGTATCTCCCTGATCATCCACTTCGGCGGCAAGCTCCATTTGTTCATTACCTTGCATCCGGGTAATCCGGCCCCCGGGCCCGCTGATCCAGATAGCACCATTCTGTTGCCGGAACATGCGACCGGGGTAGTAGAGTGCATTTTCCTCCGGATCAATGGATGCTTCTAAAAACATCGAGATTTGGGCTGAATCCAGTGTAGGGTTGATCAGGCTGATCCCGGCATCGTGACTGAGGAGCAAACCTTCATCCGTTTGACAAAAATAACGGCCATACTGACTTGGAATCTGCACCGAGTAATCGCTGAACTCCTGGCCGTCAAATCGGACCAGTCCACCGTCGCACGCGATCCAGACAAATCCAAACTCATCGTGGGACACATGCCGTACCTGGTTGGAAGGAAGACCACGGGCTTCCGTATAATAGGTGATGTGAAGATTCTGTGCTTCAAGGACCATCCCCATCCCTGTGAACAGGAGCATTATGACAAATAGCCTTCGCATGTAGCATCTACAGATAATGTAAATACCAATTTACGGATTTCTGAAGAACTGGCTATGTCTTACTCATCGAGGGCATCCTGTGCCCGGTGGAATTCTCACAAGCCTGCCCCGGAAATACTGGCTTTTACCTTTGTTAGTGATAGACGATGCTCAGACCGGCATAGCGGTAGCCTCCGTTATTCCTGAATTGCCCGTAAGGGATAATCCCGGCGTAATACCTGAAGAAGAAACCTACCTGATGACCGGTTTTTTCAGCCAGATATTTCCACCCCGCATAGATATTAAAATTCCAGCTTCTTGTTTCATCAGTTGCCTCATCATAGCTGAACTTAAGCCGGTTATTTGCCTCCACGGACAGGACATTCATCCACCTGTCGGAGCAAAGGAATCCCTGCGTGCGCTGTAGATTCAACTGCAGGTAAAATTCATAGTTTTTTTCAGAGGGAGGAGCGAGCATACCTTTGGTTTCCAGGCTGTCAGTGGTATAGTATCCTTTGTCCTGGTTCCAGAGCCCGTGGAAACCGACCTTCGCTGAAAATAGATTTGATTTAATGGTATCCGGATCATTTAGTACGGCAGCTATTTCCCATGCTTCGTAGCTTACGTTTACCCTCCTGAAGCCGGGAAGGTCATGGTAGCCATGGATGGAGAATTCATCGCCGATATGGGTGCTTTCATGAAATATGGGAACCACTTTAAGCCCGATGTTCCGGATGTAAGGATGATCGATGTATTTTACGGCAGCAGCTTTCAAGCCAAAGAAATAATCGGTATTTATGACCGGGGCTGTATTCAGCTCATACATATCTATCAGCAGGATATTTGCGATATAGCCGCTGATACTGAATTTGATATCTTTTTGCCTGTTTAACAGGTAATATATGGGGAGTTCTGTTCCCAGATGTACTTCCATAAAGGGCCTGGCGGCATAGTCACTTAAATAATAGTTCTCATCCAGCTTATTCAGCCTGGCAAACTCCAGCTTATTGGCTGTGCTTCTGATTTCAGACAGAAAAGGTTTCAGGATATGTGAATCCCTGAAAAAGTAATGCTCCGGATCCTGCCCCTTCAGGGCTGGCATGGACAGGGCCAGCAGGCATATAAATAGAACGGCGTGCTTCATGGGAGGAGATATTGGGTTTGGATAAATATAGAACATTTTATTGCAGGCACCTGGGATAATCAGGGCCACAGGATGTTAAATACACCTCGTTTTGAGGTGCTTACACTCTCCTTAACAGGGGTAAAGGCAGAACTTTCCAAAAACAATTATGTTAAAAACCGCCGGAAAAGCCAATGGTCTAAAAGATGAGCTAACGGTCCGGGGAATACGTTTATTCAGCCAGTTCTCCTGGCACCACTTCAATCTCCTCTTTATACCCTTTCCGCAGAATGCCCAGAGTTGCTTTCTTCCCGATGGTATCTTCATCGAGCAGGCGCTGCAGACTGTCGATGCTGATTACTGGTGAGCCATTGAATTCCACAATGATGTCCCCCCGCTTTAATGCCTGGTTCCTGATATTCCGCTGTTTTTGCAGATTTTCCACCTTCACGCCACTGCTTGATCCAAGTTTGTTGTATTGGATGACCCGTAGGGGAATTTGCATAAACTGGCCGGCGATGCCCAGGTAACCCCTCTTGACCCGGCCATTCATGATCAGCTTTCCTACTATATATTCAGCGGTTCCGGCTCCTATGGCAAAGCAGATCCCCTGTGCCTCTTTAATAACAGCCGTATTTACCCCGATCACCCGGCTGTTTGAATCCACAAGCGGACCACCTGAGTTCCCGGGATTCAGGGCAGCGTCTGTCTGGATCACATTATCAATCATTCGTCCGGTGCGTGATTGCAGTGTTCGTCCCAGCGCCGAAATGACTCCCGTGGTTACGGTGCATTGAAACCCAAAGGGATTCCCGATGGCTATGGCAAGCTGACCCACCCGGAGCTCTGTATGCTCCAGGAAGGAAACAAAACTCAGGTTCTCGGTATAGATCTTCAGTACGGCCAGATCGGTATAGGGATCGAGCCCCACCAGATCCGCCAGGTAAGATCTGCCGTCCTGCAACTCGATTTCCATATGCTCGCTATCTTCGACCACATGGCTGTTGGTTACAATAAACCCCTCCGGTGAGATAATAAATCCGGAACCACCGGCTGCGGAACCGAAACGGGTTCTTGATTTTTTCTTCACCTTAATATTGACTACGGATGGACTCACCGTTTCGGTCACTGAGATTACCGCCTGTGAATAGGCATCCAGCAGACCGGAGTCGTTTGGGGTTCCCTGGAAATTTTTCTGGTTCTGATCTGAAGATATACTGGATGATAGTTTTATTGACTCTGCCATGCTTATTCTCCTTATGATGATTCTCTGAAAAGGGCAACAACTATGCCTGCCTTAAATCCAGGAAGAAGTGGCAGGTTTCAGGCCGTATTCAGGGCAGAATGTCAGGAATCAGGCTATGATACGCCCTGTATTTTCTCTGACAATCTGGATTTTTTCAGCTTTTTACTTAAACCCTTGAAGTATTGTTTTCTTTCTTTAGTCGTCTTACCAGTTTGCTGATTTTTGTAGGAAAACATCCATACGGTACCCTGTCCTATTCTTTTTTCGCCACTCCAAAATACAGGGTGCCATCCTGTATCCAGGCCATGTATATGGATCCCGCCATTGCGAGAGATGGATGCCAGCTTTTTACATTACTTTTTGTATAGGCCCAATCACTGGCAATAAAACCGCTCTCCAGTGCCATCCAGACATGAATCTGGGGTTGTTCGGAAGCAGCTATAAGATAGTTGTTGTCAACGGTGGTGAGATAAGGAACAGCTGAAGTAATTTCGTTATAACCAGCTGTACCGGTCAACACATAATAGGATCCCTGCGGAGCCCCGTTAGATCCGGCAATCTGATAGCCAATTTCGTGACCATTTAAGCTCCCCGGCTTGGCCTTTAGTGCAACCACCATATATTCATGAGAGTTGGGATCATGTACAATACGTGTCGCTTTTCCCACCCCTGCATTCCAACCAGACATAAGTGTATGTTCGCTGACGTTCCCACCGGGGCTGTATAGCCCAATCATAACTTTTTGGGTTGGATAGTTATTCTTCAGGTAAGAGAAAGCATATTGTCCGTTACTTGTGTTATATGCCAGAGAAGTTTTTTCACAGTCACCCGGACAGCTCACAAGGTGAAAGCGTTCATAAGGTCCGATATATGAGCCGTTGGCGGAAATCCGGGAAATATAAACATCATCGTGCCTGTCCTGGAGATAGGGATGTTCCTTGGTGATATAAGTAAGTCCATATTCCTTACTTTCATGGTTCCAGACCAGGGATAAATCAACAAGTGTAGGGTGCTCGTTGCTGGTTACTGGCACATTGAATTTGATCTCCAGCGTAGGTGTAAGCATATTCAGATTGGCATCCATACGAATGAAATGAATGACTTTACCCTTCGTATATGCAAAGGCAAATTGTTTATTGTCATTGTTCCATACAAGATCACTTAAATAGAATGGCTGATAAAAGTGAGGAATGCTGCCGACATTGGTATTAGATGAGATAATATTGGCATTTTTATCCACCTTTACCATATTAATAACCGGCCAGGAGCCAGGCGTCGGAGTATGATAGTAGACGATTCCAAAATGTGATCCGTTCCATACAAGATGTGGTTCCCCGGCGGTTCCGCTTGTAGTAAGCGCTGTTCCCGTAAAGGCACAACCACTTAGACATAGACTGACATAGAGAAAGAGTAATCCTTTAAGCAAGTGGTGCTGATTTTCCTGTGGATTCATGGCTTAATCTCCTTTAGACTTAATAATCCAATGCAAATGATAACAAGTTCTGGGAATATTATTCGGAAAGTTGATTTTCCGAAACGAGTGAGCATCCTGACAATGGCTTTCAAATGGGTTCATTTGTCTCTGAATCCCAATGGCTTAATAAATTTATTACATTCATGAGCCAATTCCAAATTCCCTCATCCTAATGATGACTAAGCATGAATTCCGAACTTTCTCTTTCATGGAATTACACGGACAGACTGTCCTATGAGCTTTCGTTGAGAGGTTTTTTCAGTTTGAAGATTTAGTTTTCGCCAAACGGTCAATTGATTAGCCGGGTGGAGGGGATAGTCTGCCCGGATTGGTTAATTTTGCTAGAGTAAACCACAGACCTCATGAACTCTTCTCTGTTGAGCCTCCAATTCTGGAACAGGCAGAAGATGTACTGGTTGTTTCATATCTCCGGCTGGGTGCTGGTCACCCTGATCTTATACGCCTACTACGGTTCATCCCTGGAGGGCCCGGCACAGTTTTTCCGCTTTCTGTCCTATTATCTGGGTGGTTTTTTGATTACGCTGGCTCTCCGGCCCTGGCTCAGAAAGTTGGCCGGCAGGGACTATCATCTCTATTCCCTGTTTCTGCTTGTCTTCCTTGTTGCCTTTTTTTCCACCCTTATAATCTATGTATTTCATTTCCTGGTAAGCATCCCCTCCCTTCAATCGGAATATCCGGATCTGACCAGTGTCCGAATCATTTACGACAGGCTCTTCTGGAAGTACCTTATGGGGGTTCATTCGTTCATCGTATTCATGATCCTGTTTCTCTATCTGATCCTTTATTTCGGGACCAAGATCTTTCTGGATCTGCGCACAGAAAGAGAAGCCGCCCGGGAAGCTCAAATACAGGCTCAGAAAGCCCAACTCGAAATGCTACGCTACCAGCTGAACCCCCATTTTCTCTTTAATTCCCTGAACTCCATCTGGGCCCTGGTGGACGAGGATCCGGAGGCGGTGAAGAAAATGGTCAATGAGCTGTCGGACTTTTTGCGCTACTCTCTGCTCTTCGATCACCAGCCCTTCAAGTCCCTTTCTCATGAAATAGAGGCCCTGAAGAATTATTTCTCCATTGAGAAAAAACGCTTTCAGGAGAAACTGGTCATAAATCTGGATATTGCTGAAAATACCAAAAACTGCAAGGTTCTCAGTTTTATCCTTCAGCCCTTTGTTGAAAATGCCATTAAATTCGGAATGTTAACCAGTGAAATGCCTGTAAAGATCAGTCTTTCAAGTAAGCTGGAAGGGAAGGACCTGATCCTCAACATTTCAAACAGCGGAAACTGGGTGGATCCCTCCGAACATCAGGCAGAGGGCTCCGAATACAATGGAACAGGTAAGGGCATACAAAATGCCGTGAACAGGCTGAATATTGCCTATCCCGATCGCTACCAGCTTTTGTTTGAAAAGCACAGTCAGAAGGTTGTCATCAAACTAGTTATTCGAAATATTGAATCCTATGAATAAGTTCAAGGCACTTGTCATTGATGATGAACAGCTGGCCCGGAAGGCGATTATCAGCCTGATCAGGGCCCATCCGGCCATTGAAGTGGTGGGGGAGGCCGATGATGCGACACAGGCGGCCCGCCTGATTGAGAAACATCAGCCCGACCTGCTTTTCCTGGATATTCAGATGCCGGGAAGAAGTGGTTTTGATCTCCTGAACGAGGTCAGTTTCCGGGGGAAGGTCATCTTTGTTACGGCCTATGACGAATATGCTCTCAGGGCCTTCGAGGTCAATGCGCTGGACTACCTGATGAAACCCATCTCTCCGGAGCGTTTCAAAAAAGCTGTGGAACGCTTAAATGAAAATGAAGAGCAGTTAGCTCTTCCGCTGAAACAGGATCTGCGTTATGATGACCGGCTGTTTCTGCTTATGGGGAAGCATATGGTATTTCTGAAGATCAGCTCCATTGTCTATATCCAGGCAGAAGGCGATTACACGCAGATTTTCACCTCGGAAGGCAAAAAAGGACTGGTGCTTAAGTCCATGAAAGAGTGGAGCAGGCGTCTTCCCGATTCTCATTTTTGCAGAATTCACAGATCGTATGTTGTCAACCTGGATTTCGTGGAGGAGATTGAAAAGGAGTACAATTATGATTTCAGTGTTAAGTTGAAAAACATGGATAAGAGGCTGGTAATGAGCAGGCGCTATGCACGATTTCTGAAGGAAAAAATGAGCTAGACTCTGACCGTTTAAAGAGCCCAGTAGCCACCTGTCGAAAGCTCCCCTAAATACTGGATTTTTCTTGTTCTGTACCCTAATTTTAATCCTGAGAGGCAGGATCATGCTGTCCTTGGAATGAC
>Ga0316201_10003108_pt1 | contig 12119 bp, 10 predicted proteins | sample CS6wburrow_MG_FD_204516 | JGI IMG/M metagenome (GOLD analysis project Ga0316201, IMG submission 204516) | Coastal sediment microbial communities from Delaware Bay, Delaware, United States - CS-6 worm burrow | ecosystem: Environmental > Aquatic > Marine > Coastal > Sediment | place: USA... | reverse complement strand
TCAGGTTGGCGATTGTGTTCATGCTGTTGAACAGAAAATGGGGGCGTATACGCGATTGCAGGGCCTGAAATCTGGCCTCCGACTCAGCCACCACCTGGCCGCGCCAGAGATGCTGCATGTAGAGGTAGCGGAGAACCAGCGCCGTCACGACAGCGCTGGTTCCAAGACTCTCAACCAGGAATGCGAGACTGCGCGGCGAACTCAGAGGTTCATGCAACAACCACAATGCACCGAGCGCAGTTACCAGGCTTACACAAACCATCAGCAACCATGCCGCCAGCCCTGCTCCGGCACTACCCAGCCGTGCCAATCGGGGCCGGAACAGACACAGCAGTGCGATGCCTACCAGCACGATCCACTGGATCATAAGCGAGCGCATGCTCAACTCGGTGGAAAAACCGTTCAGCGACTGGACACCGGCGAGCGTCAGCAAAATCGCCAGCAGCTCAGCCGTGACAACCAATGCAAATACCACCCTTATGCTGCAGAAATTGGGGAGAAAAGAGGCTGCTCGACTCAGGTTAACGGTTGCTGTTTCCGTTTGCGCCATAGATTTGTAGAATCCTGATACAATTGCAGGGATGAGTTATCCGGTCTGCACTATATAGGATATCGGACGAAGGCGCCCTTGCCTTTAAACAAATATAGCGCTTTCACCTTTGATTTTACTCTGAAATTTCTCACTCGCAGAGGCTGCCCTGTCGCCGCACTGGTCCATTGACGGCAACCTGAACAGCGCTGACCGATATTGAGACAATGGCGGCCCGCAGGGGCCAGCAATCCGGGAACAGTAATCGATGAGCGACAAAAAACTCTGGTCAGGTCGATTCAATCAGCCAACGGATGCCTTCGTGGAGGCTTTTACCGCATCAGTCGAGTTCGACCAACGCCTCTACCGTTATGACATTGCCGGTTCGATTGCCCATGCCAGAATGTTGGCCCGGGCCGGCATTCTCGAACAGCAGGAACGGGACGCCATCGTCAGCGGCCTGGAGAAGATCCGGCAAAAGATCGAATCGGATGATTTCAACTGGTCGGTGGAACTGGAAGATGTCCACATGAACATCGAATCCGTGCTGACCGAGGAGATCGGCGACACCGGTAAGAAGCTGCACACCGGCCGCTCGCGCAACGACCAGGTGGCCACCGACATTCGGCTCTGGTTGCGTGATGAAATAGAACAGATCGGCCAGGCAGTAGTGAAGCTTCAGCAAGCGCTGCTCGAAATTGCTCTCAAGGAGGCGGACACCATCATGCCCGGCTTCACCCACCTCCAAACCGCCCAACCAATTACTTTTGGACATCACATGATGGCCTGGTTCGAAATGCTGGAGCGGGACCGGGAACGGCTGACGGACTGCAACAGACGGGTGAATATCATGCCACTGGGCGCGGCTGCGCTGGCCGGAACTACCTACCCGATCGACCGCCACTACAGCGCTCAGCTTCTGGGCTTCGAACGCCCTTCCGAAAACTCGCTGGACTCGGTCAGCGATCGCGATTTTGCCATCGAATTCAGCGCCGCGGCCGCTCTGATCATGATGCACCTTTCGCGCATGTCCGAGGAACTCATCATCTGGTCGTCAGCCCAGTTTGCCTTTATCGAGCTGTCCGATAGCTTCTGCACTGGATCGTCGATCATGCCGCAGAAGAAAAACCCCGATGTACCGGAACTTATCCGGGGCAAGAGCGGCCGTATTTTTGGCCACCTCGTCAGTCTGCTGACGCTGATGAAGGGGCAGCCCCTGGCCTACAACAAGGACAACCAGGAAGACAAGGAGCCTCTGTTCGACACGGTTGACAACGTCAAAGGCTCGCTGAAAGTGTTCGCCGATATGATTCCCGCCATCAGCTGCCGACGGGAGAAGATGCGCATCGCCGCGATGCAGGGTTTCGCAACTGCCACCGATCTCGCCGACTATCTGGTGCGCCAGGGCACGCCCTTCCGTGACGCCCATGAGATTGTAGGCAAAGCGGTTGCCCGCTGTGTTGAAAAGGCGTGCGATCTGTCTGAGCTGTCGCTGCAGGAGCTGCAGGAGTTCTCTCCGCGGGTCGGAGAGGAGGTTTTTGATATCTTGACCCTGGAGGGCTCGGTAGCCGCGCGTAATCACATTGGCGGTACCGCGCCGAATCAGGTGCGAGCCGCAATCGAGCGTGCCCGGAAGCGGCTTGTGGATCAATAAACTGAGAACCGACGGTATGCGCCAGGATAGCCTGAACGAACTGAATCGGCGGCTTAAAGATTTTGCCCGCGAGCGCAACTGGGAGCAGTTCCACTCACCCAAGAACCTTTCCATGGCGATGATTGCCGAATGCGCTGAGCTGGTAGAGCATTTTCAGTGGCTGAGCGAGGCGCAAAGCCAGGATCTTCCAGCCGACAAAAAAGAGCAGGTGGCGCTCGAACTGGCCGATATTTTAATCTATATGATTCGTTTCGCCGAGCGCCTCGATATCGATTTGATCAGTGCCGCCAACCGGAAGATCGCGCTCAATGAACAGCGCTATCCGGCTGCGAAAGTGTACGGTGACGCCCGACGGGCGGACGAGTACTAGGGCCTGCCATTAACTGCGGATCGCGCCTTACTCTGGCAGCATAGACACGTTCTGAATGTCACAGTATTGAAGAGGAGGTGCACTAGTGCTCCTTCAGCGTGATTATTACAGGTTCAGTGAGCTTGTCGGCGAGGAAAAGCTCAAGTTTTCAGGCGTCCCAGACCCAGCCATTTAAAGCGCGACTGAGTACGTTGGCGCCTGCCGCCGGCCATACCCATCATCGCCTCGTATTGGCTTGCCACCAGCACCGCCTCAGGGATAGCCGCTTTAATCGCTTCGACGACAGCGGCACACCCATCGGGATCCGGCCGCATGCTGATCCAGAGCAGATTCAGTTTGAGGTTGAGGTCGGCAAAAACCACCCGCTCATCAAATTGGGAAATAGCACCCCTGAGCTCACACATTGCCTGTTGGCGCTTAATCTCCGGCCAACAACCGATTTTCGGTATCAGCATCATGAAGTCATTCAATGCGCGGCCATTTTCGTCCCGGGTGGGCACTCGCTGCCAGAGCGGCTGGCCTGGAAAAAGCGTGTCTTGAAGCAGCAGCGAGACTGTCGACATAAAGGGCTCCGCAGCGTTGGTCGGGGTCCGTCCGGAGTGTTCACGCCTGTGTAAGGGAGGAAACTTTCCGAATGGAGACCTGTGGTGACGAACCGGCGCCCAAAACGCGCCTTTCTCATTCAAAATAGCCGCCTTTCACCCCTCTGTCATCCCTACATCCTTTAATGTTAGGGAGCCAGGTGGTGTCAGAATTAAAGTTTACCCTGCTCAAGCCGCTTTAAAACAAGTAGTGCTGAGATCACCAGGAGAAGGAGCAGCAGCATGAGCCAGAATAGCGAAACCGAGACAATCTGCTTTGAGCGCAACCCTTGTGGCATGCTTATTATGAGTGTGGATGGATCGATACTGCAGTTGAATTCGGCATTGGCATCAATGCTCGGTCTTCCGGCAAATAGCCTATTGGGGAAGAATCATGAGACCCTTAAACCGGCTGTTTACCAACGCCTGCTTAAAGGAGAGGGTCTGATGCATCTTGCCGGGCCGGGTATCGAGCAGGAAAAATGGCTCTTCTGCACGGAATTCCAAGGATCGGCCGAAATCATAAAGTTCTACCAGGACATAACCGAACAGATGAAGATGAAGCAGCAGATCAACGCACTGCAGCAGCAGGTGGAAGAGCTGACCATCACCGATGAACTGACCGGTCTGGCCAACCCTCGGGCACTCAACAGGGCGTTGAATACACAGGTCACCCGCAGCCGTCGTTACCAAAATCCACTCTGTCTGGCGGTGATGGAACTGGTCGATACGGGCGATCTGGCGGCCCCCCTCAGCGACGATGCAATTCTTGCGACAAGCCGCCACCTGCGCGACAGGCTGCGCTGGGTCGACACCATTGCGCGCTGGGATCACAACCATTTTATCGTCATTCTTCCGGAAACGAACACCGAGGACGGCAGCGACCTGATCGCCAAAATCTGCGCTGGGTTCTCCGACATCGAGATTCCATCACAGCAGAAAGGTCAAACACTGGAACTACGTTTCGGACTGGCCCAATGGCTTAAGGGTAACGATAGCCGGATTTTGATGGAGCGTGCAGCTGAGGCCCTCAACTCACATGAGGAGAGCCAGCTCGAGACCAACGTCAACTGATGTATGGCCCAAGCCGTCTACCTCTCGGATGGAATCGGCCGTAAGGATCTGAAACTAATTCAACGGCGCTTCTCATTGCTACATCGTGGGCGCCTGCGGCGAATAGTGCGTGAGCTGCTACCGGCCCAGCAGGAGTTCATCAACCTGCTGCCACTGTTATTCCATATCAACCATCCAATGCTACCCGGATTTGTCAATACCGCAACTCCGGCAGGCATACCGAACTTCTACCCCTCCAAACTACTGCTGCAGACGGCAAAAAAAATTAGTCGAAGTTTCGAGTATCAGAAGCGTGCCCGCCGGCGTTTCAATATTCAGGGTCTCTATCTCATGGGCAGCATCGGAAGCGTCGCTCATACTGCCGGCAGTGATTTCGATGTCTGGCTGTGCCACGATCCGGTATTGGCTGGTCATGCGCTAGAGAGTTTGAAAACAAAAGCGGCGCGCATCGAGCGATGGGCAAAATCGCTGGGGCTCGAGGTGCATGTCTTCGTAATGAACGCGGATACCTTCCGTTGTGGAGAACGCGAAAGCCTTTCCCAGCAGAGCAGCGGCACCACCCAGCGGCGTCTCCTGCTGGAGGAGTTCTACCGCACCGGTGTACTTCTCGCCGGGCGCTATCCGCTATGGTGGCTGGTACCCCCCGAGGAGGAGCAGAACTACAGCGACTACGCAGGAATGCTGCTTCATAAGAGATTCGTCGATCCGCTCGACTGCATCGACTTCGGGGGACTTGAGACACTCTCACCTGACGAGTTCTTCGGCGCTGCCCACTGGCAGCTTTTCAAGGGGATTGAGTCCCCCTATAAAACCATCCTCAAGCTGTTCCTGACTGAAGCCTACTCTCAGGAGTACCCAAGCATACGCTGGCTCTGCCAGGAGGCGAAAGCCGAGATATACTCGGGTCAGGACAACCCAAACGAACTCGATCCTTACGTGTTGATGTACCGACGCCTGGAGCAGTACCTGAGGCATCGGAACGAAGAGAGCCGATTGGAGCTGGTCAGGCGCTGCTTCTACTTTAAAACAGGGCAGAAGCTGTCCCGCTGGCCGGTCGGACGAGATCCCTCGTGGCAAAACAAGTTGATGGAAAAACTAACCCGGGAGTGGCGCTGGGAAGAGGTCAATCTGACTCTGTTGGACGCCCGCGAGCACTGGAAAATAGACCAGGTGCTGGAAGAGCGCAATACTCTGGTACGTGAACTTACCCACAGCTTCCGATTGTTGACCGATTTCGCCCGCACCTACGCAGATACCAGCACTATCGATCCCGAAGAGCTCAGTCTGCTTGGACGCAAATTGTATACCGCTTTGGAGAAACGCCCCGGCAAAGTCGACAGCATCAATCCGGGCATCTCCGTCAGCCTGGAAGAGGAGCAGCTTTCACTTCATTACTCCGCAGCTGGAGGAGACAATTCCGGGTGGTTTCTGTATCTCGGGGAGATCAATACCGATCAGGCAGAGGTATCCACTGCGATCAAGACTACTCCGGGACTGATAGAGCTGCTGACCTGGTGTCATCTCAATGGCATCGTCGGTTACAGTACCCGCATCACCCTCTATCCGGACACCTGCCCGGTCAGCAAGAACGAGCTGCGTTCGCTGCTGCAGGCGCTGACCGGCATCTACCCCAAGGGGATGAGTTACAGCACTCCCATCGCCAATCTCTCCTCCCAACCTTACGCGCTTGCCTGCACGCTATTCATCAATATCGGCACTGACCCGATGGCACACCTGTCTAAACTGGGAAAACAGTTGACCAGCAACCGCAGCGACCCGCTCAGTTTCGGAGCTGCTCATGCATCGCTCGTGGAGAGCGTTGAGCAGTTAATCAGCACCAGTTGGGGTGAAACCCTGGTGTTTACCTATCCGGGCGAACACAGTCTTCTCAACAGTCTCTGCCACTATCTGCGTTTGCTGATGAACTCGCCCGCAGAAACTCCGCCCGAAGTGCGCGCTCACAGCTACTCTTCTGTCAGATCCAAGGGCATAGCACGCCGGGTGGAGGAGCTGTTCAATGGGGTAAGCCGTGCTTTTAGTCCAGCCTGTCATGGCCGCTCCTGCCGCTACTTGCTGCGCTTGGGCGATGATCACTATCTGCTGCAGTATGCCCAGGAGAGGTTTATCTATTTGAAGATCTCCTCACTGGACGATTTGCTGGACCTGCTGGCAGAGCCCGTACCCGGATACTCTCCCCTGGTAATCGACCCGTTGACACTGACGGAAAGCCCTCTGCCCGCTATCTATGAGCTGAACCAGCAGGGAGTTATCCAGCTCTTTTATCTCAACGAGAAAGGTCATACGCAGCTGTTTATCCTGGATGAGAGGGGGGCTCTGTTTCGCCAGCAGCTGCAAGCGACCGAAGATCATTATCTGCTGCTGCAACAACAGCGCTTTATCAACGGTATCTGCCTGATGCGCAATCTGCACGCGGAGGAACCCGCACATCGTCTGCTGCTGGACGCACCTGAATTCTACCAGCTGGTACAAGATAGAGAAGGGCAATTCGAAGCGCAGCCCCGCACGCCACCGAGAAACCGACTCTCGGACAACTATCTGGAGCTTCGCTTGCTCAGCGACGACCTTAGTCTCAATCAATCTCCTCAGGTCCTCACATGCGGGGATCGGGAATTCTCGTCTCTGGAGTTTGGCGACCGGCTGTTTCAGGCGGTGGCAGAGCATATCCTCTCGCAGCGGCGCAATCGTCAAGCCTATCCCATCTATCTGACTGGCCTGGAACTCTCCAGCCTCTCCAGCGGCAACAATGCATCGACCATTGAGCTGTTCAACTTCAAACGGCGTCTGGAGCAGCGCTTGAGCGAGGCGATGGAGCTGCTGTCAAAGGAGCGTTCGACACCAGGAAACAGCAGCTGAATCGCGCCTGTTTAACCTGCCGGATTCATCTTTCTCCGGATCGGTAAACACAGGGCCCATCACGCACCCGAAGAGCAGACCCTGGCTTGCGGAGATTCAGCTGCGCCATGTATCGGGCGGAGTGAGATGCAGTTTCCGGACGGCTAGCAACTCGACAACTGCCATCAGGGGCCGGTGAGTCGCAGCAAATTCGGGTATATACTGTGGTCTGTCTGACTGGAAACGGGAATAGAAGATGCACTGCTGGCCACGCTACATACTCTGGATTCTGATAGCACTCCTCGGTTTGGGCAATATGATTACCGCCTGCGGGCAGAAAGGACCGCTGTATCTGCCCGAACCAGAGACGCAGCAGCAGGAAGAGAAACCGGAGTAGGCAGACTCAGCCATCCAGCAGGTTACCACCGCCCAACCACCGTTTACGCCAGTAAGGTTTGTTCAGTTGCTCCTCACGCACCCTGCCTCCGCTGGATGGTGCATGAATAAAGCGCCCTTTACCGCTGTAGATACCCACATGTCCACCCTTGGCACGAGTATCGAAAAAGACCAGATCCCCAGGGCGTAACCCTGCAGCGGACACAGGCGTGGCATGCTGCCGCAACCGGGAGGCGGTTCTCGGCACCGACACACCGCCCCGCCTATAGCTGTAAAAAACCAGCCCGCTGCAGTCGAAACCCCGCTCTGGCTCCGAGCCGCCGTAACGGTATGGCACCCCGATCATATCCCTGGCGGTCCGCACCAGATCCAGACGATCCTGGGACACATCCGCCGTTTGAGATGTCCCGATTTCACCCCGCTCCGGTGCCGGCGTCGAGCAGGCAGAGAGAAACAAAAGGCAGACCATAGCCACCGCCGGGACCAGCAATTGACTTTCAAACCGACAATCTAACGTGTCAACCATCAACAGCCCTCCTGCCGCTGTCGCCAGGAAAAACCTGTTTGCAGCAGCTGATTGCACGGGGCAGCCAACCACTTTAAACCTAAGCATCGTCAAATTGAATAAACTTTCGTTATGAAAACAGTAACATATTTAGATATTCCAGAAAATATCTCTTAGCGTCGACTATTTTTCAGCGGTCGGGAGCTGAGTTAGAATGTAAACTGCGTCTATCCTTCCGGGCGGACCAAATGATTATCGAATTTACCAAGATGCATGGGCTTGGCAACGATTTTGTCGTTTTCGATGCCATTCACCAAAAAATCGACCTGACCCGTGAGCAGTATCGTCATATTGCCGACCGCCACTTTGGTGTGGGCTGCGACCAGATCCTGCTGATTGAGCCCCCTTGCGTAGCAGGCACCGACTTCCACTACCGGATTTTCAATTCAGACGGAGGTGAAGTGGAACAGTGCGGAAACGGTGCCCGCTGTTTTGCACGTTTTGTTCGGGATCGTGGCTTGACCGATAAGCGTGTCATCGATGTGGGCACTCACTCGGGTAAAATCAGCCTGTACCTGGAGGAAGACGGCGACGTCAAGGTGAATATGGGAGTACCGCGGTTAGAACCGGTTGAAATTCCCTTCCTGAGCGATCGTCTGGAGGAGCGCTACGCAATCGAAGCGGGCGGCGACCTGCTCTCGATAGGCGCCGTTTCCATGGGCAATCCCCATGCAGTATTACAGGTACCCAGTGTCGACACCGCTCAGGTCAATCGGATCGGGCCGCTACTTGAGCACCACCCACGCTTTCCAAAACGGGTTAACGTCGGATTTATGGAGATCTGCTCGTCAAATCAGATTCGACTGCGCGTGTTCGAGCGCGGCAGTGGTGAGACGCTGGCATGCGGCACCGGTGCCTGTGCCGCGGTGGTCTTCGGTCGAATACTGAGCGAGTTGGACGATACGGTGAAGGTCACTCTTCCGGGTGGAGAGTTGCGTATCGAATGGCAAGGTCGTGGAGATCCGGTCTGGATGAGCGGCCCGGCGACCTGCGTCTACGATGGAACAATCGAACTTTAGATTGGTTGAACAGAAACGGCGCGGGCCAAAGAATCAACTTTAACCCACGCCTTACGAGCAACATCAAAAAGATCAGGACTTCTTACTACCCAGCTTTTTCGCCTGTTCCGGCCAACTCGATGTATCGTATCGGGTGTAGCCCGATCCTTCACTCAACAACAGCGTTTTTATTTCTTCCGCCGACATCGCCGCCAACACTGAATAACTGGTGATTCCTTTCTGCTGCAGCACCGCTGATAACTTGGGGCCAATACCCGATATCGCTGTCAAATCATCCATTGTCCCGGGATCGGCTGTGGCCGTTATCGTCCATGCCTTTTCCGGGGTGGCATTTTTTGCCTCGGCTTTGACAGCCTTCGGCGCCGGCGTCTTCGATACTTTCTCGGCTGCCGCCGGTGCGGCTGGGGAAACCTCTGACTGAACTCCGATGCGGGCCTTGACGTAAGAGCCCGGCGCATCCTCCAGCACTTTGAACTTGCCGCTGCCAGGTTGACGTGCTGCGATCATATCCCCGCTCATGGGTGCTATCCAGCGCTGCCATTCAGGCCACCAGGAGCCGGCTTGTTTTTCAGCACCTGCAGCCCACTCATCCGGATTCGATGGTAATTCGTCGGTGACGCGGAAGTCGTATTTACCCGCCGCCGGAGGATTGATGATACCAGCGATGTGGCCGGATCCACCGAGTATGAAACGTACCGGTCCCGAGAACAGTTGAGCTCCGGAGTAGGTCGACTTCCAGGGTGCGATATGGTCTTCGACAGCGGAAACGAAACAGCTAGGAATCTCTATGGTTGTAAGGTCGATAGGTGTTTCGGCGATCGAAAGCTCCCCTTTGCACAGCCGGTTGTCAAGATACATATTACGCAGGTACCAGCTGTGCATCTTGGCGGGCATGCGGGTGGAATCCGAGTTCCAATAGAGCAGATCGAATGGGCGCGGATCGTTTCCGAGCAGATAGTTATTGATATAAAACGACCAGATAAGGTCGTTGGCCCGCATCATGTTGAAAGCGCCGGCCATTGAGGAACCTTCCAGAAAGCCCTCTTTATTCATCCGCTCTTCAAGACTGCCAATCTGTTCTTCATCAATGAAGACCCCGAGCTCGCCTGGCTCGGAAAAATCGATCATGGTGGTGAAATAGGTTGCGCTCTTGATGCGATTGTCACCTTTCGCTTTCATGTAGGCGAGAGTACTGCTCAACAGGGTGCCGCCGATACAGTAACCGATCGCATTGATTTCGCTTTCGCCGGAAATCTGCTCGACCACATCGGTGGCGACCAACACACCTTCTTGCAGGTAGGTATCGAAGCCGATATCACTGTAGCGTTCATCCGGATTTATCCAGGAGACGACGAAAACTGTATGCCCCTGCTCCACCAACCATCTGAGCAGTGAATTCTTGGGCTGCAGATCCATAATATAAAACTTGTTAATCCAGGGCGGAACCACCAACAGCGGCCGTTTGAACACTTTGTCCGTGGTGGGCGTGTACTGGATGAGCTGAAACATCCGGTTTTGAAAGACCACTTTTCCCGGCGTCACCGCCACGTTCTTACCCAGCTCAAACGCCTCGGTATCGGTCATACTTATCTTAAGCTGACCCTGTCCATTCTCCAGGTCCTGCAGCATATTTTTCAGTCCGTGAACCAGGCTGCCACCCTTGGTCTCGAAAATCTTCTGCAGTACTGCAGGATTGGTAGCCGCGAAATTGGTCGGCGACATGGCATCCAGGTAGCGTTCCGTGAAAAATTTCACTTTTTCAGCGGTATGCGCATCAAGTCCCTCAACGTCAGCGACGAGCTCCCGCATCCACTGTGAAACTAAAAGATAGGACTGCTTGATACATTTGAAAACCGGCTCCTTGGCCCAATCCTCGTGGTGGAAGCGGCGGTCACCCCGCGCCTCTTGGATTAGCGGCGGAGTATCTATTCCCAGAAATCCCATCGCATTGCTCTGGTAGACCTGCATGGCCTTCTGCCAAAACTCCGCGTTGACCTGTGCCAATTTCTGGGGATTTTGAATTGCAGTAGTAAACCACTCGGTGTAGAGATCTTTGAGGTTGAACGGGTCGAGATCCATCTGCTCATGGGTCTTGCTGAAATCCGTCATTAGATTTTCGACGTTTTTAAAATTTTCGAGCAATCCCTGTGCCAGTTTTTCGAAATCGAGATTGTTAAGATCCAGGTTGGTCGATTCACTCATGGTCAACTAATCCTCAGTGCTTTTTTCGCTACGTCATGTTGACTGTTAGTCCACAGACACAACTGATTATTCGGTTTCTGACAGGCTGTCCGGCAAAACATACAACCAGCGGGTTTTGTCGGATGCGGCAAACTACCAGGATTGTACCGGTTCACGTTGCTCCCGGCATTACCTTTTCCGAACGCGTAAACAGATTGGCCTCTCCCGTTGCAAAGCAAGGGAGAGGCCAGGGGGACTCACCGGATCAGCCCAATTTGTTGATCGCGTCTTTCATCTCTTGGATGCTGGCGAGAAAACGCTCGTTGATCTGCTTGACAACCGCTTCCTGACTGCTCTTGACCAGCTCGCTCAATTCAGCAGAGTTTGCCAGTGCCTTCTCAACCGCAGCCTGCATCAACTCTGCCTGCTTGCCCGCCAACTCCTTTGGATTGCCGGAGCCGGCCAGGTCCTTGGCTGCACTTGTGGCATCAGCCATCGCCTGTTGCAGCATTTCCGACTGGCATTTGAAAAGTTCCTGCGTACCAGCGAAAACGGCCTGGTTGGCGCTAACCAGCGCATCCATATTCTTCTTCTGGGATTCCAGAAAAGCTCCGCTGTCGAAATTCGGCAGCTGATAAGCACTTAACCCGCCCTGCATCTGCTTGAAGAACGCCTGCGGATCATAGCCTTTGAGAAGGCTGGTGAAGTCAAACGGATTATTTGTAGAAGCCATGATATTTACCCTTGTTTACCCTGAAGTTTGTTGAAGCCGGTCAAATTGCTGCACTGCACAATACTGAATTGTATTATCAGTACATCAGGGCGCCGGGGGAAAAAATTTTTTTTTAGATCAACAAAAAAAAATTTAACCCCCAAAATAAGAAAAAAGTAACACCA
>Ga0316201_10003107_pt1 | contig 12120 bp, 10 predicted proteins | sample CS6wburrow_MG_FD_204516 | JGI IMG/M metagenome (GOLD analysis project Ga0316201, IMG submission 204516) | Coastal sediment microbial communities from Delaware Bay, Delaware, United States - CS-6 worm burrow | ecosystem: Environmental > Aquatic > Marine > Coastal > Sediment | place: USA... | reverse complement strand
TTCTGCTGCCAATGCGACTTCGTCGAAGAAACTCTGGTAAGCCCAGCAATACGCCGAGTGGCCCGGAGAGCGCCATGGCCCTGTGGGTACATTGGTCTCCACAAGCGACTGCCGCAAACGGAAATTGGGGACCAGGCCCGCCGGGTAGTGGTCGGGCGACAGGCCGGCTCCGGACACGGTCTGGCCGTTGTTGCCGAAAGTCACGAAGTGGTGATCAAAGGCGCTCATCTTGCCGTTCTTGTCGACGCCTGCCGTGAAATGATGCCATGCAGCGGGACGATAAAAATCGTGTCGCATGTCATCTTCGCGCGACCACTGCAGTTGCACAGGCTGGCGTGTTTCGCGAGCGATCCACGCGGCTTCGACCATAAAATCGTTTCTCAACCGGCGACCAAAGCCCCCGCCGATTCGGGTCAGATTCACGTGAATTCTGTTTTCCGGAATGCCCATGGTTTCGGAGATCAACTGCCTGCCTGCTTTCGGGTTTTGCGAAGGTGCCCAAAGCTCAAGGCGCCCCGATTCGTGATAAAGGGCGGTGCAGTTTTGCGGCTCCATGTTCGCGTGCGAAACGAACGGATAGTAATAACTCGCTTTCACCACTTTCCGGGCAGACTTGAGCGCACGCCCCACGTCACCATCCGATCGCAAGGTTTCCCCGGCGTCTTTTCTCAGGGCTTCCGCCTGACGATCGTAATCTGCCGTTGAGTCGGAGTGACTGGTATCCCAATCGACCCGCAGTTGTTTGCGAGCGGACTGCGCTTCCCACCAGGTCTTCGCAACGATGGCCACGCCGGGCAGAAGGCCCGTCAGGTCGTCGCTACCGCCCACTACGAATGCATGCGTCACGCCGGGCAACTTGCGAACTTGATCTACGTTCGCTTTGCGAACCTTGCCGCCAAAGGTTGAACACTTTTCGTAAATCGCGTACAGCATGCCTTCAAGGCGGATGTCGCAGCCAAACAAAGCTTGTCCTGTAATTATCTTCGGGTTATCGACGCCCGGAACGAACGTCCCCAGTAGACTGAATTCTGAGGGACGGCTTTTCAGTTTGAGGTCCGAAACGTCCGGAACCGGCAACGTAGCGGCGATATCCAGGAGGCTCTCATAGCGTCTGGATCTGCCGGAAGCTTTGTGAATGACCGAACCTTTGTCGGCCGTGCACTCCGCCAGAGGCACGCCCCACTCGCTGGCGGCCGCAGCCGTCAACATATAACGTGCACCCGTTCCCGCGATGCGCAGGTCATCCCAGCCATCAGGCGTTCCGCGGCTACCGCCCACAACTTGTCGGCCATAACGATCGTCGAGGTCAGCCTGTTCGACGGTTACGTTTTTCCAGTCGACACCGAGGCACTCTGCCACCACCATCGGGAAAGCCGTCTTCACGCCTTGTCCGGCTTCCGGATTCTTGCTGACGATGGTGATCATTCCATCGGTTTCGATGCGAACGTAAAGATTGGGTTTCCAGACACCGTTCTCCACGCTGCCGGCCCGCAGCGAGCCTTTGCTTCCTACGCCAACCATCAGTGCGCCGGAGGCCAGAATGGAGACTTTCAGGAAAGCCCGTCGATCCATGCGCACCTGTCTTTCAATCGTATTCATGCTGCGCCTCCTTGCTCAGCCGCATATTGCGCGGCGCGCTTGATGGCTTTTCGGATACGAGAATAGGTGCCGCAACGACAAAGGACGCCGGCCATAGCGGCATCGATGTCCTGATCGCCGGGATTCGGGTTTTGCTTGAGCAAGGCGCTGGCGGTCAGTATTTGTCCGCCCTGGCAGTAGCCGCACTGCGCAACGTCCTCGTCATCCCAGGCTTTCTGAACCGGATGATTACCGGCGGGATCCAGGCCTTCAATTGTGGTTATCTCAGCGCCGGCCAAGCTGATCGCTGGCATGAGACAAGACCGCATGGGAATGCCATTAACTAATACGGTGCAAGTGCCGCAGACGCCAATTCCGCAGCTGTACTTGGTGCCCGTCAAGTTCAACTTGTCTCTCAGGGCCCAAAGCAGAGGCATATCGGACGGCGCGTCGAGCGTATGGGCCTGTCCATTAATCCTCAAGATGACCTGGCTCATGCTGACCCCCATAGTGCAACGGAACGCTGCGAATAAACTACGCCTGTGTCGAACGCGATTGAATAGCGGAATGCCGAAATCAAATTGCAGGTGCTTGTCGTTTCTCGCAATTCTTGAAGCAAAACGGTCAATCGATTTTTTAGCATATTTCGATCGAAATATTCGTTCGCTTAAATGGCGTATATGCGCTTTAATACGCGTACATTATGTCCTGTGTCTAACCCGGAGGGAAATTCCAATGCCTAAACAAACGATAGCGTTGCTTGCCGTTCTGGCGGCAGTGATGTCACTGACGTTTTCAGCTAACCCTGCTTTTGCACAGGGCGCGCCGAAGTCGAACAAATTCTGGTGGCCTGAACAGGTGGACCTCAGTCCTCTTCGCGATCACGGTGCTGAGTCCAATCCGATGGGCGACGACTTCAACTACGCTGCGGCGTTCGGAAGTCTAGACCTCGATGCCCTGAAGAAAGACATAGCAGCATTAATGACGACGTCGCAGGACTGGTGGCCAGCAGACTATGGACACTATGGGCCATTTTTTATTCGCATGGCCTGGCATAGCGCGGGAACGTACCGCGTGGCTGACGGCCGCGGCGGCGCCGGCGGCGGTCAACAGCGATTCGAGCCGCTCAACAGCTGGCCTGACAACGCCAACCTGGACAAGGCACGGCGCTTACTTTGGCCGATCAAACAGAAATACGGGCGGAGCATTTCATGGGCCGACCTTATGGTTCTGACCGGCAATGTCGCCATGGAATCCATGGGCTTCAAGACCTTTGGATTTGCTGGCGGGCGTGAGGATGACTGGGAGGCCGACCTGGTGTACTGGGGTCCTGAAAACGAATTTCTCGCCGATGAGCGCTACGAAGGCGACAGAGAACTGGCGAAGCCGCTGGCAGCTGTTCAGATGGGTCTGATCTACGTGAATCCGGAAGGACCGAACGGTAACCCGGATCCGCTATTGGCAGCCAAAGACATTCGAGAAACGTTCGGGCGCATGGCGATGAACGATGAAGAGACGGTCGCACTCATCGCCGGCGGACACACGTTCGGTAAGGCTCACGGCGCCGCCAAACCGGCGGATTGCGTGGGTGTTGAACCCGCAGCCGAAGGCATCGAGAAACAAGGCATGGGTTGGGAAAACACGTGTGGCAGTGGTAATGCGGGCGATACGATCACCAGCGGCCTGGAAGGCGCATGGTCCGCCACCCCGATTGCCTGGTCCATGCAATACCTGAATAACCTGTTTGCCTTTGACTGGGTGCAGACGAGAAGCCCCGCCGGTGCTATCCAGTGGATTCCCGATACCGAGGGCGCGGCAAACATGGTGCCGGATGCTTTCGATCCGAAGAAACGGCATGCGCCGATAATGTTTACGACGGACCTGTCGTTGAAGTTTGATCCGAGCTACCGGAAAATTTCGGAGCGCTTCCGCAAGAACCCGGAGGAATTCGAATTGGCTTTCGCCAAAGCGTGGTTCAAGCTGACGCATCGAGACATGGGTCCGCGGGCCCGTTACATCGGCGCGGAAGTTCCCAGTGAGGAACTGCTTTGGCAGGATCCTGTTCCGGCCGTCGATCACGAACTGATTGACGCAGGTGACATCGCGGATCTGAAGGCGGAGATTCTCGGCTCGGGTTTGACGGTACCCGAACTGGTGCGGACGGCCTGGGCATCAGCCTCAACCTTCCGTGGCACCGACATGCGTGGTGGCGCAAACGGCGCGCGAATTCGACTGGCGCCTCAGCGCGATTGGGACGTCAACAATCCGGATGAACTATTGAAGGTACTGGATCGCCTTGAGCGCATCCAAAAAGACTTCAACGGCGCGCAATCTGGTGGAAAAAAGGCATCACTTGCCGACCTGATCGTCCTGGGCGGATCTGCAGCCATCGAGCAGGCGGCCAAAGCGGCCGGGCATGAGGTCCAGGTTCCCTTCATGCCGGGACGCACCGATGCCAGCCAGGCACAGACGGATGTGGAGTCGTTCGCCGCCCTGAAGCCAACCGCAGACGGGTTCCGCAATTACTTCGGTGAAGCAAACTACCGATCACCGGCTGAAATGCTGGTCGAAAAGGCGGATTTGCTGACCCTGACCGCTCCTGAGATGACCGCCCTGGTCGGAGGGATGCGGGCCATGGATGCAAACGCCGGAAGCGCTGAGTACGGCGTGTTCACCGACCGACCTGGTACCTTGAGCAACGATTTCTTCGTGAACCTGCTCAGCATGTCGACGAAGTGGACGAAATCACCGAAAGCCGCAGGCATTTACGAGGGTCGTGATCGTGTTTCGGGCAAATTGAAATGGAAGGCAACGCCTGTTGACCTCGTATTCGGGTCTCAGGCGGAGCTTCGTGCTATCGCCGAAGTTTATGCAGAGTCCGGTGGAGAAGAGAAATTCATCGGTGACTTTGTTGACGCATGGACCAAGGTGATGACTCTCGATCGCTTCGACTTGAAACAGTCTCACGGTGATAAGGTTTACGCGAGCCGCTGAAACGTGGCTCACCGAGTGCCAGGTGAACCCCTGACGTGAGTTCCGACAGCTTTTCGTGACTCATGAAAAAACGAGAACGGCGGCGTTTAATACGCCGCCGTTCTACCTTGCAGGCCGCTCACCTTCGTGACATAAGGACGCCTTGTGAGTCTTGATTCGTCGGTGCGAATCACTCCGCGCTTGACCACGGAAGGGGTCCTGATTTGTTGTCACAAATGCTTTAGCACGTTTTGTGCTGTCACGAGACTGACGCGCTGATTGGCTTCTTCAGTGATGCCGGCAATATGTGGCGTGAGCAATACGTTGGGAACTCCGGCAAATGCTGCGCCGCTTTCGCCGTCTAGCGGTTCGGATTGGAATACATCCAGTGCCGCGCCGCCAAGTCGACCCTCGCGCAATGCTTCGACTAACGCGCTTTCGTCGACGACACCGCCTCGCGCGGTGTTGATGAGTATCGACCCCGCGCGCATGCTGCGGATGAACTCGACGCCGATCAGATGGCGCGTTTCTTCTGTCAATGGCACGTGGATACTGATGACATCACAATCCGCGGCGAGATCGGCCAATGTCGCGGTACGAACATCCGACCAGGCAGGATCATCAGCCGCCAGATACGGGTCAAAAGCAGACACAGACATACCGAGCGCCATGGCCCGCGCCGCGACTTTCCTCGCTATCGAACCGAATCCGACTAGCCCCAATCGTTTGCCGGACATCTCTCGACCCATAAGATCGGTGCGCGGCCACTCACCCGCTATCATGCGGTCACTCGCGCTCCAGGCGCCACGCAGAAGAACGAGTGCAGCGGTGATCGCGTACTCGGCGACGGCGATGTCGTTTGCCCCGGTCGCTGGACAGACGACGACACTGCGAGCCTTACAGGCCTCGAGGTCAATGTTATCGAGCCCTACGCCCAGGCGACCGACGACCTTGAGATTGGGCGCGTGGTCGAGAAGTTCGCTATCAACTTGTGTCCGGTTACGTACGATGATGGCGCGCGCTTCGGCAAGCGTCTCCAGCAGTGCCGCGCGATCGTCGACGAGCTTCGGGTCGTATTGCACATCGAGCTTGTCCAGCACCTCGAGCGCAATGTTCTTGTCCATGAATTCTGAAATAACGACGTCAGGCATTTTGCGACCCGGAATTGACGATGGCAGTGATCTTTTTGTGCAGTGCCGGCGAAATCAGCAGGCCGTCGCTAATCGCTTTCTGACGATATTCGAGCCGCGTCGTGCCCGGTAACCGGGCACCATCTGTGTGCTCGATTGCCGCAATAACGTTACCCATGCGTTCCGGAAACCGACCACCGGAAGTCATGACGGGATCGAATACGATAATAGTGTGTCCTATGCCGGGCGAATCCCCTTCAGCGTCAAAAAACGAGCTGGCTTCGTAACCGAAGTTGCTGCCAGTCAATGCTGCGGCGAGTAACTCGACCATGAGTACCAGTGCGGCGCCTTTGGCGTCGCCTATCGGTAGCATTGAACCCTGCATGGCCTCTGAGGGATCGTCGGTCGGTTTGCCGTCGGCATTTATCGCCCAGGAGTCGGGAATCTTTTCGCCGGCGTTTTTCGCCGCCAGAATCTTTCCCCTCGCAACCTTGGACAGTGCCAGGTCGATAACGAGCGGCTCGGCGTTCGCGCGCGGCGCAGCAAAAGCGATCGGGTTAGTACCCATCATAGGTTCCCGGCCGCCCCAGAAGTTAATAGCCTTCGGTGAATTCGTGAACACCAGTGCGACGAGACCCGCATTTGCGAGTCGCTCCGCGTGCGCGCCCGCCTGCCCGAGATGGTGTGAATCGTAAATACAAGCGGACGCGACACCCGTTACTCGGGCGATCGCCGGCAGCGTTTCCGAAGCAATATCCATCGCCGGATATGCAAAACCGGATTTTGCGTTTACTCGAATCAAGGCTGTGCCCGGGCGCGACAACGACGGTACGGCGAGTCCGTCAATTTTGCCGCTACGACTTTGGGCGGCGTAGCTGGGAATTCGTGACAGCCCGTGTCCTTTCTGCCCGTCCGCTTCGGCATTCACGAGCGCAGTCGCGGTTGAGCGAGCATTCGATTCACTGGTATTGCTGGCCATCAGCGCACGGACGGCAAGGTCCTGTGCCTCTTCGAGGGACAAACGAACAGATTCAGTCACGACATTGGCCTGTAAGATGGGCTTATATCAGGCGCTACGATACAACTTCGTCATGACAAACTCGATGTGACCCAGCGCCTCAGCGGCAGTCAGCCGACCATTGGCCGTTTGCACCACCATGTCAATCAGCGCATCGCCGGCATCGGATATTGTCATCTCGCGACGTATAACGCCTGATACATCGACGTCAATATGTTCGGACATGGTGCGAACGGTACGGGGATTGCCTGTCAGTTTGACGACCGGGAGTATCGGGTTGCCGACGATGTTGCCCTGACCAGTAGGAAAGAGGTGCACGACATAACCGGCGGCAGCCATCAGCGTCACGCACTCGGCCGCAGCTGATGACGTGTCCATGAAGTACAACCCCGGCCCGACTGCGGGCGCCTCGGCGGGTTCGAGCACGTCGACATACGAAACTTGCTTGCCGATCTTTTCGAGGTTGCCCATGGCCTTTTCTTCAATCGTCGTCAGCCCACCCTCGATATTGCCCTTGGTCGGCTGACTGTCGGACAGGTCGGAGGTCTTGAATTGTTCAATCACCTCGTCCTGGTATGCCTGGAACGTACGCATGAATTTCTCGCCAACCTCGGGCGTTGCGGCGCGCGCTGCACAAAGGTGCTCGGCACCCGTAATTTCCGAGGTTTCGCCAAACACGCCGTAGATACCGGTAGGAATCAGTTTGTCGTAGAGGTTGCCAACGGCAGGGCAGGAGGCGAGGCCAGTGGTCGTGTCTGATTCGCCGCATTTGGCCGACACCCATATCTCGGACAGGTCGCATTCCTCGCGTTGCTGACCGCTCGTCAAATGCACAAACTCTTTTGCTTTCCGGGAAGCTCTGGCGATGGTTTCGATATCACCGTTTTGTTCAATCGAAAAACCCGCTACGGGTTTGCCGGTCTCGGCGATGCCGTCGACGATTTTTTTCGTCCAGCCGGGCTCGATACCGATAACGATACATGCCGCCACGTTGGGGTTGGCCCCGGTTCCGATCATCGTGCGGAAATGCAGGTCCAGGTCTTCGCCAAACTGCAGCCGACCATAGGCATGCGGCAACGCCATGGTGCCTTTGATGTTATTCGCGACGGCTTCGCAGGCCGCATTTGAAATATCGTCGACGGGCAGGATCACAACGTGGTTGCGTACGCCGACTCGTCCGTTCTCGCGACGGTAACCATAGAAAGTGTTAGGATTTGTCATGTCGTATCCCGTTACCAGCGCTTGGTTTTCAGATTGTGTGTGTGGACATGATTGCCTTTCGGGATATTGGCGACGAAGCGTCCGATATCCTGTCCGTATTTGATCGCGGTCTCGCCATCGGACAGATCGGTCAGAGCGACCTTGTGACCAATGGGAACGTCGTCGTTAACGACCAGCGAAAAGTCCGAATTGTCCTCGGTAACGACGCACAACATCTTGGTGCCGGCGGTAAGGCCTTCAACCACGACGACGCCGACGTTGTCCTGTTTGTCATGGACAAGCAGATGGGGAATACTCATTTTTGTTGGCTCCTGCACGCTGCTACTGCCCGGGTTGTCCCGGGAGAAACCAGAGTAGGGTGTTTATAAGTCTTATATAAGATACAATACTAATCAATTTGGAGCAATAGTTGCGAATGTCCGCTGGCGACTCTCGAGGCAATAACAACCATGGAATCGATGCCTGATTTTCAACCGCTCTATAAACAGGTCTACGATGTTCTGGTGCGCCGCATAGCGGAAGGCGCGTGGCGACCAGCCGAGGCACTGCCGAGCGAACAGGCACTGGCCGCCGAACTTAAGGTCAGTCAGGGGACCGTGCGCAAGGCACTCGACGTGCTCGTTTCGGAGAACCTGGTGCAGCGTCACCAGGGCAAGGGCACGTACGTTGCGGAGCATACGCAAGAGCATTCACTCTTCCGGTTTTTCCGCCTGGCTGTGCCAGGTACCGATGGTGAGCGCGTAATCCCGGAAAGTAGCGACGCCCGCTGCAAGCGGCGCGTTGCCACTGCCGCCGAATGCGAGAAGCTGCATCTGCCCAAAGCCGCAACGGTGGTCGAAATAAAGCGTGTGCGATCAATCGACGGCGTGCCAGCGGTTATTGAAATCAGTGTCGTGCCGCTGAACTTGTTTCCGGAGATCGACAACCAGGACGCTCTGCCCAACACCCTTTATTCGCTTTACCAGAGCGTATATGGCGTTAACATTGTGCTGGCCAAGGAAGAACTGTCGGCTATTCTCGCCACCAGGGCAGACGAAAAGGATCTGGGAATCAAGCCGGGTTCGCCCATGCTGCGCATCGAACGCGTCGCGATCTCCATCAGCGGGCAGCGTGCCGAGCTGCGCATCAGCCGCTGCGATACGCGGCATGTTGTCTACGCAATCGATGTCAGCTGATCCGACAGCGACAACGTCGCGCCGAGCGGGGTAGGACGCGTGGCGACTGTACTTTGCGTTGGGCAGGCCGTTCAGGACTTTGTGTTTTCGGTGGACGCGATGCCGGCGACGGCCGACAAGTATCGCGCGTCAGAATTCGAAGCGCTTGGCGGAGGTCCCGCTGCCACCGCCGCGGTGGCAATATCCAGGCTTGGCGGGTCGGCGCGACTGGCGGCGCGAGTTGGCGATGACTTGCTGGCGAATAGCATCATCGCTGAGCTCGAGAGCTATGGAGTCGATTGCAGACTGGTGCGGCGCATGAATGGCTGTCGCTCCTCGGTCTCTGCCGTTCTGGTTGATAACGCGGGCGAACGCATGATCGTCAACTATCTCGACGGTTCCATGGATGCGGATGCCGGATGGCTGCACGCCTACGCGCCTCTTGATGTGGACGCGATACTCACGGATACACGTTGGCCGGAAGGCGCGCTGCTCGGCCTCAATCTCGCAAAACGTAATGACCTGCCCGCTATTTTAGACGCCGATTTGCCGGTGCCGGAGGACGGTGAACTTGTCCGTGCTGCGACGCACGTTGCGTTCTCGGCGGGTGGGCTCGCCGAATACTCCGGGATCGCGAACGCCGAGGCTGCCCTGCGTTCCGTGCACCAGGAGACGGGGACATGGTGCTGCGTCACGCTGGGCTCGGAGGGGACACTACTTATCGAAGACGGTCAGGTTAGTCGTCTGCCGGCATTCGACGTTGCGGTTCGCGACACCCTGGGGGCTGGCGATGTCTGGCACGGCGCGTTCGCGCTGGGGCTGGCAGAAGGAAAGCCAACAAATGACGCAGTGAAATTTGCATCTGCCGCCGCTGCCTTGAAAGTTCAGAACGGTGGCGGTCGTGCCGGTTGTGCGACCCGCGAAGATGTCGAAGACTTCATGCAACAACCTGTGACGGAGAACAAATCGTGACACTCAAGTTTGGCGTGATAGCGTTGGCGAGAACAACGTTTGACATGGAGTTTGCCGAAGAAACAAAAAACAAGGCGTTCGCGGCGCTCGATGCGGCGGGCATCGCGACCGTTGGCACGCGCACGCTTGCCTGCGATACGGAGCAGGCCGAAGCGGCGCTCGCCGAAATAGCCGCGCAAGGCGATATCGATCTTCTCCTAATCGTGCAAATTACGTTTACTGACGCTTCAATGACGATAGAAATGGCCAGGCAGAGTGACGTGCCAGTGGCCATCTGGGGTGTGCCGGAGCCGAGAATCGGCGGCCGCCTGCGCCTCAACGCGTACTGCGGTATCAACCTCGCGGCGCATGCGCTGGGCAAGGCGGGCCTCACTTATCGCTGGCTGTTTTCGTCGCCTGAGGCGCCCGACATCGCAGACAAGCTAACGGGACTCGCCGCCTCGTCGAACGGCTCGCCGGTGTCTGTCGAACGGTCTGAACCTATGGCTGATGCCGCTGCCGATCGGGTGGTGGCAAAGCTTGGCCGAGCACGCGTGAGTGTTATCGGTGAACATCCCGCTGGTTTCGATACCTGCGAATACGACGCCAAAGAGCTGCAAGAGTTGACCGGCGTCTCGGTCGACCGCGTGAAACTCGAGGACGCCTTCGAGAAAGCAAAGTCGGCGCCGGCTGCGCGCGCAAACGCGCATCGTGCCGAAGCCGCAAAATCGTTGGCCGGACTCGATGACGTCGATCAGGAACAGCTCGATCGTTCGTTTCGCTTGCTGTGCGCGCTGGAAGACATCGTTGACGAGAACAAGGCTGACAGTATCGCCGTTCGTTGCTGGCCGGAGACATTTGTTGATTATGGCTGCGCAGCGTGTGGCCCGATGGCAATGATGAACCAGGCTGGCGTGCCAAGCGCGTGTGAGGCCGATGTTTATGGTTCCGTCACGACCTTGATGCTCCAGGAGTTGGCCGACGAGCCGGTATGGATGGCCGACCTCGTGGATATCGACGAATCTGATAACACCGCGGTGCTCTGGCATTGCGGTCTGGCGCCGCTGTCGATGTGTGACCCCGAGGCGCAAGCCGAGGCGACCATTCACACGAATCGCAAGATGCCGCTCTTGCACCAGTTTCCGCTCAAACCGGGGCGGGTTACGCTGGCGCGTTTGTCACAGGCAAAGAACGAGAGAAAGCTGATGATTGCCGGCGCCGAAGTGCTGCGTGCACCCATGGCGTTCACCGGTACCTCCGGTGTTATTCGCTTCGATAAAGGGGTTGCCGAGGTTTGCGCCACGATCATGGAAGAAGGGCTTGAGCATCATTTTTCGCTCGCCTACGGCGATCACCTGGACTCGCTGCGGCAGGTCGCGAATCGTCTACATCTTCCTGTTCTGCAGATAGCCTGAGCCATGGCGAACCTGGGAGACATGGTGTTACGCAAGGCTCTCGGGAGGTTGTCTGTGGTCAATGAGTGGATCAGTATCGCCGCCCGAAATACGGCTGGAATGATGTTGATAGCGATGACGGCGATTGTTCTCGTACAAATCGTGTTTCGTTATGTACTGAATGACTCGCTGATCTGGACCGAGGAAGTATCGAAGACCATGATGGTCTGGGGCGCGTTCCTCGTAGCTCCGTGGGCGTATCGCAATGGCGCCAACGTCAGTATCCAGATGTTTACAGATGAGCTGCCACTTACCTTGCGACGACTGCTGCACCTCGCACTGAATTTGCTCGTGATCTGGATCATCGTTGTGTTCTGGTCGGAGAGTTTCGGCATGGTCGATCGTGGCTTCTCGATCAGGGCCGCAAGCCTGCCGGTACAAGTCGGCTGGTTTTTCATTGTGGTCCCCGTAGCGTTTGGCGCGATGCTTCTTGTGGGCGTCGAACTGCTTATCCGCGATGTTTTGGCACTACTGCATCCGAAAGAAGATTTCGAAATCGCCGGCGCGGGCGAAATAGCGGAGGGCGAGTAGCGGTCATGGCACTGTCGTATTTCTGGATATTCATATTTCTGATGGCCGCGGGCATGCCGGTTGTGTTCGCGCTGCTGGTTGGGCCCGGCCTCAGTCTCGCTTTTGAAGGC
>Ga0316201_10003106_pt1 | contig 12121 bp, 12 predicted proteins | sample CS6wburrow_MG_FD_204516 | JGI IMG/M metagenome (GOLD analysis project Ga0316201, IMG submission 204516) | Coastal sediment microbial communities from Delaware Bay, Delaware, United States - CS-6 worm burrow | ecosystem: Environmental > Aquatic > Marine > Coastal > Sediment | place: USA... | reverse complement strand
TGAGTGGGTCGAAGTCGATTCCAAGGGTATGAGTGGCACCTTCAAGCGGTTACCAGACCGTGGTGAACTGCCTGCCGAGATCAACGAACAGCTGATCGTCGAACTGTATTCCAAGTAAAGGAACTGAGAGGGTCACCCATGACGGAATCCGTCACCGAATTCCTGAAACCGCGTATTGTCAACGTGCAGACTATCAACGAGCGCCATGCCAAGGTGTCGTTGGAGCCGTTGGAGAAAGGTTTTGGCCACACGCTGGGCAATGCCCTGCGCCGTATTCTGTTGTCTTCGATGCCGGGCTGTGCGGTCGTCGAGGCCGAGATCGAGGGTGTATTGCACGAGTACAGCGCGATTGAGGGCGTGCAGGAGGACGTGCTTGAAATTCTGCTCAACCTGAAAGAGTTGGCGATCACCATGGAAGATCGTGACGAAGCGATGGTGAGCCTGAACGCCAAGGGCGCGGGTGTTGTTACTGCCGGCGATATTCAGCTGTCACACGGCATGGAAGTCGCCAATCCTGACCTGATCATTGCGCGTCTCACCGACAAGGGTGAGTTGAACATGACCATGAAGGTGCGTCGCGGCCGCGGCTATGAGCCGGCGGCCAACCGTGAAAGCGCGGCCGGAGACGATCGTCCGATCGGTCATCTCCAGTTGGATGCGACTTTCAGCCCGGTCCGGCGCGTCGGCTATGCCGTCGAAGCCGCGCGTGTTGAACAGCGTACCAACCTCGACCGACTGGTTATCGATATTGAGACTGACGGCACGATCGATCCGGAAGATTCAATCCGGCGGTCCGCGACCATCCTGCAGGATCAGCTGTTCGCATTCGTCAAACTGGATGAGACAACCAGTGCCGTGGCCGAACAAGAGCGCGCGGAGCCGAGTGTCGACCCGATACTTTTGCGTCCGGTGGATGATCTTGAACTGACGGTGCGTTCTGCAAACTGCCTGAAGGCCGAGAACATATTCCTCATTGGTGACCTGATTCAGCGCACCGAGGTGGAGTTGTTGAAGACCCCTAACCTGGGCAAGAAGTCGCTGACCGAGATCAAGGATGTCCTGGCTACCCGTGGGCTTTCGCTGGGTATGCGCCTGGAAAACTGGCCGCCGGAAAATCTTGAAGAATTGATGGCACGCTGAGAAGCGTTTAGTTAAACCGATTAATTAGGAAGTCGACCCATGCGTCACCGCAAAGCCGGACGGCAGCTCAACCGTAACAGCTCGCACCGCAAAGCCATGTACCGCAATATGGCTGCATCGCTGATCGAGCACGAGCTGATCAAGACCACCTTGCCAAAGGCGAAGGAACTGCGCCGAGTGGCAGAACCACTCATCACCATGGCCAAGGACGACAGTGTATCCAAGCGGCGTGTTGCGTTTGCGCGTCTGCGCAGTGATGCGGCGGTGGGGAAACTGTTCGCTGAGCTGGGCCCGCGTTACAAGGAGCGTCCCGGTGGTTACCTGCGCATCCTGAAATGTGGATACCGGCCCGGTGACAAGGCGCCGATGGCGTTCGTCGAACTGGTTGATCGTCCGTTGGAAGCCGCAGTCGAAGAAGTCGAATAGGCTTATAGCTTCAATGATCGAAAAAACCGGGCATTGCCCGGTTTTTTTTCGGCCGCCGTAGTGCGATTTGCAGGCTAAGATGCGTGCATGAAGGATCCGCGCCCAATCTTCCTGTTCAGCGATTTTGGCCTGTCGGGTCCTTACGTCGGACAAATGATTGCGGCCATCCTCGCATTGAATTCGCGTAGCACCGTTGTCAACTTGATGCACGACGCGCCAGCCATGTGTCCGGAACTTTCGGCCTATCTGTTGCCCGCGATCTGCAGACATCTGCCGTCGGGCGCGGTGGTCGTTGCGGTGGTGGACCCTGGTGTCGGTGGCGCCCGCGCTGCGTTGGTCGTTGAAACCAACCGGTTTAAGGCCGTTGGGCCCGACAATGGGCTTTTGTCGCGCCTGCGCGGCATCGGGACGGTGAAGCGTATCGACTGGCGGCCGGCGGAGCTGTCGAGCAGTTTCCATGGCCGGGACCTTTTTGCGCCGGCTGCGGCGCGGCTGGCGGCCGGCGAGCCGCTTGGGGCCACCGCGATCGAGCCCGGTAGCATGGTCGGTGCGGACTGGCCTGGCGAGTTGGACAAGGTGGTTTACATCGACGCCTTCGGTAACGTGATCACCGGTCTTGACGCCGAAAAGCTTAGTAAAAACAGAAAGATCTGTGTGTCCGGAAGGGTGATCAGCCACGCAGAGACCTTCTGTCGAGCAGCGCCGGGCGAGCTTTTCTGGTATGCGAATTCGCAAGGGCTGATTGAGATTGCGGCCAATCGCGATTCCGCCGCGCGAACTCTGGCACTGGCATTGGGCGATAAAATCCTGTTAGATTAGTTTCCCCGCCAAGGATCGGCGGTGCTTTCGCAACAAGGAGGTTGCTATGATTTTTCCAAGATTTGCGCCCCTGGCGCTGTTAATGTTTTTTCTCGTGTTGCCTGCCAGGGCGTCATGGATTTCGCCGTTTATCAGCGAAATTCATTATGACAATAAGGGTGCCGATGCCGGCGAATTGGTCGGTGTGTCCGGTCCAGTGGGACTGGACCTTTCGGATTGGCAAGTCATTCTGTACAACGGAGCCGACGGCAGGCCGTACCGATCTGTCTCTCTGTCGGGCCAGTTGGCGGGTTCTGCCGGTGAATGGGCCGAGGCGTACTGGCCGATGGCGGGTATGCAGAACGGGCCGGATGCGGTGGCATTGTATTCGGCCGCCGATGGTCTGATTGATTTTGTCGCCTACGAGGCGGGTCTGACTGCGTCCGCAGGTCCCGCGTCCGGGGCTACGGCCAGAGTCCTGCCGTTGAGCGAAGGTGGCAGCACGGCCATCGGGAGTTCACTGCAGCGTGTCGGTGGCAGTGGCGACTGGGACTGGGTGCTTGCCAGCGCAACGCCGGGAATTCTGAATCCCGGCCTGGTGGGCTTTGAGGTCGAAAGGGTGCCTTCGATGGGTGCCTGGGCATTGTGGCTTGCGGGTATCGCGGCCTGGTTGTTTTGGTCGTCGGTGCGCACACCGAGACAGATGCCGTTGAAATGCGGCGTGCGGGAATAGAGGCGATACGCAAGGTTCGTCTCTGCAGCGGGATGGACCTTGCGTTGGGTTGGCTGCGACGCGGAATTGCGTCGGTGCGCACTGGGGAGGAACAGGCATGAAAAACAATCGCCGGTTTTCTATGATCAAAAGGTTCGTGCAGGGAAAATCTCGACCTACGGTTCACCAGCCCGAAGCACTCTCCCCGCTGGGCGCCGCAATCACGCAAACTTCCCGGGAATCGACCGCGGTCAAATTGACCGGCACCGCGCTGGAGCAGGCCTATCGCGATCTGATGCTCGAGAATCAGGTCCTGGCGGAAAGCAATCAACGTCTGCACGAGCGGCTCATGCGGCAGGAAGAGGGTCTCGAGGATTCCCCTGCAACGCGGCAGCTTGTTCGGGCCCAGCGCAATGCGCTGGCAGAACGCAGCCATCGACTGCGTGAACTGGAGTATGAAAATCAAACGCTCAAGCGTGATCAGAAGAAGCTGGTCGATGAGAACCGCAAACTGGCCGCCAGTCTCGCCCGCCACATGCAGGATATCCAGCCGTTGCTGCACCAGGAGGAGGTCAGCCGGCAGAAACTGGTGGAGGCCAAAGCGGCGCTGCGCAGCAAGACCAACGAACTGCTGAAACTTACCGACAAGTACTATCAACTGGAGGCCAAGACGTCTCCGCGGCCACCCCCCAGTTCCGCCGCGAACAGCCGCTTCTAGACATCATGGCTTGTGGACCGGCCCGAAGGGAGCCCCGCTACTTAGCCAATACAGCGTTGCACTTCTTGAAAAGGGCCTGCCATTCCCTGCGAAGTGCGCCTTGTCTTGGCTAAGTAGCGAGGCTCTGAGAGTAACCGAACTTACCAAGCAGCCCACTAGGTCCTGCGGTGCTTGTATGTGGTTAGCTTATCCGTAACGCCGTCGGATCAGACGGCTGTCAGCGCCGGCCCAGAACCGTCGTCAGAAAGCGGCCGGTGTGGGAATGCTCCAGCTGAGCGATCTGCTCAGGCGTGCCTGTGGCTATGATCTCGCCGCCACCGTCACCACCCTCGGGCCCGAGATCGACAACCCAATCGGCGGTCTTCACGACGTCCAGGTTGTGTTCGATCACCACCACGGTGTTGCCGTGATCGCGCAATCGATGCAGTACGCCCAGCAGTTGCTTGACGTCGTGAAAATGCAGTCCGGTGGTTGGTTCGTCCAGAATGTACAGGGTCCGCCCGGTGTCACGCTTGGACAATTCGCGCGAAAGTTTGACCCGTTGCGCCTCGCCACCGGACAGGGTGGTCGCGTTCTGGCCCAGGGTGATATAGCTGAGACCGACATCCATCAGGGTCTGCAGTTTGCGCTTGAGTACCGGCACGGCCTCGAAAAAGGCCAGGGCATCCTCGACCGTCATATCGAGAACCTCGTTGATGCGTTTGCCCTTGTACTGGATCTCCAGGGTCTCGCGGTTGTAGCGCTTGCCTTTGCACACATCGCACTGGACGTAGATATCCGGCAGAAAGTGCATCTCCACCTTGATCACGCCGTCCCCCTTGCAGGCCTCGCAGCGACCGCCCTTCACGTTAAAGCTGAAGCGGCCGGGCGAGTAGCCACGCGAACGCGCCTCGGGTACGCCCGCGAACAGTTCGCGGATCGGCGTGAACAGCTGGGTGTAGGTCGCCGGGTTGGAACGCGGGGTGCGGCCGATCGGCGACTGGTCGATATCGACCACCTTGTCAAAGTGTTTCATCCCGCTCGATTTCTTATGCGCGGCGACACTGTGGCTGGCGCCGTTGAGTTCGTTCGCGGCCAGCGGATACAGGGTGTCATTGATCAGGGTCGACTTGCCGGAACCGGACACACCGGTCACGCAGGTGAACAGGCCGCCGGGGATCTCCAGTTTGACCTGCTTCAGATTGTTGCCGCCGGCCCCCTCGATCTTCAGCAGGTGCTTGCGGTCTACCGGGTGGCGCTCGGCCGGGATCTCGATGCCCTCGCGTCCGGCCAGGTAGTCGCCGGTGATGGACTCGGGCACTGCGCAGATGTCCTCGACGTTGCCCTTGGCGATCACACGTCCGCCGTGCACGCCGGCACCTGGTCCGATATCAACCACATGATCGGCGCTGCGGATCGCTTCTTCGTCGTGCTCGACGACGATCACCGTATTACCGAGGTCGCGCAGGTAGGTGAGGGTCTTGAGAAGGCGCTCATTGTCGCGCTGGTGCAGGCCGATTGAAGGCTCGTCGAGTACATACATTACGCCGACCAGGCCGGCGCCGATCTGACTGGCCAGTCGGATGCGCTGGGCCTCGCCGCCGGACAGTGTCTCGGCACTTCGATCCAGGGTCAGATAATTGAGGCCGACGTTGACCAGAAAGCGCAGACGGTCGTTGATTTCCTTGACGATCTTGTCGGCGATCTTGCCCTGTTTGCCCGGCAGGTCCAGTTGTTCGAAGAACGCCAGGCTGCGTTCCACCGCCATCGCGGTAACGGTGGGCAGGTTGTGTTCCGCAATGAAGACATTGCGCGCGCCTTCGTTGAGGCGGGTGCCACTGCAATCGGGGCAGGGTTGTGAGGATATGTAGCGTGCCAGTTCCTCGCGCACCGCATTCGATTCGGTCTCGCGGTAGCGGCGCTGCATGTTGTTGATGATGCCCTCGAACGGGTGGTTCTTCTTGACGACCCGACCGCGGTCGTTGAAGTAGCTGAATTCAATGCTGTCGAGACCGCTGCCCTTGAGGATGATCTCGCGTGTCTCGGCAGGCAGGTCTTTCCAGGAAGTCTCCGGGTCGAAACCAAGGTGTTTTCCGAGCGAACGGATCATCTGGAAGTAATAGGCATTGCGCCGGTCCCAGCCGCGCACTGCACCACCGGCGAGCGACAGATCGGCATTGCCGACCACCTTGCCGGGGTCGAAGAACTGTTCCACGCCAAGCCCGTCGCAAGTGCCGCAGGCACCCACCGGATTGTTGAACGAGAAAAGACGCGGCTCGAGTTCTTCGATGCTGTAGCCGCATACGGGACAGGCAAAGTTGGCCGAGAAAATGAGATCCTGCTGTGGATTGTCGGCATCGACATCCATCCAGGCCACGTGCGCCACGCCTTCGGCCAGATGCAGTGCGGTCTCGAACGATTCTGCCAGGCGCAGGGCGATGTCTTCGCGCACCTTGAAGCGATCGACCACCACCTCGATGTTGTGTTTCTTGTGCAGCTCCAGATCGGGTGGGTCGTCGAGCTCAAAAATCTCACCGTCGATACGGGCACGGATGAACCCCTGCGCATGCAGCTCGGCGAGCAGCTTGTGGTATTCGCCCTTGCGCTCCGAGATCACCGGTGCCAGCAGCATCAGTTTGCTGCCTTCCGGCAGCGCCAGTACCTGGTCGACCATCTGGCTGACGGTCTGTGCCTCTAGGCGCTCACCATGTGTCGGACAGCGCGGGGTTCCGGCACGCGCGAACAGCAGGCGCAGATAGTCGTAGATCTCGGTGATCGTGCCGACCGTGGAACGCGGGTTGTGGCTGGTGGTCTTCTGTTCGATAGAGATGGCGGGCGACAGACCCTCGATGTGGTCGACATCCGGTTTCTCCATCATAGACAGGAACTGCCGCGCGTAGGCCGACAGGGATTCGACATAGCGCCTTTGGCCCTCCGCATAGATGGTATCGAAGGCCAGCGATGACTTGCCGGAGCCCGACAGGCCGGTGATGACGATCAACTGATCGCGTGGCAGATCGAGATCAATGTTCTTGAGATTGTGGGTGCGGGCGCCCCGGATGTGAATCGTGTCCATCTTTGCCGTTCGTTAGGTCTAACCTGCCAATGGTACGGGAGCGGGCGGGCAACACAAAGCCCGAACATGTCGCGGTTTCTGCCTGCCGGCGCGCAATGGGGCGGTGAGGCGGCCAATCTCCCGTTCAGACCGGGGCGCTTGCGGTCTACATACACGCGAGTTCCCCGAATTCGCCTGCTTACGGGTTACAATGCCCGCCCTATTTTTCAGTGCCGCAAGCCATTGTCACGTCCCGCCTATCCCATGACCCCCAGCGAACGTCGCGCCACCTTCGGGCTGGCCGGCGTATACGGTTTTCGTATGCTGGGACTCTTTCTCATCCTGCCGGTGTTCGCGCTGTTCGCCGAAAAGCTGCCGGGGGCGACCCCCTTTCTGACCGGCCTGGCCGTGGGTATCTATGGCCTGACCCAGGCGGTGCTGCAGATCCCGTTCGGTTTGCTGTCCGATCGCATCGGGCGTAAGCCGGTCATCTTCGGCGGCCTGCTGCTGTTCGCCCTGGGCAGTATCATCGCCGCCTCAGCGCAGGATGTATGGATGGTGATCTTCGGGCGCGCGGTGCAGGGCAGTGGCGCCATCGCGGCGGCGGTTATGGCGCTGGCCGCCGACCTGACCCGGGAAGAGAATCGTACCAAGGCGATGGCGACTATCGGCATGACGATCGGTGCCTCGTTCATGCTGGCGATGATGGCCGGTCCGGTGCTTGGGCGCCTGATTGGCGTCAGCGGCATCTTCTGGCTGACGGCTGTACTGGCGCTGCTGGGTATTGCCCTGGTAGCCCTGGTCGTGCCCACGCCTGCCCGCAGCAGCGTGCACCGTGACGCAGAGACGGTGCCCGCCATGTTCGACCGGGTATTGCGCAATCCCGAACTGTTGCGTCTGGACTTCGGCATCTTTTCGCTGCACCTGATCCTGACTGCGCTGTTCCTGGCGGTGCCGGTGGTGTTGCGCGATTTGGGCCTCGAACCACTCCAGCACAGCTGGCTGTATCTCCCGGTGATGCTGGGTTCGATCGCGGCGATGGTGCCGTTCATCATCCTGGCGGAGCGCCGCGGACTGATGAAGCAGGTGTTCCTGGGGGCTGTGGGAGCGCTTGCCCTGGCGCAGTTTGCACTGGGCCTCTATGCGCAGCAATTCTGGGGTTTTGTTGCGGCGCTGGCGCTGTTCTTCACCGCTTTCAATCTGCTCGAGGCAACGCTGCCCTCGCTGGTATCCAAGGTTGCCCCGGTTGATGCCAAGGGCACGGCCATGGGGGTGTACTCGACCTCACAGTTCGGCGGGGCCTTCGTCGGCGGCGTGCTGGGGGGATGGATACATCAGCAGTTCGGTCTCGCGGCGGTGTTTCAAGCTGGCGCCGTGATTGGCGTGATCTGGTTGCTTCTGGCCAGCGGTATGCGCAAGCCTGGGCGCTACGCCAGTCGCCTGGTCAACTGTGGCCCCATGCAGCGCGACGTCGCCGGTGCTCTGGCAGAGCGTCTGCGCGGCGTGCCCGGTGTGGTCGAGGCGGTGGTGGTTGCCGAGGAGGGTGTGGCCTATCTGAAGGTCAATCGCGATCAGCTCGATGAAGCGGAGCTGGATGAAATTGTAGCCCGGCCGGCGTAGACTGCCGGGCATTCGAAAATACCCGGTGTGGCAAGGAAGCCGACACGGGACAAAGGAGGAAAAATGGCAAGTAGAGGCGTAAACAAAGTCATCCTGATTGGCAACCTGGGGCAGGATCCCGAGGTGCGTTACATGCCCAACGGTGGCGCTGTGTGCAACATCACCGTGGCAACGTCAGAGACATGGAAAGACAAGAATACCGGCGAGAGCCAGGAAAAGACCGAGTGGCACCGTGTGGTCATGTTCCGGCGATTGGCAGAGATCGCGGGCGAATACCTGAAGAAGGGCTCCAAAGTCTATCTCGAAGGCCGGCTGCAGACCCGCAAGTGGCAGGACCAGCAGGGGCAGGATCGGTACACGACCGAGATCGTCGCCGACCAGATGCAGATGCTCGACAGTCGCGGCGGCAGCGCCGATTTTGCGCCTTCGCAGCCGCGCTCGTCAGCGCCTCAATCGGAGCAGAAGCCGCAGGCCGCGCCGCCACCGGTGGACAGCGGTTTCGAAGACGACATCCCGTTCTAGAGTTGACGCAAGCGATTGAGACGTGGATCAGAGCGGGGCCTCGGCCCCGCTTTTTTGTTCAGTCAGTTCCTGTCCACGACGGTATACCGAACCGCTGAAGGGCAGCATGCCGTCTTTCGTCCAGCAGATTGGACCGGCCCGCCTACCGTCTCACCGCCACTTCTTATGTTCTCCGCTTCGGCACAGGCGTTGGCTCGATCAACGAAGAGGCGATAGGCGTGCCTGGTAACCACATATAAAGCAGGTTTAATGCCACGCATGATTAGTCTTTAGAAAACAATGGCTTGTTGCCATGGCTGGGTGAATCCGATTCTCCGCTGTAAAAGCCTCTGACGTAAAAATCTCCTGGTTCCCAATGGTTTGGGCTGCTGTCGTCACCCGCGGATCCTGTTCGCACAACCGTTCAAACCGGGTCTCGGATTGGATTCGGGCGATTCCGTCCAGTCGTTTTTGGAAAAGCTCCAGTTGTACCCACATTCCGTTTCAGCCTGGCTGTGTATACTTCGTACTCAACTTCAATTTCTGCCTGGCTGCCGGCGCGTGCTGTAGGTATTCCATCGCCGGCAATGCAGGCGGGCGGGCAATAAACAACGCAGGCTGACGGAAGCACCGATCGGCAAGCAATGACTGATCAACGGAGAACAAAATGAGCAAAGCAACACTGGTCCGTGAACACGCGCCATCGGCTGCACCTATTTTCAGGAAATCAGCCCTTGCGGTTGTCGTCAGCCTTGCTGTCGTGATCAGTGGTTGCCAGAGCAATCCCTTCCAGAATGAGAATCCCTATACCGGTGAACAGCAGGTCAACAAGACCACAAAAGGCGCCGGGATCGGTGCAGTCGCGGGTCTGGTCGCGGGCGCGATCGCCGGTGGTGGCCGCAGGAACCTGCTGATCGGCGCCGGCGTCGGCGCACTCGCTGGCGGGGGTGTCGGATACTACATGGACCAACAGGACGCCAAGCTGCGCGCCCAGTTACGGGGAACCGGGGTCAGCGTGACCAAGATCGGCGACCAGATCATCCTGAACATGCCCGGCAACGTGACCTTTGCCACCAACTCCAGCAACATCTCGGCGGACTTCTATGACGTTCTGAATTCCGTCGCGCTGGTGCTCAACGAGTTCGACAAGACCTACGTGGACGTCGTCGGCCACACCGACAGCACCGGCTCACTTGAGCTCAACCAACGGCTCTCGGAGCAGCGTGCCTCCAGCGTTGCGCGTTATCTTATGAGCCAGAAGGTGTTGTCTCAGCGCATCCAGACCCGCGGTATGGGGCCGAGTTCACCGATTGCGCCGAACGATACGGCGGAAGGGCGCGCATTGAACCGGCGTGTCGAGATTGTTCTGACCCCGATCACCTGATTCCGCGCAATTGCAGCCCGACGCGCATGGATGCCTGCGGCGGGCCTGTTTCGAACTTCCCTCTGTCAGCGTCGCTGACACCCGCTCTCTGCTGGCCGGGTGCGGCGGTCCCGTCAGCTGTGACCGTGATCCGCTGCCTGCTGCAGGCGGATCAGATCGGCAATCGACAACATCTCGGTTCTGATGCCGGGGTCTATTCCCAGCGCGCTGATCTGTTCACCGTCCAGCAACCCCTTGAGGTTGTTACGCAGGGTCTTGCGGCGCTGGTGGAACGCAGCCGTTACCAGCGTGCCGAAGTCCGCCATCTGTTCGACCGCCACGAGCGGCTGCGGCCGCGGAACAAGGCGGACCACGCTCGAATCGACCTTGGGCGGCGGATCGAAAGACTCAGGCCCGATATCGAACAGCGGTGTCACCTCGCAGCTCACCTGCAGCATTACCGATAGCCGGCCATAGGTCTTGGAGCCGGGACTTGCAGCCATCCGCGCGACCACCTCTTTCTGCAACATGAAATGCATATCTTCGATCGCATCGGCTTGTTCAACGAGATGAAACAGCAACGGTGTCGATATGTTGTACGGCAGGTTGCCAACCAGGCGTAGGCGTCGTTCATCGGTGCGCAGGCTGCGGAAATCAAACTTGAGCGCATCCGCGTTGTGCAGTCGCAGGTTTCCCAGCGGTTCGCAGCCGTGCCGTAGCGGTTGCAACAGATCGCGGTCGAGTTCGATCGCATCCAACTCACCGGCGCGCTGTAACAGGCCGCGGGTCAGTGCACCCTGTCCTGGGCCGATCTCTATCAGACGTTGTCCCGGCTGTGGATCGATGCCGGCGAGGATACGTTCGATCACACCCTGGTCGTGCAGAAAGTTCTGGCCGAACCTTTTCCTGGGACGGTGGCTCAAGGGGTTAGCCTTCCAAAAGTCTGAGAAATGAATCAGTTAAGTTTCGGGCAAAACCAAAGGCCTGCGCAAATCAGGGGGTTAGGAGTACGTTGGGGACGCGAGTGGGTCTCTTCGATTTTCGCGACGGTTGAGCTGGCAAGTCAGGAGCTGTAGGCCGATTGCTGGGCATTTAGTGCTTCTATTTCAGAGGTATTTTTTCGAATTTGTCAGGCATTTGCGTTTCGTCAGCGGTGCTGTCACGTAATCTTCGTCGAGGAACCTCACCAGCTCTTTCAGCTGCTTCTTGTCCGCTGGTATGACAATCTTTCCGTCTTCATTCAATTCAATGCTGATGTGATGTTCTTCAGGCAGTTCTTGATTGAAATTATCCGCGACAGCCTGAATATCACTTACCTCTAGATCTTGCAGGACATGGTTCTTCTGCAGCAAAGCGATTTTCTTGCGGACGATGGAATCGGCATTGGCTTTGAAGCTGGACTCATCCTCCAGGCTAAATAGTTCGCTGCCGGCAAAGGTATCGAGGTCTGCATCGGTTGCTTCCTGATAGTAATCCGCGAGGTCCAGGAATCGCTTGGTGTTGTGGTACGAGCTGAAGTAAAGCGTGCCGTTGTCAAAATTGGCCGTGAGTTTGTCCTGCAGGATCAGGCCGGGGGATTCGAGTTTCTTGTAAGTGTCACCTGAGCCAATCAAAGTAAAGCCGGTCTTCAGCAGCTTGCCGCTATCGAATACTTGAAAGTTGATTTGCTTGCTCTGGTCATTCCAGACTCCGCTGAACAGAGCTTTTGACCTGCCCCCAGTTTCTAAACCAAGCTCTGGTTAGTTGAGCCCTGGTTGAAAATCATTGTTTGCGCAGTTCCTCTGCCACCTCGGCTGGCGTTTGGTAACC
>Ga0316201_10003105_pt1 | contig 12121 bp, 7 predicted proteins | sample CS6wburrow_MG_FD_204516 | JGI IMG/M metagenome (GOLD analysis project Ga0316201, IMG submission 204516) | Coastal sediment microbial communities from Delaware Bay, Delaware, United States - CS-6 worm burrow | ecosystem: Environmental > Aquatic > Marine > Coastal > Sediment | place: USA: Delaware... | reverse complement strand
CTCAAGATTTGTCGAGAAAAAAATGTTCCTATCGTTTGTCGGGGAGCTGGTACCAGCTTATCCGGCGGCGCACTGCCCTTGAATGATGGCATCTTGTTGAGTCTCGCCAAATTCAATTGCATTCTTAAAATCGATCCCCTCAACCGAACAGCCCGTGTACAACCAGGGGTACGCAATTTAGCCATTTCGCAAGCTGCGGCACCTTATGGTTTATATTATGCCCCCGATCCCTCTTCTCAAATAGCCTGTTCCATCGGCGGCAATGTCGCTGAAAATGCCGGCGGTGTTCATTGTCTCAAATACGGCCTCACCGTGCATAATCTTCTCCAACTGACTTTTTTAACCCTTGAAGGTGAACTGATCACCGTAGGCAGTAGCGGTTTAGACGGGCCAGGTTATGATCTGTTAGCCCTGCTAACCGGTTCAGAAGGCATGTTAGGTATCATCGTCGAAATGACCGTCAAATTACTGCCCAAGCCAAAACACATTCAAGTCCTCCTGACCGCCTTTAATAGTATAGAAGAGGCCGGTAATGCCGTTGCGAAAATGATTGCGGCCGGTATTATTCCAGCCGGTTTAGAAATGATGGATAACCTCGCGATTCGGGCCGCAGAGGATTTTATTCATGCCGGATATCCTAAAGACGCGGCCGCCATATTATTATGTGAATTGGATGGCAGTAACGAAGAAGAAGTGTCAGAGCAAGAAACACAAGTACGTCATTTATTACAAACTTGTGGTGCAACAGCCGTTCGCATTGCCAAAAATGAGCAAGAACGTCAAAAAATGTGGGCAGGCCGCAAATCCGCCTTTCCAGCCGTAGGCCGTATTTCCCCCGATTATTACTGCATGGATGGCACCATTCCGAGAAAACAGTTATCTTATGTTCTCAATAAAATCAATGAATTATCTAAAAAATATGATTTACCCGTCGCCAACGTTTTTCACGCCGGCGACGGCAATCTCCATCCCTTGATATTATACGATGCCAATAAACCAGGTGAACTGGAACGTGCAGAAGCCTTTGGCGGCCGTATTCTTGAAGTCTGTGTAGAAGTCGGTGGCACGATCACAGGCGAACATGGGGTAGGTATCGAAAAGATTAATCAAATGTGCGTGCAATTTAATTCAGCAGAGCTAGAACAATTTCATGCCCTAAAACACGCCTTTGATGCCAAAGGCTTGTTGAATCCGGGTAAAGCCATACCCACACTCGCACGTTGTGTCGAATTTGGAGCCATGCACATTCATAAAGGCCAATTACCCTTTCCTGATATTGAACGGTTTTAAGGAATGAGGCTTTAATATATATATAGCGTTTCCCGATTGCATGAACCGAAGGTCAGCGAAGCTAAGTACAAAAACAAATCAATCATAAAAATCAATTAAAAGGCACAATCCAGAAGGGGGTTGAATGTGTCTGAAACGCAGTAAGGCGCGGCTATCGCCTTACTGTTGGGTGGGTAGGAGCGTTGCGGAAACCCACCTCTATCTCGGAAATGGTGGGTTTCGCTCCGCTGCGCTCCGCTCTACCCACCCTACAAAAAACGGAAGGTTGATTTTGTACTTCATGCAATCGGGAAACGCTATAACTACAAGGATTGTTTATAATAAAGGATAGATATTGGGCAAGCAATGAGATCAGTCTCAACCTCATTCATTTATCGATGAAACTTTCCGTTTCTTTGAGCGAAGCACAATCTAATCCTTTCTTATAAACAATCCTTGTAGTTATAATCCTTGTCGTTATAATCTAATCCTTTCTTATAAACAATCCTTGTCGTTATACCAGTGAACATCAACTTACAATCATTAATACAAGCCAGCACTGAATTAGGGGCTGTCTATAAAACGCATCATTCTACTCAAAATGTTGTCGAGTTAGTGCTCAATGATGAATCTTATATTTTTATCAATTGGACAACGCCTTTAAATCCTCAGTCTATATCGCACTTATGTCTTGACAAGGTATTTTTCTACCATTTCTTTCAAGACAGTATCAATATGCCAAAAACAGCAGGCTATCTTTATCCATTTTGTGATCAAAAGTACCTTCAGTATTTGAAGGAAAAAAGTTATCAAGAGATTGTCAATAGCATTGAAAACCAATTCCCATACCCATTAATTGTTAAAAACAATAGAGGTTCATTAGGGCATTTTGTTTTTCAAGTCAATGATAGACAGACTCTATTTTCTGCAATAGAAAGTATCTTTAACCGTAATAGTAAGACATTTGATTATGTCGCATTGGCGCAAGATTATATAGACATCAAAACAGAATACCGTGCCGTTTATTTGAATGGCGCATTGGTTTTTGCTTATGAGAAAAATATTGACAATGCCATTTTCGACGGCAACTTAAGCCCTTTACATTGGCAAGGCGCAAAAGCCATTTTAGTTCACGACAAAGCATTACTCAATCAAATAGCTCGCTTCTGCTCAAGCCTATTTCAAAAGATGATGATTCCATTTTGTGGATTGGACGTTGCGATTGATAAACAAGGCGTATGGTGGCTTATTGAAGCCAATTCAGCGCCAGGATTTCAACATATTATAAATGACGGCTGCCAAAAAGAAGTCATTGATTTGTATAAGAAAATGATTTTATTTTTAGAGGAAAAGGCAGCACGATTTTGAAAGACAGGGTTTCGCTTTCGCGATTGAAAAAGGAGATAGATCATGTTTCATAAATTACCCATTGGCATTTCAGACTTTAAAGAACTTCGTGAGAATAATGACTATTACTACGTAGGCAAAAGTCGTTTTATCTCGTGAAACGTTGGTACGATGGCTACTTGTTTGGTGGTAGTCCCTACAAACCAATGGAGGTATTCAAACAGTGCGAATTGGGTAATTGTTCATTATAGAATTGGGATGATTAAAAGCCACGGAATGACACTTCAATGCACGGAATATTTCCGTGTTTTTCCGTGTTTTTCCGTGGCAAAATCTATCGAAGCAAATCACACAAGTTTGCCAGTACCTTTTTATTCGGTTCGGGACGCAACGGCTGCGTATTAGTGTCAATCAGAAAACTTTTTTTCTCAAGAACTGAGAAAAAACGTTTTTCTTCAGACGCATTTTCAAAAAGCGGCTTATCATCCATTTTGTGCTTGTCTCTCATCAAAAATTGTTGTGTCAATATTTAAATTCTCGATTTTCTCCTTTTCACGAAATGCCATTAGCGCATCCCAAGGCGAAAGTTTGGGTTTGGTTAGTTCATCATATTCATCCTTGGATAGCAAAATAGCAATCGTTTTACCACTTTGTGTTAGTTCAACCGGTGTACCCGTTTTTTCCATCATAAGCATTACGGCAGATAAATTATTGTTTATCTCAGTCATAGAATACTTTTGCATAATAACCTCACTTATTATATAGTTTATGATAGTTTATCAAAATACTCGAAAAAATTAAAAGAGTCAATTATAAGCTTTTTGAGGATTGGTTTCAGAAGCAATCAATAGCGTTTGTTCTCGTTTTGAATGAAAGCCAATTCCGCGCCAATATTTCAACATATCATAAGGAGGATCGTGATGTTTCCAATGAGAAAAATCAATCAACATTCTGGCTTTACTCTAATTAAGTTACTTATCGTGCTTGCCATATTGGGTTTATTGGCTGTGTTACTGGGGCCTTCTAATACTTGTATTTATGGTGATGGGCATAGAAACGCAGCATTGACTCAACTGGGCAATCTTGAATCGGCCATAGATATATACCGTCTGGATATGATCGAATATCCAAAAACACTGGAAGAGTTGATCAAAAACGAAAGAGATGATCCACGTTGGCGCGGGCCTTATTTGCAAAAAGGCTTTATACGAGGCGATCCTTGGGATAATCCATTTCAATATCAAAGACTTGGCCCTGAAGGCAAGGATTACGATCTGTATTCTTATGGGGCAGATGGCAAACTGGGTGGGGAAGGTGAATCGGCTGATATTCGGAATTGGGCTGGAAAAAAACGGTGAGGGGTTGTCGTAGGGTGGGTAAGCGGGCGGCAATGAATTAAAGATTATCCATTATCCCTAAATCTAACTGCCCGCTTGCCCACCATGCCGAATTGTCAGCACATTTTAAAAAACGCTGGGATTATTAGACTTGTTGCGAAATAGCGAAATTATCAAATTTGATTGATAAATCAAAGACTTAATATTTTAAACGCGGTCTCTTAAAATTCATTTAATTTCAAACACTTAAAGTTATTTCGCAACAACTCTATTATAGTGATAGAACGCTGATTCTCATGCCACTGCATCAGAGATAACGACTATTCATCAGACCATTGAGGAAAATCGCCCACCTTTAAATCAGGAAAACGATGAGCTTGCCCAGCTTGATCACGCACAATAACGGTAAACCCCTCATTCCAAATCTTGTCATAACGCTTGTAATTCTTCAGTAAATTTTCCTGTGGCTGACCATCCGTTTTCAGCAGCACACCTTCATAAAGCAAATCACCATTCGGCAAAGCTATCACCTTATTCAATGCCACAGCCACTGTTTCAGCCGCATCTAAAGCATTCAAAGTCACAGATTCAATCTGAGAAGCGCCCGCTCTGACAATCGCCATCACTTTCAATTCATGATCGGTCACATCCATTTTCATGGGTGACAAACCCGCCATGATCACCTGCGGCGATTGTCGACGTAATCCCTTAGTCACATAATTATCCTGTGTTGCAGCCAGACCGGCTGTCTGCACTTCAAGATTTGGCGAGGTTCTCGTATATGACCAAGTCGGGTAATAATGGATTTGTCGCGCATTATCACGGGCTAAAATATAAAACTGGTTAAGCAAGCCACCAAACAAATTATAGGAGGGCAAGTCAAACCACTGCTTTGCTAAGGGGCCGGACTTTTTAAATGCTGGAAACAAATACTCAAATTCATAAACCAATCCATAACGATTAGTCGTCTCATCTAAGGGTATTTTACCCCTTAACGTCATCACAAATGAATAAGTACTGCCCTTAATATTTTGTCTCAAGGCGACCTGTTGTAATTCATTATCACCTTCCTCAACCACGGCTACAATTCGCAATTGTGTATCCACTTTATCCAACAACATCGGATCAAATCCGGCCATTAGGACTTGAGGATAATTCTTAACTTCGCGCGTTAGGCGCCCTGCCCCCAAGTAAATTTCAGCAGCACGTTTGTAATCTTCGCTGGTATTCACTTGACCATCACTATCAGCATCTAACCAAGGCTGTTGTTTTGTAAACTGTTTACCTAGCCTGTTAAGCTTGTCTGTTGCGTACTGAAATGCTTCATTAAAACTTTGATCTCTTCGCAATTCAGGAAATAAAAAACCAGAAAACCCAGCATCATCTGCAACCCAAGAGTCTGTCTTGTCATCACTGCTAGTGACCACAATGCGATTATTGCCTCCCTGAAGTTCATCCATAAATGAACCAGAATAACAAGTATCCAGAATAATTACTTGTTGTACATCCACAGGAATTTTATCCAATAACGCACTAAAATATTGGGCTTCCAGTGAATAGTCCTCTTTGATTTGAAAGTAGTTTGGTTCCGCATGACCATGCAGATAAAACACGAATTGTTGGCCCGATTTTAGGCGACTTGCTGCTAGATCAAAAGCCTCTGTTAATTGACTTTCTGGTTCTTTGAGATCGTAATCCTGATAAGATGGTTCGAGGTAACCGTCATCATTTGCAGGAGGATAAGGGTTCATATAGTGGATGTCATCATGCGTAAAACCGCGTAAGGTGAGGAGGCTGTACATTTGTCTAGCCAATTTGTTGCTACTACTAAAAACTTGATTATATTCAGGCCTGGCCCCTCCTGCGACTACGATTATCGCTTGACCCACTTTTCCGGGTTCTCTGATAGCTGTCGAAGGCGGCACCAAATCACTACGCCGTGTTCCAATAGCCGCGCAAGTACTCTTTTCTGGCTGAGTTTCATTAAGATCATCAGACAATACAACGGTATTCGCATCACACTGGGCGGCTTGCACACTCTGAGGTACAGCGATTAACAACATCAATACGCCTATCACGCTTAAGTGATATTTCAAAAGATTTGAACACATAAAAATAAGGCCTCTATTTGTTATGGGGCGAAAACGCCCTATTTTTAAGAAATAATGAGAGATAGGTAGGCAAGTGAGCAAAGCGAAACGTGGGCTATTTTGAGAGAAAGGTGCCCGTTTACCTACACAAAAATTGCAAGGTTTCTCGTAGGGTGGGTAAGCGGGCGCCACTGTCTTTAATATTATTCCTAAATCTAACCGCCCGCTTGCCCACCATTCCACTTAACAAACAACCCACATTCTAAAAACGAGGGAGTTTACGAGCGATTAATACAACTCAAATTGTGAACAATGCCAATCAATCCAAGTATCACTGTTCAGGATGTCAGCATTTGGTGGTGCCAATATCCCACAGACAAAAGAATCATTACCTGAAGGCAAATCTGCAGGTAGTGTTATGTCGAGTACCGGATGAACATACTTTCCATCAATAGGCGCACCCGAATAATAGGGCTGCAATTCCTGACTAAACCCTGATGATTGGTACAGAAAAATGCCTCCATCTGGAAGCGCAATCACCACATACACATCAGCATCACCCTTGCCATCAACTATCATGTCTAAATGGAATGTATCGCCCGTTGTATAACGATCTTTGTTCAATCCCATTTCAACACTATAACAAGTGTCTTGTAGCTGTTCGATTTCACCAAATTGAAATTCTGACCAGAAATCATGTACACTCTGAGCCTGATACATCACCTTCCAAACACCGCTGTGACAAAAGTAATCATAAGCGACTTCGTAGCGTTTTTGGGATTCATTGTAATCCAGCACAAGTTCTATACCACTACTCTTAGTGTCTTCACCCTTATACTCATTGGCCTGGAAATCGGGTCTAAACAAAACGGCACGAACTTTTTTGATGCTTTTTGGCTCGTGCGATTCAATTTGTACCCATAATGTTTTCCTGGCACTTGTACCATCCAACGATAACGGATTATGAACTGTCGTAATCGCTGGCAAATCCCCCAGAGAGCTTATTGACCCCAATAAACTCTTGCCAGCGATCTCGTAATCTTTGCTGGTATTCACACTACCATCACTATCAGCATCTAGCCAAGGCTCTTGGTCTGCAAACTGTTTACCTTGCAATTTAAGCTTATCTTGTGCATACTGAAATGCATCTTTAAAACTCCAACTATTGTATAATTGAGGAAATAAAACAATAGTCAAACCAGCATCATTAGCAGCCCAAGCACGCGAATGGTCATCAGTGCTAGTTATCACAATGCGATTCTTAGCTCCTTTAAGGTCATCTACAAATGAACCAGAATAACAAGTGTCCAGAATAATCACTTGTTCTACACCATCAGGGATCTTATCCAATAATGCACGAAAATCCTCTGCTTTCAGTGTATATTTGTCATTGATTTGAAAGTAGTCTTTCTCCCCATGACCATGCAGATAAAACACGAATTGTTGATCTGGTTTTAGGCTACTTGCGGCTTGATCAAAAGCTTTTGTGAAGTCACTTTCAGCTTCTTTGAGATCGTAATCCTGACGTTCTGCGTCGAGGTAACCGTCATCATTGATATCAGGAGGATAAGGATTCATATACTGGATATCATCATCAGTAAAACCTCGTGTATTGAGGATCTTGTACACCTGTGCAGCCAATTTGTTGCTACTAGAAAATCTAGTATTTTCACGCTTGGCCCCGCCTGCAACTACGATTATTGCTTGCCCCACTTTCCCAGGTTCTATCAAATCAATCTCCTTATCACGAGACCCCGTTTCCCCTTGTTCGTCCTCAACAATGAGGGTAATCGTGTATTCCCCTGCCGAATCAAAGTACAAAGTGATTTCTTCTGGGTTTGAACTTGTCTCATTGTGACCAGCCGTACTAGACCACTTGTATTGTTTAATCAAGCCGTCTGGATCAGAAGAATCACTTGGATTTAAAGTCACTTGAAACCTATTATTCTCATAGTCATAATCCACCTTCCACTTAAAAAGTGCTACAGGCGCTTCGTTCTCAACCACATTAATGATTTTAGTCTCGGTACCAGTAAGCCCTTTATCGTCAATCACGATCAATTCAACGGAATAAATCCCCGGTTCTTCAAACGTGATGGCTTCTGGTTTCACAACAGAAAAGCTACCTTTACCATCAATATTCCACTGGTAAGTCAGCGTCTCAAGATCATCGTCATCTGATGAACTGGCATCTAACTCAACTGTAAAAGGGGCTTTGCCTTTCAAACCGGGGCTTACCGTAAATTGAGCCTCTGGTGGCGGGTTCTTATCGACAAAAATGCCTGGAACTGTCTTGCTGTCCGTTGCCCCTAACTCATCAGTCACAATCAATTCAATCAAATAAGGCTCCGCTTTATCCAATGTCATTGTTGTTTTGACACCTGATGCTGTTGGCCCATTTTGTCCACTGTAATCTGATTTCCATTCATACTTAATCTCATGGCCATCCTCATCACTTGAGGCACTCGCATCCAATGTCACTGTCAAGGGTACTTTTCCCTTTTTAGGGGAAACAGTGAATTCAGCAATCGGGGGCGTATTGACGAACACGGTTTTTTCGACAGCACTACTTGGGGTACCCATCTCATCACTGACTACCAAAGAAAGGGTGTGGTTACCAGATTCCGTTAATTCTATCGTTGTTTCTGGTTCTTTCCCCTCTGATAAGGTTTTACCCTTTGAATCTGTCCACTTGTACTCTGTAATTTCCCCATCTTGATCGTTTGAATTACTGGCATTCAAAGAGACAGACAGCGGTGTATTGCCTTGTGGAGGATTCGCCGTAAAAGAGCCAGTCGGTTTTTTATTGCCTTTTTGCTTAACGGTAAAGTTTTGGCCCGCAATGTTCAAAATAGCCGTGCGTTCAGGAATCGTGTCAGGATGCGCTGCAACGGTATATTTGACCGTACCATCACCACTACCACTGCTCGGTTCGATTGTCAACCATGTTTCCTGATTCGGAATCAGAGCTGTCCAGGGACAGCCTTTAGGCGCAATAATTCTCACACTGTCGTCATCACCCTTAGCTGGGTGAGTTCGGCTGCTACTCGAATCAAGACGATACGTGCAAAGGTCAAACTGCGCCGTGACGTTTTTATTCCTATCCATGCTGACTGAACAAATAGGGTTGGTTCCAACATAGCAATCACCGCTCCAACCCGCAAATGTTGACCCAAGCATAGAAGTAGCCGTTAATGTGACGCTGGTGCCTTCAAGAAGGCTGCTACCTGTTTGCCCTCCCGTGACAGTACCCTGGCCTGTGCCAATGTTATTAATGTTGAGCGTATAGAATGGCGGTTGGACTGTTATGGGTTGACTGGTCGTATGGGTGGCACGATCATTGTCAGTGACTTCCAATGTGATCGTGTATGATCCTTTATTTTGAAAGGTTTTTGTGGCTTGTCTACCTGACAAGGCGCTACCATCGGAAATTGTCCAACGATACTGACTAATACTGCCATCGGTATCTCTTGAAGCGCTGGCATTGAAAGTGACGGTAACTGGGGCATTCCAACGGCCTGAAGGCGTTGCGGTAAAAGCGGCTGTTGGGCTTTTATTGCCTTGTTGGCAAATCTCAATCGACTTTTCCGCTACTGTCAGATTACCACAGCGTCGTGCTGTACTCGGATTATCAGTCACGGAATAGTTGATGGCAAGCGTGCCGGTGTGAGACCCAGCGTCGATAGTCAACCAACTCTCTTGACTCTGCGCTTCCCAAGGGCAACGGCTACCATTAGTCGTGATAGTCAGGCTGCCAGTGTCCAGATTACTGTCCAAATCACTCGGACTTTGGAGAGTGGGCGTGTAGGTGCAAGGCGCAACAGTCAGTGTCTCGCATTCTTGTTCACTATCAATACCATCGCTATCCGTCACCACAAGACAAATTTCGTGTTCTCCGGCATCAAATTGCCAATTGACAGTTGGACCAGTGTCCGTTTTGCCGTCAGTTGTCCAGTTATAACTCAGACTGCTGCTGTCTTTGTCATCTTTAGATTGGGTACCGTCTAGTGTGATTACATCTTGCTCCACCACAACATCATAACGGTGTGAATTTGAAAACTGAGCCACTGGCGCTTTGGAGTAAGCAGAAACGACAAATTCTTCTCCGCTCTTTTTGCATTCAAGCGCAACCTTCGCATTCTCTGTGCTGGGCTGACATTCGACATCCTTGACTATCCCCTCCTCAAATTGACTCTTTGGCCTAGGCACTGTCTTTAAGGTTTGTTTTTCATAACTATCAGAAATTGAGCCTGAATACGTATTATTACTTGTTTTTGCCTCAGGCGTTGTCGTTGTTGAGTCATTTGAGTCATCAACTGTTTGGTAGTCGTTCCATGACAATTTAATTTGATAATCAAACTCAATTGGCTTAGGCTCCTGTCGAGTGCCTTGTCGAGTGCTGGCCGAACGTTGCGCTTGGTTAAAATCAATTGGCCTCTCGGTAGAGAATGTCACATCTGGCTTGATTTTAACTTCACCCAAAGTGAGGTAGGCCAACTGGCCTGTGTCATTATCAGCTAAATAAATCGCCACGTAGCCCTCTTGGGCCCCGTTAAAGGTGCCAAATTGACTGTGGATGACGAATCCGCCATTGAAGTCATAGTCATCCTGCGCGGTGATCGCGGTATAGGTGCTATCACGGTTGACCGTGATTTTGGTGTAATACCAAGTCTTGTCAGAGATCAGCGTTGCGCCGGGCTCTGTGTGGTGGGTGGTAAAACGCTCTGATAATAACGCGCTTCCCGTGAGACTTTTGAGATGAGGCAATAAGGCGCTGTATTGATCATGACTGTTGACTTGCCATTTGATCAGTGTCTCAGTTCCCCTGAAATCAAAACGGTCTTTCGACATGATCCCATTGCCGTGGCCAGACTCTGAGCCATAAAGCCTGATCCCGTCCGCGGTGTGTTCCCACTGGCCCTGATGCCCTTGTGAAGACAGGGTATAGTGTTGCCAAGCCTCGAAAGTCAGGGGCATGTTGAGGGTGTCAGCGGCCGTGTAAGACAATCCGCCAAGTAATAACGTTAACGTTAACGCGGTTTGGGGGATCAGGCGTTTTTTCGCCTTTTCCCGGCCGCGCTTATTATGGGGTAAGTTGATGATATTGAGTAATATCAGCAACGCCCCCAAGATGGGTCGGTAAAAATGCATCGCTGTTCTCCTAAGAATCATGGAAAAATAAATATACCTACATTTTGGGTGTAAAATCGCCCGCCATAGACCCGCGCATTTATACCACATCATAAAATTCAGGTCTATAGTTTTTTAACAGGTCAGGTCATTCTCGCTTCACAGGTGGTGCTTCATTCAAAGTTTTGAATTACGAATTAGACGAATTTCGCAAATTGCATCTTATTGTGACATTGATCTTGCCCATTATGATGGGTGCCCGTTACTCACCCTACAAAAAGCGGCTGCATTTGAATAATCAATGCGTGATTACACCTGTGAATCTGTCCATCCTTGAGCGAGCATGATACTACCAAAGGCTATCACAAGGTAAGTCTCAAATAGAGTACATTTGATGTTCAATTTCTTTAACATCTATATTTTCCTCTTGCACAGGCTCGCAACAGACCCGCGCATTTATACCACATCATGAAATTCAGGTCTATCATTTTTTAAAGAGGTCGGGTCGTTCTTGTTTGGCAAGGGGGAGTTTATTGAAAATTTTGAATTATGAATTAGACTGATTTTGCAAATTGCATATTATTGATATTGCTCCTTACAATGTGTGTTATCTTAAATGAGGGATAGAACGCTGATTATCATGATGGGACTGATTGACGCTGATTAATCTGATGTCAAATTTTTTGCACTGGGGTCATTTAATGGGCACTGGGGTCTTGAATGGGAAAAGAGTTTTAGGCTGGCGCTCAATGCTTCGGTGTGACAAAAATTTTTGATTTTTGATGATTTATTGAAAAATGATGACATCCCAACCGAATTGTTTAGGAATATTATCCTTATTATAAATATCACAACGCACATTCAGATACTTTAATTGATTTCTCATTTTTATTTTAAAACGACTGCGTATTTCTTTAAAACTTTTGAGCATTTTAAAGGGCCTATTTT
>Ga0316201_10003104_pt1 | contig 12121 bp, 6 predicted proteins | sample CS6wburrow_MG_FD_204516 | JGI IMG/M metagenome (GOLD analysis project Ga0316201, IMG submission 204516) | Coastal sediment microbial communities from Delaware Bay, Delaware, United States - CS-6 worm burrow | ecosystem: Environmental > Aquatic > Marine > Coastal > Sediment | place: USA: Delaware... | reverse complement strand
ACGATGCTGTCTGGCGGGGCACGGGTTACGTTGATGACTTTCACCAGACATCGCCCGGTGACGGAACCGCGCCAACGGAGCGCACCGTTGTACGCGTGACGTACGACGATGAGTACCTCTATATAGCGGCTAATATGCTAGACAGCGAGCCGCAGGCGATCCAGGCAAAACAAATGATCCAGGGGAAGTTGTTCCGCTCGGATGACCGATTCTGGGTCACGCTCGATAGCTTCAACAACAAGCGCAACGACTATTTCTTCCAGGTTAATGCCAACGGTGTGCGTCGCGATGCGCTCCGCGAGAACAATGCGAGCTTCATCGACGAGTGGGCCACGATCTGGCACGCGGAATCGCAGTTGCATCCGGATGGCTGGGCCACTGAGATTGCGATTCCTTTCAAATCGATCTCTTTTGCACCGGAGTCAGATACCTGGGGAATCAACTTCGGGCGCGGCGTTGTTCGCAAGCAGGAATATACGATCTGGTCTTCTTACCAACGCGAATGGTGGCCGGCGTATGGCGGCGAGATCCAGGGTATCGGGGAAATCGAGCAGGGGCGAGGCCTTGACGTCGTGCCGTCGGTCAACCTGACCCAGCAACGAGATCTGGTGCTGAACGAGAGCGACAAGGGCTTCGAGCCGTCCCTCGATGTGCGTTATCGCATTACGCCGTCGCTGAGTGCGACGCTAACGTTGAACACGGACTTTTCGACGGCGGAGATTGACGAGCAGCAGGTGGCGCTCGATCGGTTCTCGCTTTTTTTCCCCGAGAAGCGCGATTTCTTCCTGCAGGACGCCGGCATCTTCGAGTTCGGTAACATCGATACGAATGGCCGGCCATTTTTCTCGCGCCGCATCGGGCTTAGTGATGACGGTGAACCTGTTGGTATCGATGGCGGCGTGAAGCTCACGGGTCGGATTGGTGACTTCAACGTGGGCGCACTCGCGATACGCCAGGAAGCGAACGGTGACATTTCGGCCAAGGATCTGTTTGTAGCACGCGGCTCCTACAATGTGCTGGAGGAGTCGGCAGTGGGTTTCATTATGACGCACGGCGACCCGACGTCGAACGAGTCGAACTCGGTGGTCGGGCTCGACTTCCTGTATCGCGACAGCGATGGTCCCTTTGGCGAGATAATTACGGGCAGGTTCTGGGCGCAACAAAGCCATTCTTCCGACCTCGATGGCGATGATCAGGCCTTTGGGATCAACGTCGCAATTCCAAGCGACAAGCTTGAGGCTTATGTCGACCTGCAGCAGATCGAGGAAAACTTCCGGCCCGCGCTCGGTTTCGTCAACCGCGCCGGTATTCGCCGCTATGGTGTGGGGACACGTTATCGAACGCGGCCGGAAACCGGGTTCTGGCGGGCAATAAACCACAAGATCGATTATTTACTCGTAACAGACATGGGCAATTCGCTGTTATCTGAAAAGCTGGAAATAGAGCCCCTCGGCCTGTATTCGAATGAAGATGATTACCTGTTCTTCAACTGGTCACGGAACAAAGAGATCGTTAGCGAGGAATTCGAGCTGTTCGATCGCCTGAATGTCCCTGTCGGTGAGTATGAATTCGATCGTTACCGAGCGGAGCTCGGAACCGGCTGGCAACGACCCGTGCGATTGGTGCTTGCCGTTGAGGACGGCGGCTTCTTCGGTGGTGACCGTCTGTCGAAGCATGTGGAGGTCCAGTGGCGCCAATCCGCGTATTTCTTCGTTGCTGCCGGCTTTACCGAGAACGATGTCGATCTGCCGAGTGGCAGTTTCACGTCACACCTCGCGAGCCTGCGCTCAGACATAGCATTTAATTCGCGATGGTCATGGAGCAATGTGCTGCAATACGACAACACGGCAGAGCTGGTCGGGATCAACAGCCGGCTGCGTTACATCCCGGAAGCAGGCAGAGAAGTGGTCCTCGTCCTGAATCACGGGGCGGATGTGGATTCTGCAAACCGGCTGTCGAGCACGCAAAGCGATATAAATCTCAAGGTGTCGTATACGTTTCGTTATTGATTAAAGTGCTTACATCGGTCGCCGGCAAACCGAGTCTTTCTGTTACTCGGTGATCGGAATGCCGAGAGCTTCAAGTTGCTTGCGCATCGGCTTCAGCTGATTTTCGTAACGTCGCCAGCGGCCGATCGACTTCGTGTGCGCCGGTTGCCGTACCTGCACGGCGCTGGCGGTAGCGACTGCACTCTTCTGCTTGTGAAATTCGAGGCACGCGTCGTTCCAGGGCAGGCCGAGAAAATCGATCAGGGCGCGCGCATTGGGCTCCAGGTCCCTGGCGACATCCTCGTATGCGATGTCGAAGAAACGATCTCCGAAGCGCTCGCGCCAGGTCTCCATCAGCCGATAATATCGAGCATGATGTCGCGCCATTTCCTCGAGATCATAGGAATGCTGGTACGCGTCCGCGAATAGCTGTTTGAAGCTTGAGAAGCAGGCGTCCATCGGATTGCGTCGCAGATGTACGATTCTCGCGTTTGGCAGGGCTTTCAGAATGAGCGGAACGTACATGAAGTTGATCGGGAGCTTGTCGACAAAATGAGGCGTATCCCCTGCCATCTTGCGCGACGTCTCGATGTACATGCCGCCGAGTTTCTTCGTATCGACCGCCGCCGCGCCCTCGACGAGCTTCGCGGAAAAACGCTGCGGCTCCGCGTAGCCTGACAGGCGCCGCATGGCGTTGCCGAACTGCTTGAGTTCGCCGGCCGACGTGACATCGGGATGCGCCGTGATAATGCGTTCAACGAGGGTCGTCCCCGAGCGTGGCTGTCCGACGACGAAAATTGGCGCGTCGCTGTCGAAGCCGTCGGGCGTCGAGTCCATCCATTCTTGCGTAAACGTCTCCTCGAATGCCTTGTACATGTCGATCTCGGCCTGCTCATCCAGCTGGATCGTTTCGCGCTTGGCACGCGCGCCGTTGGTGAATGCTTCAAATGCCGCGTCCCACTCCTCGAGATCCTCGAGCTCCTTGCCTATCGCATACCAGAGGAAGGCTTGCGCGCGGTTCGGATAGCGTACGCTATCCAGCAGCTTCTCCATTTCATTCACGTGTTCGCGATTTTTTGCCTTACGCAGGCTCGCCAGAATCCAGTGCGCACTGGAATTTCCCGGCGACAGCCGCAGGGCCTTCTGCAGTGTTGCTTTCGACCCCTCGAGGTCGCCGACATACATCTGGCAGTTCGCTTTGTTGACGAGAAAGGGGACGTTGCCGGGCTGCCCGTCGACGGCGCGGGAGTACCACTTGAGAGCTTCGCCTTCCTCGCCGAGCATCGTGTGCACGTGGCCGATCAGATCGAGAACGACCGGATTGTCGTCGGCGTGCTCGACCGCCTGCGCGAGTGCATTGTCGGCGCGCAGCGTCTGGCCCGTCTGCATGAAAAGCCTTGCCAGGTGTGCCCAGGCAGGCCCGTGCGTCTCGTCTATCGTGGTAACTGATCCGAATGCCGAAATGGCTGTTTTGCGCTGCTCGAGCTCCAGGGCGATCAGACCGACCAGAAAATGCGCTTCGGGCAGGTCCTGGCGCGCCTCCAAAACGCGGCGGCAACTCTCGCTTGCCTGGTCGATATTGCCTGCCTGAAGAGCAGCGAAGCCTTCGCGCAGCGCGTCGCGCATCCAGATTTTTGGCGGTCTTTCCAAGAGCCTGTCCGTTTTACCCTGAGTCCGATATTTCGGGCCGCAAAGCTTACACCACCCTGCGAGCGTTTCGCCGCAGAAACGTCGTTGCTGCATATAGTGTCATGGGACTTCACTATTTCGTGAGAATGAGACAACATCAGCAGTTAAGGTGAAGAATACCCAACGGGGGGAGGGACAACGTGACTGACAATACCAATAGTACAATCGTTTTTCGCAAGACCTTGCTTGCGCGGTCGATATCGGCGGCAGTACTTACGTCGGTGGCGGGCACAGGTGTTGCTCAGGAAATCGACGAAATTACTGTTACGGCAACCAAGCGCGAGGAGAGCATCCAGGATGTTCCGCTTGCGATCACTGCCTTCACGGGTGACTTCGTCCAGAACGTGAATCTCGATGACGTCAAGGACCTGGTGACATTTACGCCAGGCGTCTCCGGTAACAGCACCGACGCATTCATCGACGGCATCTCGGTTCGCGGTGTTCGAACGCAGGATTTCGGCGTTGGTGGTGATCCGTCGGCAGCGTTTTTCAAGAACAACCTTTACGAAGGCCGTAACGGCGCGGTCGTTACGAGCCTTTATGATCTTGAGCGCGCGGAAATCCTGCGTGGACCGCAGGGCTTCCTGTACGGGCGCAACGCGATTGGTGGCGCGTTCAGCGTGCACACCAAGCGGCCGAACCTGGATGGCGACTCTGAGGCTTCCGTCGAGGTTGACGTTGCGGAGCGTGGCCATTTCACGTTCGAGGGCGCTACCAACATCAGCGTCAGCGACAATTTCGCGATGCGCGTGGCTGGGTATCACTCCACCGAGGACGGGTACGTCAACAACGCGTTCGACGGTCAGGATTATCTCGGCCACGAAAAGACAGCGTTCCGCGTCTCCGGTCTGTATGACACCGGCGTCATGGAGGTCCTGTTCACGGCCGAATACGAGGATATGGATCGAGATGGTTCCGCTTACCGTGCGGACCTGGCTTCGCCTCGGCTGGCGAAGTATGAGGCTGCGCTGGGTGAGGTTGACATGCCCAGCGACGAGCGCTCGATCAATTCAGACATGTTTGGCGGGTCGGCGGATGACGCAAAGATCACGACCCTGGGCCTGCACATCGATTACGACTTCGAGAGTATGACCCTGTCATGGCTGACCGGTTACAAGGATCATGACTACCTGTACTCGGAGGACTATGACGGCACTCCGCGTACGGCCGGTCTCTACAGGCAGGACCAGTCAGGCGACTACCTGCAGAGTGAACTGCGATTGACGTCGAATACCGACGGGCCGTTGTCCTGGTATGCCGGTGTGTCGATGTACGAGGAAAATATCGATTACCACGTCACAAGCGCCGTGGAAGAGGAAGTAATTTGTAATTACTACTCTTATTTCTATACACAGGCGTTTTACGAGGAATACTACGGTTATCCCAACTCCGGCATTCGCATGAATTGCTCGGATTACTTCGACTACATTCAATATTACTGGGATACGTACTACCCGACTTACGGCATTACGGTCGGACCTTTCGTGCCGACCGCGGACGGCATGTTGACGGAAGACACGTTCGTTGATGGCAAGTTCACGGGCTGGGCGGCCTACGCCGACCTGTCGTATGCGATCAACGACATGTGGGATGTCTCGTTAGGCGTGCGTTACACCTACGACAAGAAACGCTTCACGAGGTCGACGCCGAAACCGGACAGCACGCTCCTCAGTTACTTCCTGCCGGGCTTTATGAACGAGCCGATCACGAATACGCAGGACTGGGATGACACGACGATCAGGGCGCTGGTGCGCTTCAGGCCAACTGACGCTCACACAGTGTTTGCGAGCTACACCGAGGGATACAAATCCGGTGGCTTCGGCACGTTCGCAATCCAGGATGCCGCGACGGGCGATCCCGTGTTCCAGTGGTTTGGCGAAGGCGACCAGGATCCGCTAACCGCGGAGGACGGAATCGTGATCGCCCAGTTCAAGCCCGAAGAGGTGAAGTCTTACGAGATTGGCTGGAAGGGCGTTCTCGGGTCGGGCAACGTTGCGGTCGACCTGACGGCGTTCATTTATGACTACGATGACCTCCAGGTGAACTACTTCGATCAGGGCGCGAAAGTAAGTAACGTCGGCCATGTCGATGGACAAGGTCTCGAAGGATCGATCCAGTGGGCCATCAACGAAAACTGGGACCTCGTTTTCGCGGCCGGTTGGCTCGATACCGAGGCAACGGGTGTACAGCTGGTTTGTGATGGCGCGCCAGACTCGGATGGGCTGCCCGACGGAAATCCGGACGGCTGCGAAGGCAACAAGCTGAACTGGGCGCCCGACCTCATGGCGTCAGGTGTGCTGAACGCGGAGTTCCCGGTTGGCGGCGGACGCATCATCGGTAGCGTCGAGACGTTCTACGAAAGTGAGCGCGGCGGAGGTTACTCAGCCCTGCCCTGGGCTGAACTGGACGCGTTCCAGGAGTGGAACATGCGCGTCGGTTACGAGTCGGACAACAACTGGGCCATCATCGGCTATGTTGAGAACCTGACCGATGAGCTGAATTATGCCGGTGCGCAGGTGAACAGCGGGATCACACCCGACTGGGTCGTTGGGCCGAATCGGCCGCGTACGACCGGCGTTCGTTTGCGTTACTACTTCGACTAGAGCTCGGTTCGAGTGTTAAAAAGGGGGTGCCGGGAGTCCGGCGCCCCTTTTTCTATTGGCAGACGTGATCAAGAAGAAACGGCAACGGCCCAACATCGAGCTGCAGAGACTGATTCAGTCCGGGCTCGATGCGCTGCATGACAACAATGTAGCGGAGGCGTCCCGTATTTGCGCCGAAGCGCTGAAACAGGCGCCTCGCATGCCGCGAGCGCACTTCCTTGCTGGCCTTATCGCGCTATCAAGCGGGGATCGCGGGGCGGCGGAGCGGGCCTTCGAGGCCACGGTGCGTGTCAATGACAAACATGCGGCAGCCTGGGCCAGGCTCGCGCAACTCTACACGACGAGCGGTCGCGTGCGCATGGCTGAAGCGGCCTTGCACAACGCCGCGCATGCACAGCGCGGCAACCCGGCGACACTCGACCTTATCGGCACCGTATTTCGTCTTGCCGGCAATCTGGATGCGTCGCGCGAATGGCATCAACGAGCCGTCGACGGTGATCCTCGGCATGTCCCATTCCTGATGAATCTCGCCAACGCACACAACTATTGCGGCGACGTCGATGCAGCACGCGACGTGCTGCGACGCTGTCTCGCGATCGAACCACGCAATGCGCAGGCTCACTGGTTGTTGTCACGAGCCGAATCCGCGACTTCTCGCGAACACGTCGAACAAATGCAAGGCCTGCTTGAGGAGTCAGGCTCTGAATCAGACGCAGCCTACCTGCACTATGCGATCGGCAAGGAACTGGAGGATCTTGAGGACTGGGACGGTGCGTTCGGTTCATGGTCAACGGGTGCAGCGATTCGTCGAAACTCCATTTCCTGGGATGAGGCGCAGGACATCGAACTCTTCGAGACGCTCGAAGAGACGTTTACGCATGATTGGCTGCCTGCCCATGAAGGAGTCTGTTTCGATGCAGGGCCGATTTTTATCGTCGGCCAGCCACGCACCGGCACGACATTGCTCGACAGGATGCTGGATGCACACCCGGTCGTGGCATCGGGCGGCGAGCTGCGGTTCTTCGGGTTCGCAGTGCGCCAGGCAGCTGGCATTGACGAGCCACGACAGTTTTCAGCCAGCCTGATGCGGCGCGCCGCAGAAACCGACGCGACAGCCATCGGGGAAGCGTATGTCGATCTCGCCGCGACACTGCGAACCGATTCGGCACATATCGTCGACAAGCTTCCATCAAATTATCTCTACCTGCCGTTGATCTTCGCCGCGCTTCCGAACGCGCGCGTCATTCACATGCGCCGTGACCCGATGGATGCCTGCCTGGCGATCTACAAGCAGCTGTTCGCAGACGCTTACCTGTATTCGTATGACCTCGGAGAACTCGCGCGTCACTACCAGCGCTATGAGCGTCTGATGGGGGTGTGGCGGGAGCGTTTCGGCGATCGCTTCATCGAAGTGGACTACGAACAACTCGCGGCTGATCCTGAGGTAAATCTACGCAGGGTTTTGCAGTACATCGGCCTGTCGTGGGAGCCACGGTGCCTCGAGTATTTCAAGGAGGCCAGCAGTGTGACGACGGCGAGTGCCATGCAGGTGCGCGAGGCGCCGCATCAGCGGTCGGTTGGCCGCTGGAAGCATTTCGAGCGTCAACTGCAACCCATTGCGGCGGTTCTGCGCTAGCTTTCGTTGTTGCGCGATTCGTGTTCCGCGTAACGAATTGCCAGTTCACCGATCAGTATCGAGACTCCCGCGCCTATCACGACCGGCAAATCGAACCCTGTTCCGGGCACGTACATAAACAGCAGGATTGATAGCGTAAGAATGCCGATACAGATGGCCGTGATAATAAACGCCACGGCTTTGCCGCCGGGCACCCGAAACGGACGTTCGCGGTCGGCGTCTATTCCGCGAGCACGATAAAAGGCGGAAACGGCACCGATGTACGGCAGCAGGAACAACACCGCACTGGCCGCAAACAGTTTCCAGAACAGGTCCTCGTTTGAGCCCGCGACCAGTCCGTAGGTCAGCAGGATAGCCGTGACGACAATGCCCATGGTTACGGCGGCCCCGATGGGCGTGCCGTAGTCGGGATGCTCCTTCGCGAGGAAATTCGGCAGCTCCCCATCGATCGCCGCCTCGGCAGCGGCGCGGCTCGCGCCGAGTGCCCAGGTCGTCGCGTTGGAAATGAACGTAAACAGCGCAAAGACGCCGAGCATCGTTGCGGCCGCAACGCCGAAGGCACTTGCACCGAAGAGTTGGCGTAAGGTATCGACAAGGCCTTCAACGAGATCGATATCGTCGCTGGGAATAGCTGCGAGGATGGCAAATGTTCCCAGAGCATACATTGCGAAAATCGTGATGCCAGAGGTGAGAATCGCTCGAGGAATATCGCGCTTCGGATTCTTCATTTCTTCACTCGCGGAAGACATGAGTTCGAAGCCGAGCATCCCGTAGATGATCGTAGAAATGTACTGCGTGCTGCTTCCCCATTCGGGCAGGAATGCTTCGAACGAGAAGTCGTTGGCAAGTTCGGTCGAGCCGCGCAGCGCGAAGGCGATACCCGCGGCGATGAGCGCAACAAAAGTGATCATCTTCAGAATGGCGCCGATATTTGGCACCCACTTGCCGATGTTGAGTGAAACGCAGGTAATCAGGATCACGATCCAGTTGAGGGTGATCGCGATAAGCAGCCTGGTCATCAGGCTCATATCCGGGAAGAACATCTGCGCGAAGATGCCAGAGAAGAGCACCAGCACGGAGCCGTTCCACATCGCTGTATTAAGCCAGTACATCCAGGTGACGCGCGTGCCCCAGCGCGTGCCGAACGTGTCTCGTACCCAGGCGTAAATACCGCCCTGTTCAGGGTAAGTCGTGCCCAGTTCGGCACTGATCAGCCCGTACGGGATGAAGAATACGATGCCCAGCAGTGTCCACCAGAAGAGACTGGAGACGCCAATCGATGCGGATGCCGCGAGCGTATCGAGGAGCAGGATCGCCGAGACGGTAAACAACGTCATGTCACCGACGCCCAGCGATCGTATGTGTTGGTGCTTGGTCTCCGACATGCTTGCGCCCCCTTTGGGCCGAAATCCCTTCAGGCTAACTCGATCGAGTCTAGTCGAGTGCAGGCAAATGACAAAATGCGTTTAGCCGTGAAGGTTGGCGACGCTTTGCCGGATGACGAGTTGGTGTGAGACGACTTGCGGCTCCGGCGTGCCGGGCGTCTTGTCCTCAATGGCAGCACAGAGCTTCTGGACGATCTGTTCGCCCATTTCTTCGGCGGGTTGCCGGACGGTTGTCAATGGCGGATTGGTAACTTCGGCGTAGCGATTATCATCGAAACCAACAACGGAGATATCGTCCGGAACGCGCATGCCGGCAAGCTGGAACTCATGCATGCAGCCAATTGCGAGTTCATCGCTGACACAGAATACTGCCGTTGGTTGATTTCGACACTTGAGGATCTGGCGGGCCGCACTTCTGGCTGCATCAATAGAATTCTCCGAATCGAGAATCCAGCTCTCGGGTATCTTCAGCTTTGCCTCACGCATTGTATTTCGGAAGCCGCGCTCGCGCTCCGCGAATGAGGGTTTCTTCCTGCCACAGATCATGCCGATTTGTCGGTGTCCCTGCCCGATCAGGTATTCCGTCATTTCCTGAGCGGCAGCCGCATTGTCAATCTGAATTGCCGGGGGCTGTTGGTGATGATCTTTCGCCCCTTTCAGCCGTTCCGCGACATACGTCATATTGTTCAGGAGGACGAGCCCGTCAGCCTGTTTTGACTCGAGGGCCGCGTTGATTTCATCAACGGACATCATGCTCTGCCGGGTCTCGCGGATCACGATCGCGTAGCCCAGCGCATTTGCCGCGGATCGAACACCGCGCATGACCTTGGTGAAAAACGGATCGCCAATGGAGGGGACGGCCACCAGGATCTGGTTGGTCTTTCCACTGCGGAATCGTTGTGCGAGAGCATTTGGCGTGTAGCCGGTGCTCTCGATGGCGTTCTGAACCTTCAGTTGGGTCTCTTCGGTGACTTTTTCCGGCTTGTTGATGCACCGGGAGACTGTGGCGATGGATACGCCAGCGAGCCTTGCAACTTCTTTGATCGATGTTTCTGCCATGTTTGTTTTCTTACAATCGTCAGTTTGCAACGGGGCTCACCGGCCAGACTTACCCCAGAAAGGCAGCTCGGGCAGCGTGACAATACCTCTGTCATAGTGGAGCCCACCCGGCCGGTCTTCCTTGATCAAAAGTGGACCGTCGATATCCACGAAGTCACAGAGTTGCGCGATGACGTGGTGAGGCGCCATCGCCAATGACGTTCCTCCCATGCAGCCGACCATCAAGCCAAGGCCTTTCTCACGAGCTGCGTGTGCGAGTTCGAGTCCGTGAGTGAGCCCGCCCGTCTTATCGAGCTTGATGTTGATCATCTGGTAACGCTTCGCAGCGTCTTCGAGCTCGCCAAGATGCAGGCAAGACTCGTCGCTACATAGTGGTAGTGGTGCCTGATAGCCTTCGAGTTCGCTGTCACCGCCTCGCGGCAACGGTTGTTCGATCATGCTCACACCGAGCGCCTGCAACGAAGGGGCATATTGCTGTAACTCGTCGAAGGTCCAGCCCTGGTTGATATCGACGACCATGCGGGCGTCCGGGCGCGCTGCGCGAATTGCGGTAGTGCGTTCAACCGGCCGGTCGTTGCTGAGCTTTACCTTGAAAAGCGATATGTCGTGCGCCGCCGTTGCTTTGGCGGCCATCTCTTCCGGTGTGTCTTCCAGCCCGATTGTGAATACCGTCTCGATCGGGCCTTCGTCGACGCCTGCCATCGACCATACGCTGCGTCCGGCAATCTGGGCTTCGAGATCCCAGAGCGCCGCATCGGCCGCCATGCGCGCACCGCCCGGCGGCAATAGCTCAAGCAAGCGCTGCCGGTTTGCGCCAGCCTCGAGCTCCGGAATGATTGCTTCGAGTTCGGCGGCCATCGAATCGCTTGTTTCGTCCAGGTAGTAGACGCCGAGAGCTTCGCCCCGTCCCAACAGGTCACCCTGTTCGATTTCGCAGACAACGCATGGGAAGTCATCCCAGACGTTGTTCGAAATCCGAAATGGAATGATCGCTGGCCACGACTCCGTATGAATCGTGATTTTTCGTTTCATGCCGCGTGCTTCAAAAGGAAGTTGGCAATCGGCGTCATTCCTGTAGCAACCGGATCGACGCAGGGTATGCCGAGATTATCCTGCAACTTGCCGAGGTAACTGTCGCGCTCGAAGTCGCTCATCGACGAGGTATTGATACTCACGCCGGCGCAGAAGCAGCCTGGTCTCGTGCGGCGGGCAAACCGCAACGCATCGTCGATAACTTCGTCAAGTTCCGGGATCGGGTAGTCGCCAAAGACTTCGAGAATTTCTGTGCGCGAGGCGTCGTGGCACAGGATGACCGCATCCGGCTGCGACCCATGTAAAAGCCCAAGGGAGACACCGGAGTAGCTCGGGTTCAGCAAGGACCCCTGACCTTCGATAATGTCCCAGTGATCATTGTCGTTGTCCGGCGAAAGAACCTCGGCAGCGCCCGAAACAAAATCCGAGACGACGGCATCGATGGGAATACCTTCACCGGCGATCATAATGCCCGTCTGGCCCGTTGCACGAAACGTCGTCTTGATGTCTCGCTGTTCCAGTTCGCGATGCAATGCGAGTGCGGTGTACTTTTTGCCTACGGCACAATCCGTACCGACGGTTAGTACGCGCTTGCCGCGGCGCGGGCGGCCCTGGCCGACCGGAATATTGGCAGGCGGCACGCGAACATCGGTCAGGGTCGCACCACCCCTGTAGGCGGCCGCGACGAGATCGGGCATTTTCTTCAGCTTGGTGTGCATACCCGCCGCA
>Ga0316201_10003103_pt1 | contig 12121 bp, 12 predicted proteins | sample CS6wburrow_MG_FD_204516 | JGI IMG/M metagenome (GOLD analysis project Ga0316201, IMG submission 204516) | Coastal sediment microbial communities from Delaware Bay, Delaware, United States - CS-6 worm burrow | ecosystem: Environmental > Aquatic > Marine > Coastal > Sediment | place: USA... | reverse complement strand
CTGGCGCCGGTCTGGCTCTAGCTTATTCCGTACTTACGGCGGAACTTGTCCACGCGACCGCCGGTATCAACGATCTTCTGCTTGCCGGTATAAAACGGATGGCACGAGGAACACACTTCGATGTGGAGCTCCTCGCCGAGCGTCGAGCGCGTTTCAAATTCGTTGCCGCAACTACAGATAACCTTGATGGGTTCGTAATTGGGATGAATGTCGGCTTTCATTATTGCTCTCCGGAGCACGCTAGTCTGCGAAAAAGGTCGCGCATGATATAGCGAAGACGCGGTCTCCGCAAGCCCTCGATTTTTATCCACAGAACCTGTGGATAAGACTGTGGAAGAAAATTGAACGAGTGCCGTAAGGTGCGGATTTTCAAGCAACGCTGTCAATATGACTATTTTGTGTCCACTTTTAATAATTTAATAAATACAATGAGTTACAATCGTTTCGCAACACTCAAAATGAGATGAGGGCGTTCTTACACTAAAAATACAGGGGCGACCCGGCTCTTGTGCATAATTGAATAAGACCGGACGCCGCCCGGCCAACACGATTTTAACAGCCCTCAACCCGCAAATCGCGCAGAAATTCGGCCTGAAGGTCGTTCAAAAAGCGACGCCCGAGGTCCGTAGGCAGCCAGGTGGCATTCTCATCACGCTCGATCAGCCCCTTTTCAACTGGCGCGATCATCGCGGCCGCCAGAGACTCCCTCGACAGACCAGTTCGAGTCACGAAATCGGCCTCGCGAAACCCTGCAGTCAGCCGCAGGGCATTGAGCATGAACTCGAATATCAGGTCGTCATCCGACAGGGACTTGCCGGGCCCGGTCGCAACACCCTGCTCCATCGCCAGCATGTATTGCAGCGGATTCGCAGGTTTTTGATAGCGCATAACGCCGCCAGGATCGCTGATTTTTCCATGTGCACCAGCGCCAACGGCCAGATAATCCCCGAATAGCCAGTAATTGATATTGTGACGGCAGCGCAGCCCGTTCCTGGCCCAGGCAGACACTTCGTACTGCTCGAAACCCAGCGAGTCCAGCAAATCCGCTCCCGCATCCTGAATCGCCCAGGCCATTTCATCATCAGGGAGGTCCCTGGGCGGCCGGGCATGGAAGATGGTGTTGGGCTCCAGCGTGAGCTGATACCACGACAAATGCGCAGGATTAAGCTCCGCGCCGGACTGCAGGTCGGCACACGCCGCTGCGACGGTCTGGCCGGGCAGGCCGTGCATCAGGTCAATGTTCAGGTTATCGAATCCGGCCGCGAATGCCTCCGTAACGGCGCGGCGAATATCATCGCCACTATGAATACGGCCGAGTTTTTGCAGTGTCTCGTCATCAAAGCTCTGCGCGCCTATGGATAAACGATTGACCCCTGCCTCACGATACCCGGCCGGTGCACCGCACTCCACCGTGCCCGGATTTGCTTCCATCGTAATCTCCACGTCGGGCGACAGCGCGAATCGCTGCCTCACCGCGTCGAGCAGGCGGGCAATTTCAGCGGGCGCAAACAGGCTTGGGGTGCCACCGCCCAGAAAAATACTTTCGATCGACCTGTCAGCGGCATTTCCAGCCTCGCGGTCCAGGTCGGCGAGCAACGCATTCACATAGCGCCGCGTCGGCGCACCATCCGCAGCAGAATGAGAGTTGAAATCACAGTACGGGCATTTGCGCACGCACCAGGGCATATGCACATAAAGCGAGAGCGGCGGGGGATTCACGCGTACTTCTGTCGGATCAGTTCGACCAGTTTCCTCAGGGCCTGGCCGCGGTGGCTGCGCCGATTTTTTTCCTCGGGCGAGAGTTCGGCGGAACTGCAGCCGCAATCGGGAACAAAGAACACTGGGTCGTAGCCAAATCCATCGTCACCCTGTCGCGCATGCAGAATCGATCCGCGCCACACCCCTTCCGCGACCACCGCCTCTCCGGTCGGCTCGATATAGGTCGCAACGCAGTGAAACGCCGCCGCGCGATCGTTCACGCCCTCGAGCGCCGCGAGTAGATGGTCGTTGTTCGCCTCATCGTCGCATTCAGGGCCCGCATATCGCGCAGAGTAAACGCCGGGCGCGCCGCCCAGTGCATCAACTGCAAGACCTGAGTCGTCCGCAATAGCCGGCAGTCCGGTCGCGGCAGCCGCATGCCTGGCTTTGATGAGTGAGTTTTCGGCGAATGTCGTGCCCGTCTCATCGGCATCCGCAACACCGAACTCGGACTGCGCAATGATCTCGACACCGAGGCCGTCAAGCAAGCGCGCAATCTCGCGGATCTTGCCTGGATTGCCTGTCGCCATCACAATCTTTTTCGGCAGCTTGCTCACTGATTTGCAGCTTTGATTGCCTCGTCCTGCGCCACGATGATGTCTTTGATGCCAGCCCGCGCCAGGCCAATCATGGCCGCAAATTCGTCGTCGGTAAAAGCGTGACCTTCGGCCGTGCCCTGCACTTCGATGAAATGCCCTGCGTCATTCATGACGACGTTCATATCTGTCTCGGCCTGCGAGTCCTCGTCGTAATCGAGGTCGAGAACCGGTACGCCGCGATAGATGCCAACCGAGATTGCGGCAACGTGTCCATGCAACGGGTTTTTCCTGAGCTTGCCATCTGCCTGAAGTCGCTGCATCGCGATAGCCAGGGCAACATAGGCACCGCTGATCGACGCAGTACGCGTACCCCCGTCCGCCTGAATGACGTCGCAGTCAAGCGTAATGGACCGTTCGCCAAGCGCATCAAGGTCTGTCACTGCGCGCAACGAGCGACCAATCAGACGCTGGATCTCCAGCGTGCGCCCGCCCTGCTTGCCACGCGATGCCTCGCGTCCCGAGCGCGTGTGCGTGGAACGCGGCAGCATGCCGTATTCGCCCGTGACCCAACCGCGGCCGGTATTGCGCATCCACGGGGGTACGCGTTCTTCGATGCTGGCCGTGCACAGCACGCGTGTGTTGCCAAATTCGGCGAGCACACTGCCTTCGGCGTGCATGGTGTAATCGGGAACAAAGCGTAATTCGCGCATCTGTGATGCTTCGCGGCCACTTGGGCGCATGCTGACTCTCCAGACAAAGGGCTGAAATCTCTGTGGCCGGCTAGGCGCCGAGCCACCTGATAGCGGTACCGCTCGTATTGTCGCTGTAGGGAGAGTTGACGTTCAATGCTTTCATGCTGAGGACTTTCAGATTGTCGACGAGATTATTTTCGCCGGGCGCACCGATCTCCGCCATATCCTCATCGCTAAGCCCCGACCACAGGCCATCGGAGCAGGCCAGAAGCACGTCGCCGGACTCAAGAACCTTGCGATTCGTGATACTCATGTCCGGCACGGGAGCGTCGCCACCGATACAACACTCGACAAAATTGCGCATCGGGTGGTCCAGGGCTTCTTCTTCGGATATCGCACCTTCCTGGATCAGAACTTCGACGTGACTGTGGTCCCGCGAACGCGAAAGCACCGCGCCATCGCGTACCTGGTAGATGCGGCTGTCACCGATGTGTGCCCAGTACGCACCCCCTTCCTGCACGAGACAGATCGCGCAGGTCGCGCGCGGACGAAAGTCGACAGCAACTTCGGAACCAAGGCGAACCACCTCGTCATGAGCTTTCGACAGGGCCATATAGAGGAAGCCCTGCGGATCAAATATTGGCTGTGCAGCCGCTATAAAGAGTTCCCGCACGACCTTGAGTCCGGTTTCCGCAGCTTGTGCGCCATCGGAATGACCACCCATTCCGTCGAACACGAGCATCAGAGCTGCTTCGTCAGATATGACCACGGCAGCGCGATCCTGATTGTCCTTACGATCACCGAGGGCGGAGACTTTGGCGTATTCGATTTGCATAGTCGCGGGTGGTGCTTATGGCTATCAACGGCAGCCACAGCTTAGAATGTCGATCCTCACAAAAACGTGACGCAGGCAGCACTATTGTGCGCCTGCCTGGGTGGTGCAGATGTTACACAGTATGACAGGCTTCGCGCGAGAGTCGGCGGAAACCACGATCGGTACGTTGACCTGGGAAATTCGCGCGGTCAATCATCGCTACCTCGATGTGCAGTTCAAACTGCCCGAGGATCTGCGACCAAAGGAACAGGCATTTCGCCAGATGGCAAGTTCGTCGCTCGGGCGAGGCAAGATCGAATGTGCCCTTTATTTTCGACGGGCAATTGATGAAAACAACGAAATGCAGATCGACACTGGGCTGGTCGAAATCATCGGTCGTCGCATTTCCGACCTGACGGCCAAGCTGCCAAATGTGGCGGCCGTCAACCCGATCGATATTTTGCGGTGGCCCGGGGTCATACAACAGGCTGAGGTTGATGTCGAACCCCTGGTTGGAGAAGCGACTGCATTGCTCGAAAAGGCGCTGGCCGCAATTGGCGAGATGCGCTCAAGCGAGGGCGCTCGAATTGCCGGGATGCTTGAGCCCCGCTGTGCCGAAATCGAAACGATTGCGAAATCTGTCCGCGTCCGCATGCCGGAGGTGCTCTCTGCGGTCCGCGCAAAGCAGAAAGAGCGCCTGGCCAGTCTCGACGTCGAAGCCGACCCGAGTCGCCTCGAAGTCGAACTCGCGCTTCTCGCGACAAAAATTGACGTTGACGAAGAGCTCGACCGGCTCGAAAGCCACCTGGTCGAGATACGCGATGCTCTCAAGTCGAATAAGCCCGTCGGGCGACGGCTGGATTTCCTGATGCAGGAACTGAATCGCGAGGCGAACACGCTGGGATCAAAGTCTGCTGACACTGAAACCACAAGAGCTGCTGTCGATTTGAAGGTCCTGATCGAACAAATGCGTGAACAGATTCAAAACGTCGAGTAATGACGTGGAGCAAAGGAAAGGAAAACTATTTGTGTTCGCTGCGCCCTCGGGCGCCGGCAAGACAACCCTGGTTCATGCCGTCGTCACCAAGCGGCCGGAGCTGCGATTCTCGATTTCCTATACGACGCGCAAGCCGCGCAAAAACGAAGCAGACGGCGTCGACTATCTGTTCGTGACAGAGAAAAAGTTCATGCAGCTGCGCGACGAGGGGGAAATGCTCGAGTACGCGAAAGTGTTCGACAACTATTACGCGACGAGCCGTAGTCAGGTTGAGAAGCATCTGGCCGACAATCGTAATGTGATTCTCGAAATCGACTGGCAGGGCGCGCAACAGGTACGCGAGTCAATGCCGGAGTGCGTCACAATATTCATCCTGCCGCCGTCGGTTGAAGAGCTCGAACGGCGCCTTCGCGATCGGCGTACTGACAGTGCCGAGGTCATCGAGCGGCGCTTGCGTGATGCTCTTTCGGATATGTCGCACTGGACCGAATTCGACCACGTGATAATCAATGATGACCTCAACCAGGCAATCGCCGATCTCGAAGACGTCCTGGACGGCAACGGGGAGGCATCAGCTACGTCGAATGTCGCTCTACGCCGCGCCGTTGGGAGGATTGTTGGCTAAACGGTTATAACCTTTTGTTATATGGGGTGACGGCGACCGCACCGTCTCGCCTACAATCCGCAGCCTGATTTATCACTGCTTTTTCTCAAGGATTTACCTACATGGCCCGTATTACCGTCGAAGACTGCGTTGCCAATATCGAAAACATATTCGAGATGGTACTCGTCGCTGCCAAGCGCGCGCGCCGCATCGCTCACGGCGCCGACCCAATGGTCGAGCTCGAGAACGACAAGCCCACCGTGATTGCCCTCCGGGAAATTGCTGACGGCCTCGTGACCTCATCGATCCTCGAAGAAATCGAGCAACCCATGGCCGAAGACCTGCTGCAACCAGAAGCAACTGACGAGATCCTGCCGATTCGTGGCATCTCGATAGGCGACTAAGGCTTCCCATTTCGCGCTGCGGCACTGCCGCAGCATGTTCCCCGCATCGCGTTACGCCGTTAAGATGGGGACATGGATTACGCCGCCACAATCCTCTCCAAGCTTCCAGGCGCTTCGCGCAGGAGCAATGGTGTGCGACGGTTGGTCGAGACACTCGAATCCTATTTGCCCGACGAGCAGGTAGCACGCGTGCTCGAGGCCTATGAGTTTGGCGCCGCCGCCCATCAGGGCCAGACCCGCAAGTCGGGTGAACCGTACATCACACACCCGGTTGCCGTCGCCCAGGAACTTGGCGAAATGCACCTCGACTCAGAAGCCATCTGCGCTGCGATCCTGCACGACGTGGTGGAGGACACCGAGGCGTCACTCGAACAGATCCGGGAACAGTTCGGGGAGGAGGTCGCGCTGATCGTTGACGGCGTCAGCAAACTCGACCAGATCCAGTTCCGCAGTCGCGCCGAAGCCCAGGCAGAAAGTTTTCGCAAGATGATGCTCGCGATGATCGAGGACATCCGCGTAATTCTCGTCAAGCTGTCGGATCGTCTGCATAACATGCAAACGCTCGGCGCAATGCCTGCAGCGAAGAAAAAACGCATTGCTCGCGAGACGCTGGACATATACGCGCCGATTGCAAATCGCCTCGGTATCAACCGGCTAAAAGTGCAGCTCGAGGACCTCGGCTTCAAACACCTGCATCCGTTCCGATATCGGGTACTTGATAACGCTCTAAAGAAAAGCAAGGGCAGTCAGCGCCAGATCGTAAAACGTATTTCCGAACAATTCGAAAAAGCGATGAAGGAAGACGGTATCTCCGGCGAAGTCATCGGCCGCGAAAAGCACCTCTACAGCATTTACAAGAAGATGGCCGAGAAAAAGCGTGTCCTTTCTGACGTTGTGGATGTGTATGGCTTTCGCATCATCGTCGACGACGTTACGACCTGCTACCAGACACTTGGCCTCGTACACCAACTTTACAAGCCAATGCCGGGGCGCTTCAAAGACTACATCGCCATTCCACGTATCAACGGATACCAGTCACTGCATACGACATTGTTTGGGCCCAAGGGGCTGCCGCTGGAAGTTCAGATTCGTACGCGTCACATGGATCGCGTTGCCGAATCAGGCGTGGCGTCCCACTGGGTATATAAGGCAGATGAAAAGTCCGACGCCACACCGCAAAGGCGCGCACGCGAATGGCTTGCAAATCTCGCCGAGCTGCAACAGTCGGGCACATCAGAAGAGTTTCTCGAGAGCGTCAAGGTCGATCTGTTCCCGGACAAGATTTACGTTTTTACTCCCAAGGGCGACATCATGCCTTTGCCAAAAGGTGCGACGACCGTCGATTTTGCCTATGCCGTCCACACTGATATTGGTGACCGGACCGTTGCGGCAAAAATAAACCGGGGGCTCGTGCCCTTGCGGACGCCCCTGCAAAATGGCCAGACCGTTGAGATCATTACGTCCCGAGGCGCCAAGCCCAATCCAAACTGGCTGACATTTGTACGATCCGCCAAGGCACGTACCGCAATTCGCAATCATATGAAGAACCTGCGTTCCGCGGAGTCGGTTGATCTTGGCAAGCGCTTGCTGGACAAGTCACTCAAGGATCTTGGTTCATCGCTGCGCAAAGTAGGCAAGGTACGCATGGCAGAGGCGCTGGACGAACTTGGCCTCAACAACACGTCCGAGCTTTTCGAACAACTCGGCCTTGGCGAGCGGCTCGCGCCGCTGACGGCGCGCTTCCTCGCGGGTGCAGACGAGGACGGCGAAAACGAGGGAGACATCGCAAGCCTGGTAATCGCCGGCACCGAGGGCATGGTCGTCAGTTACGCGAAGTGTTGCTACCCACTGCCCGGCGACGACGTCATGGGATACCTCACGGCCGGTCGTGGCGTCGTTATTCACCGCAACACCTGCGGCAACCTTTCGAACTTCCGCAAGCAGCCCGAGAAATGGATCGCCGTTTCGTGGGAGGGGAAGATCGACCGGGATTTCCACTGCCTGATTCAGTGCGAAACTCGCAACCGCACCGGCGTGCTGGCCGAAGTCGCAGCAACAATCGCGGACAGTGGTTCAAACATCGAACAGGTTGAAGTGATTTCCCGGCACGAAGACGTTTCGGTCCTCACGTTCCTGCTGCAGATTCATGACCGGATTCACCTTGCGCAGATCATGCGCAACGTTCGCAAGATGCCTAACGTCATTCGCGTGTCTCGCGAGTGTGCATGAACAACTTTAAACATCGGATTTTCCAATGAGCAAGCAAACAATCCACACCGACCGCGCGCCCGCGGCTGTCGGCACATATTCGCAGGCCGTCAAGGTCGGCAACTTCGTATTTCTCTCGGGCCAGATCCCTCTCGTGCCAGGAACAATGGAAATCGTCGATGGAGATTTCGCGGACCGTGCGCGACAGGTCTTCGAAAACCTGAAGGCCGTAGCCGAGAAGGCGGGTGGGAGCCTGAACGACGCGGTCAAGTTGACGATATTTCTGACCGATCTCGGTAACTTTGCAGCCGTCAACGAGGTTATGGCCGAGTACTGCGACGAGCCTTACCCCGCACGTGCCGCGGTGCAGGTTTCTGCATTGCCGAAGGGTGTCGATGTAGAAGCCGACGCAATCCTTGCTATCTGAAGCACTAACTTCTCTCAAGGGCGTTGGCCCTGCGCTCGCGAAAAGGCTCGGGAAGCTCGGGCTTTCTCGTGTAGAGGACCTGCTGTTCCTGTTACCACTGCGCTACGAAGACCGCACGCAGCTGGTAAGAATCGGTGCGCTGGTCGCAGGCAAGCGCTGCCTGACGAGTGGCGAAGTTCTGCTTGCCGAAACAGCCTATCGAGGCCGTCGCAATTTACTGGTGCGCATCAGTGATGGCAGTGGTCAGCTCACACTGCGGTTCTTTCACTTCTCCCGCCAACAACAGGCACAATTCCAGGCTGGCAAGCACGTATCGTGCTTTGGTGAGGTTCGGCGGGGATCGGCCGGTTTCGAAATGATCCATCCCGAGTACCGCATCCTGCGTGAAGAGCAGGGCGCGGCGACGAACGATTCATTGACCCCGATCTATCCGGCAACAGAGGGTGTACAACAAGGACGGCTGCGCAATCTTACCGACCAGGCATTGGAGGCGATGCTCAAGGAGCCGCCACCGGAGCTGTTGCCGCAGTCCGTCACTGACAAACTCGGCATGCCTTCGCTCGTAGATGCGATTTCCTACCTGCATCGGCCGCCACCCGACGCCGATGTCGCGCAGATGCAGGAGGGCCGGCACCCGTGCCAACAACGCCTGGCATTTGAAGAACTGCTTGCGCACTACCTGAGTCTGCGCAGTTTGCGCGCACTTGCGGAAACCGAGGGCGCTTTTGCATTGACGCACGGTCAGGGCAGGGTGGACCAGTTTGTCGCCAACCTGCCATTTGAGCTTACCGGCGCGCAGGCACGCGTCGTCGATGAAATCATGGTCGACCTGTCAAAGCCACATCCAATGATGCGCCTGATACAGGGCGATGTCGGTTCGGGCAAGACCGTCGTTGCCGCGATCGCCTGCCTGAAAGCCATAGCTTGTGGCGTTCAGGCGGCCATCATGGCACCGACCGAGATTCTGGCCGAACAGCACTGGCGAAATTTCTCAGACTGGTTTCGGCCTCTCGGCATTGAGCCGGCATGGCTGAGTGGCAGCCAAAAAGCCGCAGCACGCCGTGACGCGCTATCTGCCATCGCTGACGGTCGGGCCCAACTTGTTGTCGGAACCCATGCGCTGTTCCAGGAGGGTGTGGAATTCGATAACCTCGCGCTGGTTATTATTGATGAACAGCATCGCTTCGGCGTACACCAGCGCATGGCGCTGCGCGACAAAGGCATTGGCAAGGATGGTCATCCGCACCAGCTGGTAATGACCGCTACACCAATTCCGCGCACCCTTGCGATGGCGGCCTATGCCGATCTCGATACCTCGGTGATTGATGAGCTGCCGCCTGGCCGCCAGCCCGTATCGACAATTGCCGTTCCTGACACCCGTCGCGGCGAAATCGTCGAACGCGTACGCGCCGCCTGCAAATCGGGACAGCAGGCCTACTGGGTCTGTCCACTGATCGAGGAGTCCGAGGTGCTGGACTACCAGGCCGCAGAGGCCAGCTACCAGATGCTGACGGAAGCGCTGCCGGAATTGCGCGTGGGCCTCGTGCATGGTCGCATGCGGCCGGCCGAGAAAGAACGCGGCATGCAGGCATTCAAAGAAGGCCTGATCCAGGTGCTCGTTGCAACGACGGTAATCGAAGTCGGTGTCGACGTGCCCAATGCCAGCCTGATGATCATCGAAAACGCCGAGCGTATGGGGCTGTCGCAGCTGCACCAGTTGCGTGGAAGGGTTGGCCGCGGTGCGGCGCAGAGTCACTGCGTGCTCTTGTACAAGGGACCGTTGGGCCGCATAGCCAAGGAGCGGCTCGCGGTGCTCCGTGATACTAACGACGGTTTTGTCGTCGCACAGCGCGACCTCGAACTGCGCGGTCCCGGTGAACTGCTCGGTACACGCCAGACCGGATTGCCCGACTATCGAGTTGCGAATATCGTTCGTGACGCCAGCCTGATGCCGCAGGTACAAATGACAGCGGAAGAGCTGCGCAGATCATCCGCCAGTCGCGCTGCAGCAATCGTGCGTCGCTGGCTGGGCGATGCCGGTCGCTACGGCAAAGTGTAGAATCCTGCGCATGAAGAACTCCCTCGTCGCCAGCTTCGCTCCTGAAGTCGCCAGCCGGTTGCGCAACTACGGCAAGCTAATGCGCGTCGATAAGCCGATCGGTATCTGGCTGTTGTTGTGGCCAACGTTATGGGCATTGTGGCTCGCGGGCGAGGGCGCACCAAACCAGGGTTTGTTTGTGGTGTTTGTGTTCGGCGTATTCGTGATGCGATCCGCCGGCTGTGTGCTCAATGATTTCGTTGACCGCAAAATCGACCCGTATGTGGAGCGCACGCGTGCACGGCCACTCGTAACAGGCGCAGTTGCGCCCTTTGAAGCCCTCACGCTGTTTATTGCGCTGGGGCTGATCGCCGTCGGACTGGCGACAATGCTCAACAAGCAGGCGCAATTGCTTGCCGTTATCGGTGCCGCACTGACTATCGCCTACCCATTCATCAAGCGCTACGTGTCTATCCCACAATTCGTGCTTGGCGCAGCTTTCGGCTGGGCGGCACCCATGGCATTTGCGGCACAAAGCGGCGAGACACCGGAGCTTGCCTGGCTCGTGTTCGGAACGGCGCTCATTTGGGCGGTTATCTACGACACGTTCTATGCAATGGTCGATCGCGAGGACGACATCAGGATCGGCGTCAAGTCGACGGCCGTGTTGTTTGGTGAAGCCGACCTGTTCGTCATTGCCGGGCTGCAGATATTAATGATCGTCGCCCTTATTCTCATCGGGCTGCGCGCTGAGCTCGGCTTCTGGTACTACGGCGCCGTTGGGGTTGCAGCCGCGATGATGGCCTGGCACCTGTGGCTCGCACGTGATCGCCAGCCTGCAGGTTGCTTTCAGGCGTTTCTCAGGAACCACTATATCGGCATGGTGGTCTTCGTCGGCATCGTGCTGCACTACACGTTCAACCCGATAATGACCTGAAAAATATGCTCTGCCGGCTCGATTTCCAACCGCATTCCCGCATTTCACGCTGGGTACCCGGTTCACGCCCATCAAAGCTGGGCCTGTCGTGAACACAGCGGCGGTGTAACCGGAGGTCTAACGGAGTTTTCCTACCTGCCCGAAGCACCGGTAGCGGCCGCAATCGGCGGTAAGCATAAGGTCATCGAGCAGCCCCTTGGCGTTTTCAAACTTTGGTTCGAAAAAAACGAGCTCAAGTTGAAGCCGCTTCTGGGCGGCGAAGCCCGCAGTTACGCCGGCAGTTGGTCGACTCTTTGGCGAGGTTGCCTGAAATCTAGCATTACTCCAGTTCATAATGTTTTGTACATTTAACGAACGACCGCTTCAAACAAGCAGTACGACACGAATGGCTCGACGAGCACCTGCTCGAATTGATCCAGCATACTCAACAGACTGCAACCAGGAGGATTATCAGACGACATGGGTGTTCTTGTCTCCAAAGATCGTAAATTGAGTCCATTAGGCTGGTTTGGCTGGATGCTTTACCAGCCCTACAAGTGGCTTATTTTCGCGCCCTTTTTTGTTTCGACAACTCTATTCTTTGGTTCGGCGACGATCGTACTTTCGATTTTCTTGCCGTCACGATGGGTGAGTCTGATTTGTGGCACCTTCTGGTCGCGGTTGAATACCTGGCTGACACCGATGTCTGTGAATGTCACGGGTC
>Ga0316201_10003102_pt1 | contig 12122 bp, 9 predicted proteins | sample CS6wburrow_MG_FD_204516 | JGI IMG/M metagenome (GOLD analysis project Ga0316201, IMG submission 204516) | Coastal sediment microbial communities from Delaware Bay, Delaware, United States - CS-6 worm burrow | ecosystem: Environmental > Aquatic > Marine > Coastal > Sediment | place: USA: Delaware... | reverse complement strand
ACCGGCTTTCTTCAGCAACAACTTTGAGCCATCGTGCAACTCCACAACCGTGCTGTCTCCCTCAGCATAACTCACCATGATTTCACTGGCCGGGGGAATAAAATCCGTCTGTCCCGCAGGATGATAATGGTCGCGTGTATAGGTATAACTCTTGGTGGAACCGACGTGGTTATTAAACGTAACGCAGGGTGAAACCACGTCCAGGATGGCGCAACCGGGATGCATGATTCCGGCCTTGATAAGCGTTACCAGCTGCTCACGGTCGCCCGAAAAGCTCCTGGCGACGAAACTGCTGCCCATCGAGATGGCTGTCGACACGGCGTCAATGTTTTTCCACTGGTTGATATCGCCCCGCTTCGATTTGCTGCCCTTGTCAGCCGCGGCGGAAAACTGGCCCTTGGTCAGGCCGTAAACACCATTGTTTTCGATAATATAAAGCATGTTCAGGTTGCGCCGGACAGCGTGGCCAAACTGGCCGAAACCGATGGACAGCGAATCACCGTCACCGGATACGCCGATACATATGAGGTCCCGGTTGCCCGCCTGTGCGCCCGTGGCGACGGACGGCATGCGGCCGTGAACCGAGTTGAACCCATGCGCACCGGAGAGGAAGTAGGCAGGTGTCTTGGAGGAACAGCCGATACCGGATAGCTTGATGACCTGTTCGGGTGGTATCGATAACTCCCAAAACGCCTGCACGATTGCCGCGGTAATCGAGTCGTGCCCACAACCGGCACACAGCGTGGACAAGACGCCCTCATAGTCGCGCCTCAGCAGACCGATTTTGTTGGCTAACTGGCCGGGCAGGTCGATTTTTGGTTTCTTGATAAAACTCATGCCACATCCTCCACACACAAGTACTCGCACAACCCTTCCACCACGCACTCGCTCGGAATGGGCATGCCGCTGTAGTGTAAAACCGGTACCAGCTTGCGGGCGTCAATATCGGTTTCCAGGGTCAACAGGGAGCGCATCTGCGCATCACGGTTTTGTTCAACCACGAACACGGTCTCGTGGTTTTCCACGAAACTCGTGACCTCTCCATTAAAAGGAAACGCACGCACACGTAAATAATCTGCGTGGATACCCTTGTCCCGCAGGGTATCGAGTGCTTCCACCACGGCGCCGTCCGAGCTTCCATAGGCGATGATGCCTATCGGTGTTTCTTTTTCGGCGTTTTTCAGTACCGGCTTCGGCAACAGCGCCTTGGCCGTATTCCACTTCACGAGCAACCGGTCCACGAGATCCTTGTATTCCGCAGAGCTTTCCGTGTACATGCCGTGCTTGTTGTGCCCGGATCCACGGACAAAATATGCGCCCTTGGCGTTTTCACCCGGCAGGGTGCGGGCGGCGATGCCATCTCCATCGACATCGAGATAGCGGTAGAATTTTTCCAGTTCATCAACCTCGTTGGCATTCAGAACCTTGCCGCGGTCCGGCCGGTAGCTGTCATCCCACTTGAGCTCCGGAATCATCCAGTCGTTCATACCGATATCCAGATCGGACAGAACGAATACAGGCGTTTGCAGCCGCTCGGCAAGATCGAAGGAACTGACGGCCATCTCAAAACACTCATACGGGTTGGCCGGGAACAGCAGCGGGTGTCGCGTATCGCCGTGAGAGGCATAGGCGCACATCATGATGTCGCACTGCTGTGTGCGGGTCGGCATGCCGGTGGATGGCCCGACACGCTGAACATTGAAAAATACGGATGGGATTTCCGCGTAATAGGCAAAGCCGATAAACTCGCTCATCAGGGAAATACCGGGGCCCGACGTAGGCGTGAAGGCCCTGGCGCCCACCCAGTTGGCGCCGATCACCATGCCTGCGGCAGCCAGCTCATCTTCCGCCTGTACGATGCAGTAGTTTTTCTGCCCGCTCTCCTCGTCAATGCGAAACTGCTTACAGTATGCCTTGAATGCGTCCATCATGGATGTCGACGGTGTAATCGGGTACCAGGCGCCAACCGTTGCACCGGCATAAATGCAGCCCAGCGCTGCCGCCGAGTTGCCGTCAATCATGATGTGCTTGCTGTTATCACCCATGCGCTCAACCCGGACCGGCAGCGGGCAGGTGAAATTTTCCATGGCGTAATTAAAGCCCAGGTTGATAGCTTTGAGGTTGCTCTCTATCAACTTCGGCTTGCTGGCGAATGTTTCCTCGATCAGGCTACGCAAGACCGCGGTTTCGATATTCAGCAAGGCGGCCAGAACACCCACGTAAGCAATGTTTTTCATCAGGATACGGACGCGCGCGTCACTGAAGTTCTCATTGCACAGCTTGGCAAGCGGCACGCCCAGAACCGTGATGTCATCGCGGTTTAATTGCCGTTCGCGCGGCCAGGTCGAATCATAGATAAGGAACCCGCCGGCAGTGACGTTATCAAGATCCTTCTGGTAGGTCTGGGCATTCATCGCCACCATGATGTCGACCTGTTTTGACCGGGACATGTAACCGGCATGGTTGGCGCGGATTCCGTACCAGGTCGGCAGGCCCTGGATGTTGGACGGGAACAGGTTTTTTCCGGTCACGGGAATGCCCATGCGAAACAGGGCTTTCAGGATCATGCCGTTGGCGCTGGCGGAACCGGTACCGTTGACGGTACCGATCTTCAATACAAAATCATTTACCCGGACTTCTGACATGCGCCCTTTCCATTGTTATCTAGGCCTGTAATTGGTTTACCGTTGTGATCGATCGCGCGCGGGAACATAAATGACGATTTCTGCATGTCCCAGGCGGCCGTCGGGCAACGCTCAGCGCAAAGGCTACAGTGCACACAGAGGTTCTCGTCCTTGACCATGACGCGCTTGGTCTGTTTAAGCACATCGGATACGTATAGCGGTTGTTCGTGGTTTATGCGCGGCGCCTTCAATTGGCCCAACAGATCCACCTCTTCCGCATTGGGTGTCATGGTCAGGCACTGCGTCGGGCAAATATCGATGCAGGCGTCACACTCGATACAAAGTTCGTTGAAAAATACCGTCTGGATGTCACAGTTCAGGCAACGCTCGACTTCCGTCTGCACCTGTTCGGGCGTAAATCCCAGCTCGACCTCCGTGGTCAGGTCCTTGAATCGCTGTGAAAGCTGAACGTGCTCCATCTTGCGGCGTGCCGCCGGGTCGAAGTCGTTCGAATAACTCCATTCGTGCATACCCATCTTGCGGCTGCCCAGGTTCATCATCACCGGCAGGCGCTCGCGCAGGTCTTCATCGTGACAATGGCGGTGGATGGAAATCGCTGCCTGGTGACCGTGCTCAACCGCCCAGATTATGTTCTTCGGTCCGAAGGCCGAATCACCACCGAAAAATACGCCGGGCAAGGTGGACTCGAAGGTAGTTTCATCCACGACCGGCACTTCCCATTGGTCAAACTCGATGCCCAGGTCACGCTCAATCCAGGGGAAGGCATTGTCCTGCCCAATCGCCAGGATAACGTCGTCACAGGGCACGACAATCTCACCGGTCGTCATCTGGCCGACAATGCGGCCATGTTCGATCTCGTACTCCACCTGCTTGAACCGCATGCCAACCAGGCGGCCGTCTTCTATCACGAATTCCTTGGGAGCGTGGTTGACGATGATTTCGACGTTTTCTTCCTCGGCGTCCTCCAGCTCCCAGTCGGAAGCCTTGAAGAAATCCCGCGGCTTGCGGGCCATGACCTTGACGTCCTCTGCGCCCAGCCTCAATGACGTGCGGCAGCAGTCCATCGCTGTGTTTCCCACGCCGATGATCAAGACACGCTTACCGATACTTTTCTCGTGCCCGAAAGCGACCGACTCCAGCCAGGTAATGCCGATATGAATATTGTCGCCGCCTGCCTGCCTGCCGGGCAGGTTTAGCTCTTTGCCCTTGGGTGCGCCGGTGCCGACAAAAACTGCGTCATAACCCTCTTCGAGCAGCTCTTTCATGCTGTTGATCGGGTGGTTCAGGCGCAGGTCAACGCCCATGTCGACGATGTAGTCGATTTCCTCGTTGAGTACATTTGCAGGTAGACGAAAAGAGGGAATATTCGATCGCATCAGCCCACCCGGCTCGGTCAGGGCTTCAAAAATGGTGCACTCATAACCTACCGGCATCAGGTCATTGGCGACGGTCAGCGATGCACACCCGGCACCGATGAGGGCGATCTTCTTGCCGTTTTTCTTCTCGGGAATGACGGGCAGGCGGTCACTGATGTCCTCGGCCCGGTGGTCGGCGGCCACACGTTTCAGGCGGCAGATCGCGACCGGCTTTTCATTGGTTCGGCCGCGCCGGCAGGCTGGTTCACAGGGACGGTCACAAACACGGCCGAGTATGCCCGGAAAAACGTTGCTTTCCCGGTTCTGGATATAGGCGTCAGTGAACTGGCCCTGGGCAATTTTTCGAATATATTCCGGCACATCCGTGTGCGCCGGACAAGCCCACTGGCAGTCGACAACCTGGTGATAATAATCCGGATTATTAGTATTGGTGGGCTTCATTTCTGATGCCAATTCTCCCCACAACCCCCGCTCTTATGGCAGGGCAAGGCGCAAGGATAACTGTTTTAAGCGGTCAAATCATCCTGAACCTGTCGCTTTCAGACGCCTGTCAGTGCCGGGATGTTCAGAGAATATTGTCCAGCGCGTCCAGCAACCGGGTTAACTCTTCCTGGCTGGTGTAGTGCACGAACGACACGCGCACCACGCCTTCGGCGGGCGGAATGTCCAGTGCCTCCATCAAGCGATATGCGTAACAATTACCGTTGGCGGCGCCAATTTTCCGGCTGGCCAATTGCGCGGCTATTTGCGCCGGATCACGGCCCGCAACCGTGAAGGAAACGGTCGGTGCACGGTGCTTGGTGACAGTTTTTCCGATCACGTTTACGCCCCGCTTCTGGCCGAGGAAGTCCAGCAGCGGCTGCAGGTTTCTGCGCTCCGTATGCTGAAAAAGGGCTCGCACCGCACTGGTCTTTCTGGCTGCTGTTGCCTCACCACTACCATAATGGTGTTCATAAACTGCTTCGAAATAGTCAAGCACACCGTTCACAGAAGCGATCTGCGCGTGGTCGGGGCCGGCCGGCGTAAACCGCGCCGTCGGGTGGCCGGCATTGAAAAAATGCCCCTGGTTAGGCAGTGCCTTGTTGACCGCCTCGCGCATCACCATCACGCCAAGGTGCGGGCCATAAACCTTGTACAGGGAAAACAGGTAAATATCCGCCCCCAGCGCATCAACATCCGGCAGGCCGTGAGGCGCGTAGGAGACCCCGTCAACGATTGCGATGGCGCCGGCCTGGTGGATCTTGTCAGTCCACTCCCTGACCGGGTGCATGCTGCCGACGATGTTGGAACAATGCGTGAACGCCACCACGCGGGTACGCTCGTTCAATAACCGCTCCAGTTCTGCAACCTCCAGCTCGGCGGTTTCGGGATTAACCCGCCACTCACGCACCACCATGCCAGCCGCTTCCAGTCTGCGCCATGCACCAACATTGGCCTCGTGGTCCTGGTTGGTGACGATAACCTCATCGCCGGGTTTGAGGTGTTGACACAACGCCTGGCCTACCACGTAGGTATTTTGTGACGTCGACGGACCGAACTGAACCTCCTCCGCTGCCACGTTGAGCCAGGCGGCCATGCGCTGCCGGGCACGGTCCATTTCCACCCCGGCGGTGTTCGATGGTTCAAAGCCATAGTGGGGCTGAACCTTTGTTTCCCGGTAGTACCGCTGCAGCGAGTCGATCACCTGTCCGCAGGCGTAGGAGCCGCCGGCGTTTTCAAAATGCGTAAAACCCTGCAGCGAGGGTTCGCTGAATGCGGGAAAGTGGTCGCGGATGAAATTGATATCCAGTTTGGCCATTTGTGTTCTCTTCGCTATCGAGTTACCGGGGCAGAGACCATAACAAAATTTGGGGCCAGCATCGCGGGTTTTGCGATCGGCGGGTCGCTGGTGCATGTTGTTGGCGACAGGCAATCCCCACCAGGCTGGAAGTATTCTGCGTTATATGTTGCGAGCACTCAACCACCCGGCCCTGGCCCACGTGTCAGCAAAGAATTCATGCTTTTGCTCTTTCAAAACCAGGTGGAATATTCGATTTCCTTAATAAACCAAGTTTATATATACTAATGAGCCGAAACCTCCTAACAAAAAGAAGGTGTTATCATGAGTAATGTAGCAGAAATGGGCGGCGCGCAAGTCAATCCCGGTGTTGACCCCAACACCATGTCAATCATCGTCACCAAGGGAAGCCTCGATTGGGCCTACCCGCCTTTCATCCTCTCTACCACTGCTGCGGCAATGGGCCTGGATGTCACCATGTTTTTTACCTTTTATGGGCTTCCCCTTTTGATGAAGGATTTGAAGCTCCAGGTGAGCTCCCTGGGTAACCCGGCGATGAAGATGCCGATGATGGGCATGCACATGGGTATGCCGAATCTTGTATCCGCGATTCCGGGTGTAGATGCTGCAGCCTCCAAAATGATGAAAAACCTGATCAAGAAAAAAGGCGTTGCATCCATTCCGGAGCTGCGTGAACTGGCCGTTGAAGCCGATGTGCGCATGATCGCCTGCCAAATGACACTGGATTTATTCGAATACTCGCAGGACGACATGATCGAGGGTCTCGAGATAGGCGGTGCGGCAACGTATATCGAGGTGGCGACCAAGAGCCACATCAACCTGTTTATCTGATTTATTGAACCCGTTACAACAAGGAATTTATTTATGGCAGACCAAGTACTAGACGCAAAAGGCCTGAATTGCCCTTTGCCAATTCTCAAAGCAAAGAAAGCCCTGAAGACACTTGACGGTGGCAAAACCCTCGAGATCCAATCCACCGACCCGGGTTCCGTAGCCGATTTCGCCGCGTTTTGCCGTACCACGGGGAATGAATTGGTGGAGCAGTCAGAAGAAGGTGGTGTCTGGACCTACCTGATCCGTAAAACAGGTTAGTTTTTCCACTCGCTACAGCGCGATATCAAGCAAAGGCCTGCGCCACCCGGTTCAGGCCTTTTTTGCTGGTGACGGCAACAGCCGCATATCCGCAAGGGCTAACCGCAGAGCGCTGAAAAAACCCAGGTCATCCATGCGGTAGTAATCAAACTTCATCGTCAAAGCGCTGCCAAAAATTATACTGACCAGCGTCAGCAATGAACCAAGCGCCAGGGTAGACATGCCGGTGATCGCCTGCCCGATGGTGCAGCCCAGCGCCAGTACGCCACCAAAACCCATGAAAATTCCACCCAGCATATGCCGGACGAGGTCTTCCCTTCCTGCAAACGTTTCCAGCCTGAACTTGCCGGTCATGATGACATAGAGAAAGGAGCCCAGGATCACACCGCTTACCGCTGAAACCCCGAAACTGATGGTTGAGCCGGTAAAAGTCATCAGGTACATCAGGCTTTCAGCTGTCGGTGCGGTAAACGTGTATGACTCCAGGCGGGCAGGGTCGAAGTCATCGAACCCAATGACACCGGTGATGTACCACCCGGCCGGAATTATCAGGCCCAGCGTGATACCTGCCAGGATATTGTTGAAACTCCGCCTGAGCGCTTTACCGGCCAATGCAAATACCACCAGCCCCCCACCAATGAACGCTGCGAGCGCCGCCCGCAACAAAGCAGTGTCATCCATGCCGAGAACGCTGCCGATTAACGAGGGTATTCCCTGGTCGGATACTCCGCGGGCCGCCAGGTCGATGTTGGTCACTTCGATAACGTTGGTTTTAACCAGGGACAGCAGGCCCCGCATGGTCATATAGGCCGTCAGGCCGAGGAAGATCATTACCACCAGTGACTTCAGATTGCCGCCGCCCACCCGAACGAGTGTGCGGTTCGCGCAACCAGATGCCAGCGTCATGCCGACGCCGAACAAACAGCCCCCAACCAGGTGCCCCAGCCAACTGAAGTTCGCCGTAAGATAAATGGCCTCATCAACATAGACGAGGCCCGCATATTGCATCGTCTGGGTGACCAGTATCGCTATACCAATGGCCAGGAACCAGGCGCGCAAGCGGCCCTTGTTGCCCATGTTCACCCAGTCACTGACCGCACCCATGGTACAAAAATTGGTCTTGTTGACCACGGCACCGAAAACGATGCCCAACAGAAAGCTCAGCAGGGCGACCCTGTAAACCGGCTCCCACTCCATCATCACTTGAATCATCCGTTAATTCTTTTTGTGAGGGCAAGAATAGCTTACGGAAAACGCGGATAAAACTACTTTCCGATACAGAAACTGGAGAAGATCGCCCCGAGCAGGTCATCAGGCAGGAATTGTCCGGTAATCTCTCCGAGGGATTTTTGTGCCAGGCGGAGTTCCTCTGCAAGGATCTCCGGGGCATTGAACTGTTTCAACTGCAGGGCGCCGGCGCCAACATGATCCCTGGTCCTGCGCAAAGCATCGAGGTGGCGCGTCCGGGCGGAAAAAACACCTTCCTGGCTGACCGCCGCCCCGGCGGTGTTTTTAACCAGGTTAACCAGGTCCCGGAGGCCCTGCCCTGTCTTGGCCGACACGCCGACAGTCAGCGGTTTATCGTCCGGGCCCGCTTTGCCGGCGGTCAGGTCGATCTTGTTATTGACCACGATACAGGGAATGTTGTCAGGAAGCTCCGCACGCAGTGCCATCTGTGGTTCCAGCGGCTGGGATGAATCGATCACGAGTAAGACGAGGTCGGCCGCACTGAAGGTCGCCCGGGCCCTGCGAACACCCTCGGCCTCCACCAGGCAGTCAGAGTCACGGATGCCGGCAGTGTCAGAGATGTGCACGGGCAGCCCGTCCAGTGAAATGTGCTCGCGCAAGACATCCCGGGTGGTGCCGGGAATATCGGTCACGATTGCCGATTCGCGACCGGCGAGTGCGTTGAGGAGACTGGATTTACCCGCATTCGGCAAGCCGGCAATGGCAATGTGAATGCCATCACGCAGAAGCTGGCCCTGCTGGGCCTGTTCCTGCAGGTCGTGAAGCCTGTCATCCACCCCACCCAGCCGCTCCAGGACATCACTGTCGGCAAGGAAGTCGATCTCCTCGTCCGGAAAATCCATCGCCGCTTCCACGAACACCCGCAAGTCGATCAGTTCCTTTTGCAATTCATTGACCTGGTCGGAAAACACTCCGTCCAACGAACGTTGCGCTGCGCGGGCTGATGCCTCAGTCCCTGATTCGATGAGGTCGGCAATTGCTTCGGCCTGGACGAGGTCGAGCTTGTTGTTCAAAAACGCCCGCTCAGAAAACTCTCCGGGCCGGGCGGCGCGCGCTCCCAGCCCCATGATCCTGGCCATCAACATCTGCATGATCTGCGGACCGCCATGCCCCTGCAACTCGAGCACGTCCTCGCCGGTAAATGAGGCGGGCGCTTCGAACATAATGGCAATACCGGAATCGATAGCTTCGCCGTCAGCATCCTTAAAGCGCGCGAATTGCGCCCTTCTCGCCGGCATGGGCCGGCCGAGAACCTGCTTCGCTATGGCGGCGCATAATGGGCCGGAAACACGGATCACCCCTACCCCGCCGACGCCGGGCGGCGTCGCGATAGCACAGATAGTGTCGGTTACGTGTGTTTGCGAAGACTGGCCGGCCATGATGACCACAGCTTATTATATTTGCCTGCCAGGGTCAGCTTACATCTGGTCTGCAAGCACTGGCGGGCAGGGCTCTTAGCCTGCCGCTTCGATCTTCCTGGTGATATACCATTGTTGCGCCAACGACAAACCGGCGTTGGTTGCCCAGTAGAGCACCAGTCCGGCCGGGAAGAACGCGAACATGACCGAGAAGCCTATCGGCATGAACTGCATGATCTTGCGCTGCATCGGGTCCATGCCGGCGGTGGGTGTCAGGCGCTGGGTCATCATCATGAAAGCGGCATTCAGCACCGGTAAAACGAAGTACGGATCTCTGGCCGTCAGGTTGTCAATCCATAAAATGAAAGGCGCCTGGCGCAACTCTACCGATTCCAGCAAGACCCAGTAAAGCGCGATGAAAATTGGGATTTGTACCAGGATTGGCAAACAACCGCCCAATGGATTGACCTTTTCGGTCTTGTACATTTCCATCATGGCCTGGCTCATGCGCTGCCGGTCATCACCGTAACGCTCCTTAAGCTGCTCAATTCGCGGCTGCAGCTTGCGCATCCTTGCCATCGAACGATATTGCGCCTCGGTCAACTTGAAAAATAACAACTTGATCAGCACGGTCAGCAAAACAATCGCCCAACCCCAGTTGTTGACCACCGAGTGAATTTTTGAAAGCAACCAGAACAGCGGCTTGGAAAATACCGTGAAGATACCGTAGTTAACGGTATAAACGAGACCCGGCGCCACTTCATCGAGGTCGTCCTGCAGCTTGGGCCCGATATACAACCGGCTGGAAAATTCGTGACTGTCACCATCTGCCACTTCAATCGCCGGCGAGACAGCCCTGGCGATATAGCGAGGAAAACCCGTCGGTGAGTAGACTTCCGTAGAATAGCTGTTGACCTGCGCCTGCGGCGGTATCCATGCGCTGAAGAAATAGTGTTGAACCATCGACAGCCAGCCGTCTGCGACGTTGCGTTTGTAAGGCTCACTTGCAACGTCTTCAAAGTCCAGCTTTTCGAATTTCTCGTCCGGGCTATAGAAGCCCATACCGAAGAAACTGTATCTCCCTGGGTTGGTAAATCCACCATCATCCCTGTCGGCGATCACTGATCGCTGCAGCTGGTCATAGCGGCTGCCGGTCCATTTCTGGCCACTCCGGTTGGTCAGCGAGTGCTTGACTTCGATATCGTATTTGCCACGCTTGAATACCAGCGTCTTGGTAACCTCGACCCCACTTTCGTCACGCCAGGTCAGCGGCACTTCAACTTCGTCTGCTGTTGAGCCCAGTGAGTACTGGGTGGAAACAGTGCTAAATCTGCTGGTGTGATTGGGTGCCGCCGCGCGGCTGAGAAGGCCCGATTGCGCGATGAACATTTCCGGTCCGTCGCTTTTCAGCAGGTCAACTTTGATCTCGGGGCTGTCCGGGTTGGCCGGATAATTCAATAGCCGGGCGGAGACAACCGTTCCACCAACCGGATCTATACCGACTTCCAGCACATCAGTGGTAACGGTGACCAGGGAATCCGAGGCAACGCTCAGCTCCTGTGAAACCGGTTTGTCTGCCGGGCTGGGAGCGGCCGATGGCACGTCTCCGGCAGATGGCACGGATTTATCCTGGACCTCTGGAACGGCCGGCATGCCGATTGCTGTGTCGGCCTCCTGGGTTTGGGTTACCACTTGCGGTTGTGGCCGGGGACCATAATCCTTTTGCCACTCCATCCACATCAAGTAGGCCAAAACGAGCAATCCCATGATCAACATTGGGCGAAGATTTGCCATTATTTCTGTGTCCTTAGTCGGTCTTGCCGGTCCGCGGCATTGTGGTTGCCGGCCTTCCTGGTCAGTCTGAGCCAGTGAGCCGCAAGTGATTCATTCAGTATTTTATTACTTTGACTTGCGGCCTGAACAGTTGGCATGACAACAAAATCCAGCGAGGCTCCGGCTGTTCTCGTTTCTGCCAGCCGTGCTCTGAAACTTTCCCTTACCACCCGCTTGATGCGGTTGCGGCCGACGGCCTGCGGACAGGTTTTTCTGGAAACAGCCATACCCAGCCGGTGGCGCTCAATGTTGTTGGCCCTGGCCAAAACCCGGAAATAATGATCACCTGAACGGAAGGGCCGTTGAAATACCAATTTGAATTCTGCTGGCTTGAGCAGTCGCGATTGCCTGGAAAATTTCATCCTTCCTGGCCTGTAGGCATCTTGATGCGTGTTTGCGTTACCTGGTTTCTTGCGGCGGCTGGGCAGACCCGGTATTTCCAGGTCCAGTCTCCCCGACGTCAACAATCAAGCAGGACTCCGCCGATCAGGCACTTAAGCGCTTGCGACCCTTTGCCCTGCGTGCGTTAATAACGGCGCGCCCACCACGGGTTGCCATGCGTGCCCGGAACCCATGCCGGCGTGCGCGTTTCAGAAGGCTTGGCTGAAAAGTACGTTTCATTTTTTTGAACCTCAATCTATACGGTGTAAGGCTGTTTTTCTATAACTGCAGACAGCCGAGACAAGAGGCGAATGGTATCCCTTATTCACATACCATTCAAGCATTTGCACAGAGATTTTTATTTTAACTACAAGTCTGCTATCAGCTATAG
>Ga0316201_10003101_pt1 | contig 12123 bp, 11 predicted proteins | sample CS6wburrow_MG_FD_204516 | JGI IMG/M metagenome (GOLD analysis project Ga0316201, IMG submission 204516) | Coastal sediment microbial communities from Delaware Bay, Delaware, United States - CS-6 worm burrow | ecosystem: Environmental > Aquatic > Marine > Coastal > Sediment | place: USA... | reverse complement strand
CCAGGCGGCGTAGGTCACTGATAAAGCATTGGCCCGTTGGAGTATAGCGAGGATGACCAAAAATACAGTGTGTTATTCACGCATGCCTATCGCGGTTCAGGCTGGTCTTCGTGTCCGTAAGCTTGCTTTTCACTCAAACCGTAGCTATGGCTACGCTTTTCGCTCCAGAGCGGCGCTTACGAACACGAATCCTGCGCCTGCTCCCGCGATCCTGGTGAGAAATGCGGGTTAAAAGTTTTTTACCTTCGTGTTATTTGCGTTTTTTGCGGCTAAAAACTCTGTGTTCTCTGTGTCTCTGTGGCTACATTTCCAGGAATTACCGGGCTTGCTAGCTTTCCAGCAGGCGGTTCACGCGCATAACGAAGCCTGCGGGGTCGTCCAGCTGATTACCGGCTGCCAGCTGCGCCTGTTCAAACAGCAGCGACACCCAGTCGTTAAAGCTTTCATCATCCTTGATCTCTTTCAGCTTCAATACCAGCTTATGCGATGAGTTGAGTTCCAGCACAGGCTGCGCCTTGGGTGCATATTGCCCTGCGGCCTCCAGTATCTGCTGCATCTGGGCACTCATATCCTGCTCGTTTAATACCAGGCATGAAGGCGAATCGGTGAGGCGATGTGACACGCGCGCTTCCGATATTTTGTCACCCAGTGACTTCTGCACACGCTCGATCACATCCTTGAAAGCCTCGTCGGCCTGTTCCCGTGCTGCTTTATCTTCGTCGTCAATGTCACCCAAATCCAGGTCACCACGGGCGACAGACTGCAACGATTTGCCATCGAATTCCGTCAGGTGTGCAACCAGCCATTCATCAACCCGGTCGCTCAACAACAGAACCTCGATACCTTTCTTCCTGAAGACTTCGAGATGCGGACTGTTCTTTGCTGCGACAAAGGACTCGGCAGTGATGTAGTATATTTTTTCCTGCCCTTCCTTCATGCGGCCGACATAGTCTTCCAGCGACACGTTCTGCTCTTCGCTGTTTGTTTCGGTGCTGGCAAAACGCAGTAATTTGGCAACACGTTCCTTGTTGGCAAAATCCTCGATCGGGCCTTCTTTCATTACCTGGCCGAATGTTTTCCAGAACGCGGCATATTCCTCCGCCTGATCTTTTGCCATCGATTCCAGTTTGCCCAGTATTTTCTTCACCGAGGCGCCGCGAATACGCTCGGTCACCTTGTTCTGTTGCAAAATTTCGCGGGACACATTGAGCGGCAGATCGTCCGAGTCGACCACACCTTTAACGAAACGCAGGTAGTTCGGCATCAGGTGCTCGGCATCATCCATGATGAAGACGCGTTTTACATAGAGCTTGACGCCGCGTTTGTGATCACGCTCGTACAGATCGAATGGCGCTTTTGCAGGAATATAAAACAACGAGGTATAACTCTGGCTGCCCTCGACCTTGTTGTGTATCCAGGTTTGCGGATCCTGGAAGTCATGACTCACATGCTTGTAGAATTCCTTGTATTCATCATCGGTAATGTCTTTCTTTTCCCTGGCCCATAATGCCGATGCACTGTTGACGCGCTCGTACTCCGGCTCGGCATCTTTGTTCTCTTCCTTGTCCTCGTCCGTACCATAATCGATTTTCAGCATATTGATCGGCAGCGAGATATGGTCAGAGTATTGCTTGATGATGTTGCGCAGGCGGAAATTGTCGGCGAACTCTTTCTCGTCATCTTTCAGATGCAAGGTGACGACGGTACCGCGTGAGTCCATCTCGGTGTTTTCCAGCGTGAAGCTGCCCTGCCCGTCCGACTCCCAGCGCACGGCTTCCGCCTTATCCAGCCCGGCGCGTCGGCTGGTGACCGCGACTTTGTCTGCGACGATGAAACTTGAGTAGAAACCGACACCGAACTGGCCAATCATCTGCGCATCCTTGGCCTGATCACCGGTGAGTGACTCGAGGAATTTTCTTGTACCCGAACTTGCGATGGTGCCGATGTTTTCGATAATTTCATCACGCGACATGCCGATACCATTATCGGTAATCGTGACGGTGTTGCTATCCTTGTCAAAATCGACGGTGATCTTCAAATCACCATCGCCCTCGTACAAATCGTCATTACCCAGCGCCTCGAAGCGCAGCTTGTCGCAGGCGTCTGATGCGTTTGACACAAGCTCGCGTAAGAATATTTCCTTGTTTGAATAAAGCGAATGTGTCATCAGATGCAATATCTGACGCGCTTCGGTCTGGAATTCGAGGGTCTCTTTACCGGTCTCTACACTCATTGATATCTCCAATAATCTGGCTGAAAAATACAGCCCATAACAGTTCAAATCTCGTTCTGCGGGTATATGGGGACGCTATTCTAAATATCAACAGCTGGATATCAACAGCCGGCGGTTAATTTGATTGGAATCAGACGATTATGGGGATTTCAAGGCTGCGCGTGTCAGCCACAGGTCTGGTTTTTGGCAATACCTTATTGATTCTGCGCAATAATTTTTCAGCCGTCGCCCGGTACGATGTGAGTTTACCGCCATAGATCGACACCACCCTGGGCTGGGCTGGATCATTTTCTTGAAAATGCGTCTCGCGTGATTTTGAGGATGCATTTTTATTTCCACCGGGTAGCACACGCAGGCCTGCAAATACATCAATCAAATCCGCACTGCTTAGCTCGCGATTGAAGTAGTGGTTGTAAATTTCCAGCAAATAATCGATCTCTGCTGCGGTCGGGCTCACATCAGCCGGGTTTCCCTGGTAGTGGCGCTCCGTTGTGCCAACCATGATGTTGCCCTTCCATGGCACGACAAATACCGCGCGGCCATCCTGGGGTGCTTCCAGGTAATAAGGGTGAGAAATCTGCCCGGGCACGACGATGTGGGTACCCGCTACCAGTTCCATATCGAACAACGCCATGGCTGCTCCGGATGGCTGTTCTACCCGCTGCAGTACATGATTGACCCAGGAGCCGGCGGCATTAACCAGCACGCGCGCGGTAACGGTGATTGATTGACTGTTTTTCATATAGCTGACTTTTACTTCACTGGATTCAAGCCTGGCCCGGGTGAATTCCGCGCCGGTGATCACGTCGGTACCAAGCGCTCGTGCTGATGCCAGTACCGAACGTGTCAAATGAGCATCATCCGTTTGCGCATCGTAATAACTGAATACCGCTTCCAGCTGATCGCTGCGCAAACCATCGAGCTGATCCCAGCAGCGACTCGATATTCTGTGAAAACGTTTTCTGCTGAACAACGAATACACCATCAGGCCCAGCGCAATCTTCCACGGGCGTCTGCGCGTATCGCTGTATACAGGGATATAAAAAGGAACGAGTTTCACCAGGTGGGGTGCGTTACGCAACAGCATCGCGCGTTCCTGCAGGCACTCCTTTACCAGGTGAAATTCCCCGCTCTCGAGATAACGCAGACCGCCGTGGATCAATTTCGACGAACGGCTGGATGATCCTTTTGCGGGTTCGTCATACTGCTCGAGTACCAGCACTGAATGACCCGCCGCCGCAGCGGCCTGCGCTACGCCGGCGCCGTGTATACCCGCGCCAATAATGACAACATCATAGTCAGCCTGCATGTTCATAGACACACCTTAGACACGCTGAGCCAGATCCGGGTGTTGCAGCATGGCGCCGATATCACGCGTTTCAATCAACTCTGCACCTTTGTTTGCCCACTCGAGCGCGAGCGCCGGATCACTGATGTCATATAACATCCACTGCCAGCTGCCCTGCCAGAGATCTTGATTAATTCTCTTGTAATTACATATCAGGAAGTCGGGCCCGTATTTATCAGCCAGCTGATGGTGAACATCGTCATAGCGATGAATAACCCAGCCAATTTTGTTATCGGTTTTATGCTTGACGTATAAAAGCGACTCCAGGTTGTCGGAGATGATCACACACTGCTGCTTCGCCGGTTCAATGCAGGACAGCACCTGATCCACCACTTTCTCCATGCCCCATCGTTGAATACTTTCATCCTTGATTTCCACCATGGCCGTCGTATCCGGATACTGAACCAGCAACGCCATCACCTGCGTGAGCATGGGTACAGGTTCTGGATTGAACCTGTCACCAAGCCGCTTTGACTCATGAACACTGAGCTGGCTGTAGTCATCTTGTTTGAAGATACTTTGAGAAATTCCTGCAGTACGCTTGAAATCATCATCATGCAAAACAACAATCCGCTGGTTTGCATCCATCTGCACGTCAAACTCGACCATGCAGGCGCCTGCTTCCAGGGCAGCCCTGATTGCTGACAGAGAATTCTCCGGGTACTTTTCCATGTAACCGCGATGCGCTACCAGTACAGGTATCATTTCCCGGCGCCTGCGTGCTGAACACTATCAAGCATTCGCTTCATCCCGGTTTTGAATACCCGGTATCTCGCTTGCAGCGTTTCATCCTGTTGCGGTACAAATCTCACACACTCTTCACCCTTTTCAGACTCGACAATATTCCAGTGATGCGGTCGGCCGGCGGCAAGCCAGGCGACACCGCGCGCAGTCGCCTCGATGACATTGGCCCGCTCAAGCTCGAAGCCGCTCAAGTTGCTCAATTTCTGACACAGTCCATCGAGTTTTGACAAGCCGCCGCTTACGCGAAGTCTCTTCAGCGGCGCCTGTTCAGTCATCAACTCAAGATTCATCTGTAGCATGAACACGATACTTTCAATCACCGCGACGACTTTCTCGGCATCCGTATAATTACCGTCACCGATAAATGAAGAGTTTAGTCCAGCTTGCATCCAGGGTGTCCCCAAACCACCGACTGAATTAATAAACACGGGAGGTTTGTCAACCTGCTGCATCCATTGAGGCAGCCTGTCAAACAGATGCTCAATATGCCAGTGCTGTTCAGCCCAGTTCAGTGCATTACCGGCGCCATTAACCGTCGCTTCACGCATATAACTGACGTGATTAGTATCGGAATATGCAATACCCGTTAACTGATCCGTGCTATGACTGAATTGATCAAGCTCGCGCAATACGAATGCTCCGCTGCCGATATTGACCAGGGCCACGTCCCGGTCCAGTGCACCAATACCAAACATTGCCGCATTTTGATCACCACATACCGCCGTTAGCGGAATACGCGTACCCGCGAGTTGTCCATAGTCAGCACACATAGGCATGCACTCGGGCAGCAGGCGTTGATCAACATCGAACCAGTGACATAAGCGCTGAGACCATGTTAATGAATCGAGTTCAAATAACTGGGTGCGTTGTGCATTGCTGAAATCAATGACATAAGGTCTGTTTTCCAGCAGATGAAACAGCAGATAACTCATCAGCGGCGACAGGCGCAATTCATCGCGGTCACATTGTTTCACGCACTCTGATTCGCCCAACAACCAGTGCATTTTACTGGCGCTGTAATAAGCCGTTAATGGCAGACCCGTCAGCCGCCTGATTTCCTGTTCGTGCGGCCTGAGTTTCTCCAGCAGGTTTTCTGCGCGAACATCCTGCCAGCTCAAGGCCGGGCTGAGCGCCCTGCCATTAACATCCCAGGCAAGCACGGTAGATCTCTGTGTTGCTATGCCGCAGGCGGCTACCTGCTCAAGCTGCTTTTGATCAAGGTTGGATAGAACCTGCTGGATTACTTCTGTGACAGTATCGAGCAATTGATCGGCATCGTGCTCTACGCAACCAGTATTGCTTCTATTGAGTGTGACTTTCTGCGATGCGCTTGCGACTACCTTGCCGTTGTTGTCAAACAGCACGGCGCGACTGGAATTACTGCCCTGATCAACACCCAGATAATAGTTCATGGCAATAACAGTTGCTCGCGGTGTTATGCCTTGTTTCCAGCCACCCGGAAACTCAGTCAACAGTCGCAGCTTCGTGCTGCAGCAACCATGATTTTATCTTGAGCAAGTCACCGCTGGTGTCACCCGCATAACCACCGATGCCGGTTGCTGATACAACACGATGACAGGGAATAACGACCGGTACCGGGTTCTTTCTACACGCATTACCCACTGCGCGCGCAGATGTACCCAGTCTTTTAGCAAGCTCGCCGTAGCTGACCACTTTTCCCGATGGTATGTTTTTCAGCTCACGCCACACCCTGTTCTGGAATGGCGTACCTGAATAAGCGCAGACGATATCAAAGCTGTCATGTAGCGCTGGATTCTCCAGGTATAGTCTGATCTGCTTGCAGACATTAACAGCGACGTCATCAACCGGTTTGATTTCATTGTTTGATTCGATGAAATCAATGGCTGCAAGCTTGTTATCAACAATGCAGATACCCAGATGCGAAAAAGGTGTTTTAATGCTTGCCTGATATTGTTTCATTCTCATGTCAACTGGCCGATTCCGTATCCGAACTACGCAGCAGTCGAATATGTTGCAGTTTTTGCCGGATCAGCCTTTTGCGGGAATCGCTGGAGGTTATTCTGAGTAATTCAGCATAGGCATATTGAGCGTCATCGTATAAGCCGGCCTTCAACAGCGCATCGGAAGCCTTGAATCGAGCCGATTGCGCCCACAGGTCTGACATGGTTTCATCGCCTGCTTTTGCCGATTTCATATAAAGCAGGGCTGCCTGGTCATAACGCTCCAGTTCATAACTGGACTCGGCTTTCCAGTAATAGATTTCTCTTCTTAACTTGTCGTCCAACGCGGCTATTGGCAACAGGTCAAACAACGCCAAAGCCTGTTCATGTCTTTTTATTGTCTGCAGATCAAAAACAACCTGCAGGTATCGATCAATCATATCTGCATTCAGTTCAGTTATGTTCTGCAGTGACATCTTCAGTTCCGCTTCCCCCTTTTCATACTCCCCCTCAAGGATGAGTACACGTGCCTTGCGCATTTGCCAGTCGAAATAGCCTTCACCTTCGGGTGGTTGCGGCAGACTCGCCATCATGGTTGCCGCAAGCGTTATGTCACCAACAGAAAGTGCATGATCAACCAGGCGATAGCGCACCTCAACCGGCAGATTTTCAGGTGAGCCCGCCTTTGAACTATGCATATAAAGCTGGTTAACAACTTCCAGCCCTCCATCAGTAATGGCTAATGAATCTGCAATTTCTTTATGTGCCAGCTGGCGCTGTGCCTCCTCCTGGGTTGTGAACGCAACAACCGCATACATGCCTCGCGCTCGCACAGGCTCTTTTTTTCGTATATCACCCGCGCGTTGATACCAGGCAGCATCATCGCCTTTTAACAAACTGTATTGATTGCCCGCGCGCTCACCGAGCTGCTCGTACAAACGCCACAGATCATCAGCAATAATACTGAAATATTCACCCAGTACAGCATGGGTTCGACTCAAAGCCAGTAGTTGCTCGGCTGTTTCTGCGGCCAATACTAAATCTTTTTTTGTCAGGGCGGCTTCATACAGCACATAAAAGTAAGCACGCTGCTGCGGCTGGGTAAGACTGGCATCGGCCAACTGGGTTTTAATATCTTTTATATAATGACCGGCATAACCAGGGCGCGCCCGTACAGCCGCCAGCAGGCGTAGTGCCCTGGCTTTATGGTCTTCCTCATCGGCCAGTAATTCGATGACTTCGGCCGGCCTGTTTGCACGCAACAGCGCCTGTGCCTGCAACAGCCGCCAGTCGGATTTGTAGTCACCATAATCCTGGCGATACTTGAGCAATCCTTTATTGGCATCCTCCGCATAATCCATCTGCAGGTAGGCACGAATGATAAGACGCCGCCATAATGCAGTACGATCCCTGTCTTCACCACCGCCTTCCCAAAGCAGAGCGCGGGCCTCATCTAATGCCGGCTCCGCCTCGCCAAGTTTCAACAGGGCAATGGCTTTCTGGGACCTGAACCAGCTGGCGATTTTTGGTGAAATCTGTTGACCGGGCACTGCTTGAGCAAGCAGCAGATCAATGCGATCAATAATATCCTGCCATCGTTCAAGCGATGACAGCGTCTCGATATGCTTGAACTCGAACGCATACCAGTCCGCGGTGAATTTCGTGTAGAGCTTCTGCTGCTGTTCAATCATGCGCATCGCCAGACCTGACAGCCCGATCTGGGTGAGCTCGTTCAGCTGTTCGATGGACTTGAAAGAAACCGATTGCCCGGCATCGGGTATGGCCGTTTCTGCTGCGGAAACATTCCCTGCTTCAGTCGCCTGTGCACTTTTCTGCTGAACGCCCGAGGAGATTTCCCGGGTTGCTTTCCCGGATGTCTCCTCGGGCGTGTCCTGCGGCGCTGGCGCCGCCATGGCGGGAACCGCCAGGCAGGCGGCAAAATAGCACAGCAAAATATTCCTTAGTAAACACATAAGCTAAATATAACGCAGACAAAAAAAGAGTGGTCAATTGGCCACTCTTTTTTTTGATGGATTTGTAAGAAGTGATACTGTTGAGTGTCAGCCAAGGCAGCAATCAGCGAAAAGAAGGGGTTTACATACCAGTAAAAGACGACTTTGAGCTGATTGCTAACGCAGGATAACGCCAACAGGATCGCTTCGATTAAAGCTTCTCTTTGATACGAGCAGCCTTACCCGTCCGACCACGCAGGAAGTAAAGCTTGGCGCGACGCACTTTACCGCGACGTTTTACCTTGATATCAGCAATGCTGGGGCTGTATGTCTGGAACACGCGTTCGACACCTTCACCGTGTGAAAGTTTGCGCACGGTAAATGCAGAATTGAGGCCACGATTGCGCTTGGCAATGACGATGCCTTCAAATGCCTGCAGTCGTTCACGCTCACCTTCCTTTACACGAACCTGTACGACAACATTGTCACCGGGATAGAACACCGGGATTTCCTTTGTTATCTGCTCTGCTTCGAGCTGTTGAATAATGTTGCTCATGTTAATACTCCGCTAATGCCTTCCGCGTATGGCCAATGGCCAGCTAATCTTCAGTCTGTTGATATTCCTTGCGGAACTCATCAAGCAAACTCTGTTGTTCTTCATTCAGTTGCACATGTTCCAGTAATTCCGGTCTGCGCAACCAGGTTCTTCCCAGAGACTGTTTCAATCTCCAGCGAGCGATCACCTTATGGTCACCGCCCAGTAGTACATCCGGCACCCGCCTGCCATTGACCTGTTCCGGCCGTGTATAGTGCGGGCAATCCAGCAGCCCCTGCATGAATGAATCCTGCTGTGCAGAATCTTCATCACCCAGAACACCGGGCAGCATCCTTGCGACAGCATCGATTAAAACCATTGCTGCAAGTTCGCCGCCACTGAGCACATAGTCGCCGATAGAAATTTCTTCATCGACATATTGCTCGATCAGGCGCTCATCAATTCCTTCATAGCGTCCTGCGATCAGGATAAAATCCATATCCTTGATTTCGTCATCAGACAGTGCCAGTTGCCTGACTTTCTGCTGATCCAGCCTTTGCCCTTGCGGACTCAGGTAAATCACTGTTGCCGACGCGCCAGCCTGCTGCCTGGCTGCATCGATGGCATCAGCCAGTGGCTGCACCTTCATCAACATGCCGGGACCACCGCCGTAGGGCCGATCGTCCACAGTACGGTGGCGATCATGGGTGAAGTCCCTGGGATTCCAGCACGTTAAGCCGATAATCCCCTGCTTGATGGCACGACCGAGCACACCTTCTGATGTGATTTGCCCGACCATCTCAGGAAACAGGGTGATTACGTGAAAATGCACCTTATCCAGGACCCTGTTTCTGATTAAACCAGTATAAAAACTTTAAAAATCCTCGTCCCAGTCAACCTGTATCTGGCCCAGTTCGAGGTTAACCTCGAGTACCGCCTGTCCCGGAGTCCATGGTACCAAATGCTCCCTGCTGCCCTGTTCAGCCGATTTATCTCCGCTGACAACGAGCACATCATTGGCGCCGGTTTCCATCAGGCGCTGAACCGTTCCCAGTTCGATACCTTCCCTGTTAATGACGCGTAAGCCAATAAGGTCGCGCCAGTAAAATTCATCTTCGCTTAATACCTGCAATTGATCCGGTCTGATCGCGATTATCGCGCCAGTCAGTTGCATGGCGGCATCCCTGTCATCGACACCTTCAAGTTTGGCGACGACGGTTTTAGCCTGGCGCCGGCCGTTTTCCAGACGAATCTGGCGCCACTCATCCTTGCCATGACCACCCTGCTTGATATACCAGGGATTGTAGTCCGCTATCCCTTCGCGTGGATCGGTGTCCGAATGAACCTTGACCCAACCCTTCACTCCGTAAACACCGGAGATTTTGCCGACAATCAGCTTTTCATTCGCAGCTGACATGGCCAGTCACATTAAACAACTCAAGCAGCCTGCTTACGTGCCTCTTTAACCAGGGATGCGACGCGGTCTGATGTAGCGGCACCGTTTGAAACCCAGTGCTCTACCCGGTCAAGGTCAATCTGCAGGCGCTGTTCTGCACCGCGCGCACCGGGATTGAAAAAGCCAATACGCTCGATATAGCGGCCATCACGTGAGCGACGCGAGTCCTTGACGTCGACGTGATAAAACGGCTTCTTCTTGGCGCCGCCTCTTGATAAACGAATCGTTACCATTAAATAAATCTCTCAAATGTCTGTATCGCAGGCGCACCCGCCCGCAGGAAGCCGCGCATTTTACGTGATTTTTTTTAAATATGAAATGCTTAGAAGCGATTAATGTGGCCTGGAGTGATAAACACACATTTCTCACCTGGGAGCGAGATGCAGGTTAAAAGCCCATACCACCAGGGCCCATGCCGGGGGGCATCTTTCCTTTCATGCCACGCATCATCGCAGCCATTCCGCCCTTGGACATTTTCTTCATCATCTTGCGCATTTGCAGATGCTGCTTCATCAAGCGGTTGACGTCCTGTACCTGCAAGCCGCAGCCGGCTGCGATACGGCGCTTTCTCGAGCCCTTGATAATGTCCGGGAACTTGCGCTCTTTCGGCGTCATCGACTGGATAATCGCGATCATGCGGGTTATTTCCCGGTCATTGACCTTGTCCTTGACCTTGTCAGCCATGCCGCCCATGCCCGGCATTTTGTCGATCAGGCTGGTCATGCCGCCCATGTTCTGCATTTGTTCAAACTGGTCCTTGAGGTCGTTGAAATCAAAGCTCTTGCCCTTCCTGACCTTTTTTGCCAGCTGTTCGGCTTTCTTGTGATCGACCTTCTGCTGAACTTCCTCGACCAGCGAGAGCACATCACCCATACCGAGTATGCGTGATGCCACACGGTCCGGGTGGAAAGGTTCGAGCGCATCGATTTTCTCGCCGATACCCATGAACTTGATGGGCTTGCCGGTAATCTGGCGAATCGACAGTGCGGCACCACCGCGGGCGTCACCATCGGTCTTGGTCAGGATCACACCTGTCAATGGCAATGCCTCATCGAAAGCATGCGCCGTAATGGCTGCATCCTGCCCTGTCATACTGTCGACCACGAACAGGGTTTCAACGGGATTTGCCGCTGCATGGACACGCTTGATCTCGTCCATCATGTTTTTATCGATATGAAGACGGCCGGCGGTATCGACCAGCACCACGTCGATGTGTTGCTTGCGTGCGTGATCGATCGCCGCACTGGCAATTTTTGCCGGTTCCTGGTCGGTGGTGCTGGGATAGAATTCGGCACCTACCTGGGAGGCCAGGGTTTTCAATTGCTCGATAGCAGCGGGACGATAAATATCGCAGCTGACCAGCAGGGTTTTCTTCTTTTCCCGCTCCTGCAGCAATTTTGCCAGCTTGGCCACGGTCGTGGTTTTACCGGCACCCTGCAAGCCGGCCATCAGGATCACGGCCGGCGGCTGTGCCGTCAGGTCGAGGCTTTCGTTGGCCTCGCCCATAAGCTGGACCATTTCCTGCTGAACAATACTGATGAACACCTGGCCCGGCGTCAGGCTGGTGAGCACGTCCTCGCCCATGGCGCGCTGTTTCACATCGTCAATAAAGGTGCGCACAACAGGCAGCGCAACATCGGCCTCGAGCAGCGCCATGCGCACTTCACGCAAGGCATCCTGAATATTTGCTTCAGTCAAACGCCCCTGGCCACGCAGGCGCTGTGCGGTCTTGGCAAGGCGATCACTTAATCCGTCGAACATGGGTCATATTTACAGCTGGTTTTAGGAATGGTGAATTATACATGAGGCGACTGGATAATTTTTGCAAGCCCTGCAGCAATCCATACTTTCAAGTTTTTTATTTCGCCCTGATGGCGAGTCAAGACGCCCCCCGGATGCAACGTAGTGGACTAAATTCGATGGGATCGAATTT
>Ga0316201_10003100_pt1 | contig 12123 bp, 7 predicted proteins | sample CS6wburrow_MG_FD_204516 | JGI IMG/M metagenome (GOLD analysis project Ga0316201, IMG submission 204516) | Coastal sediment microbial communities from Delaware Bay, Delaware, United States - CS-6 worm burrow | ecosystem: Environmental > Aquatic > Marine > Coastal > Sediment | place: USA: Delaware... | reverse complement strand
AAAGAACAAGGCCTTGAGGCCTTAGGAAAAGTGCTTGCTATTGAAGCCATAGGTGATTACTTACTTGAAAAAGTAAAATCCTTGGGGGTTTCGGTCGATTACCGTTGTCCAGTAAAAATAGAGCAAGCAAAACAAACTCAATCACAGGTAATACTTACTTTAAGTGATTCAACAGAGCTTAGCACCAAATTATTAATCGTAAGCGACGGTGGTCAATCGACTACCGCCAGTTTAGTGGGTATGCAAAGTCAAGTCTCGTCATATGGTCAAGCCGCCATTATCACCAATATCAAAACGCAGCTGGCGCATAAAAATGTGGCCTATGAACGTTTTACCAGTCAAGGTCCTATCGCGTTTTTGCCGATGAATGGTAGCGACAACAATAATAATAGTGATCAAAATAGTATGTCGGTGGTGTGGTGCATAAATGAACAATTTGCTGAGCAAAAGCTCAATGCAAGTGAACAAGATTTTTTACAAGAACTCACATCTTTGTTCGGTCATAAGTTAGGTAAGTTAACCAAATGCAGCAAACGTTTTAGTTTTCCTTTATCACTTAATAAATTGCACCGGTTTGTAAGCCATAGAGCGGTGAGTATAGGAAATGCTGCACAAACCATACATCCTATTGCCGGACAGGGTTTTAACTTAGGTGTTCGCGATGTTGCGGGCTTAATTGACGTACTCAAAGACGCTGAAGACCCAGGCGATTTTGCAGTAACCCAGCAGTATAAAAAAAATAGGCAAGCAGACAAAGAAGCCACAGTGTTCGCAACCGAAGCCTTAGTAAATATTTTCTCTAATCAACATACGCCATTTGTGATAGCCCGCAATATAGGATTACTCAAAATGAATGCATTTTCTTGGCCGAAACGCCAATTGGCAAATTTTGCAATGGGGCGGCGAAATACTCATGACTAAATCTTACGATATCATCATTATTGGCGCCGGTATTGTGGGGCAAACATTGGCAATAGGTGCTGCAAAAGAAGGCTTGAAAATTGCACTTATCGATTCGGCTGACAGTCCAAACCTTAAGGCTAATTCATCAATAAAAAAAGACGAAAATATAGTCTATGGGGCACGTGTTAGTGCGATTAGTTTAGCTAGCAAAGCTTTACTTGAAAAGATCAATGTATGGGATAAGATTGCCCGTATGCAAGCATATACACACATGCATGTATGGGATACCGACGGCTTTGGTGACATTAAGTTTGATATTAATTCAGTCCAGCAAACAGGGCGTAAAAATAACGCGCTTGGACATATTATTGAAAACAATGTAATCAATGCAGCATTGTATGGTGAGCTTCAATCTTACCAAAATGTTGATTGCTATTTTAATGCACACCTTACTCATATGCAGACAAACGAGCAATTGGCGATTGTGAATTTCAACAACAAAGATGCAAAGTCATTAACGGCTTCTGCCAAGCTTTTAGTAGGCGCTGATGGCGCAAATAGTAAAGTGCGAGAAACCTTTGGCTTTAAGCAGACATTTTGGGACTACGACCATCAAGCTATTGTTGCTAACGTTACCACTGAATATCCGCATGGCAATACCGCACGACAAGCATTCACTCCATTTGGACCATTAGCATTTTTACCTTTGCCCGACCCTCATCAATCATCTATTGTGTTTTCACAGCAAAGCGACCAAGCAAAGCGTTTAATGATGCTAGATAACAAGGAATTTGAAAAAGCTTTACAGGTCGCAATTGACAATCACTATGGTCAGCTAGTGTTAAACACTACCCGCGTAAACTTCCCTTTAAGAATGCGCTATGCAAGGCAATGGACCTGCAAGCATGTAGCCATAATTGGCGACGCGGCACACACTATTCATCCTTTGGCAGGGCAGGGAGCAAATTTGGGCTTATCTGATGTTGCTGCCTTGCTTGACCTTATAAAGCAATACAGCGAAACCCTTGGCGATGTTAGTATGTTACGTAAGTACGAGCGTTGTCGTAAAGCGGAAGCACTAAAAGTAATTGCTACAATGGAAGGGTTTAAGCAGCTGTTCGACGGCCAGCAGCCAATAAAAAAACTGGCCAGAAATATTGGACTTCTATGTGCAAATAAACTGCCGGGTATTAAAGCTTTTTTTATTCGTCAGGCAATGGGCTAAGTGCACTAAGGTAACTAAAATAAACGCGCTTATGAAAAACTAGTCTAATTTAGTAGTCTCAATGTAGCTAGACAAGGCATCTAATTTATTGACGTAAGTGCCAACAATTTTGTCTTTCCCTGCTTTCTTTTTGGCCAATTTTAAATAGCGTTGAGATTGTTGAAAGTCACCCATTTCAAAATATACCGAGGCGAGTCCAAAATAGAATTGATGTTGGTTACTGTCTAAACGAATTGCCTGCTCATAATGCGAGACACTGCTATCATAACTCCCTTTGTCACTATCAATTTCAGCTAACATTTGATGATAAAATGGGTTTTGCATTCTTTTAGACTCTAGTCGTGCATAAATGTCAGCAGCCGCTTCTGAATTCCCTGTTCTATCATAAAGTATAGCTAAGTTCTCCCATGCAGTACTATAGTCTTCATCTATTGCAATCGCTTGTTTATAGGCCTTAAGTGCAAGCTCATACAAGCCCATTCTTCTATATAGAAAACCTAGGTTTACCCATGAGCCAGAGTGTGTTTTTGAAATTAAAATAGCTTCTTTAAAATAGGCATAAGCCTTGTCAGAATTACCTTGAAGCAGGGCATCTGCGCCTTTATTATTATAAAACATGGCAATAACAGTTTGTTTGCTTGTTCTTTTAGTATTGAAATTTTTGGAACGTGCTTGGGGATCAAAATCAACTACTAAAGCACTATTAAAAAGTCGCTGTAATCCTATTTCACTGTTTAAAGTTACTTTTAAATTTACGTGTCCACTAATTAAAGTGTAGCCGTTTCTGCGCGTCCAATATTCAGGAATTTCTACAATTTGAAATTGCGTTAAAAAACCAGCTTCTTGCGCCATTGCATAAGTCATTATCGACAATGATAAACAATTTGCAGATGCACTTTTGAAAGTATCATTGGCGTTAGTATTTGCCGACGATTCGTAAATTAAATCAAGATCAGAGCGATCGAAAATACGCTGAATTAATTTTTTCGATATATCATCGCCAACTCGACCACCCGATATCGAATCGCGAACAAAAGCTTTCGCTTCATCATCGAGTGCAAAAATTTGTTCTGGTTTTTCAATATCATACAATTTGAATTCAGGAAAAGCATCATCATTTAAAATACGATCAACTGGCAACAATTCCAGTTGTGACTGCTCAGTTGAGGCACAACTAGCGCACAAACACAAAAACATAAAAATTTGTATCACGCGTATAAACGAAGAGTGATTTTTAGTATGAATAGTATATTGGTGGATAATGCCCACGTAACTCATGAACCTACCTCCGAACAATTTGTTCTACCTCAATACTAGTACAAAAACCCGCCGAATACAAAATAGGGTATCGTAAATCCATATCACTTATCGTCGGGATACTATGCACCTCGCAGTTTAAGTCTTATTTAATTATTAAGTATTGCATTTAGGGGTAAGCCCCCATTTTCGTATAGAAATTGTTCAGGAATAATGACCCTGTCTTAATTACTTAGAGCAATAAACCATGAAAATTAGAAAAAGTATAAAACACATTTCTTTAGCAGTAGCATTTGCACTTCCAGCATCATACATTCACGCAAAAACCTATGACCCAGATTTAGCTATTGCTGTTGCCAATAGTGATGCAATACAACTTCATCATGTGATTGTTACATTTAACGGTGACGGTGCACCGAGCCCCTTACAATTGCAGGCAATTGAATCTTTGGGCGTGACTACTGGCGTCAGCTTTAGACAACTACCTATTATGGGAATAGTGGCTACAAAGCAACAAATTGACGCTATTTATAGCCGAGACGATGTGGTATCTGTTTGGCAAAATGACCCTCTTGTTCTAGAAAATTATGAATCAACCAAAATTACTGGCGTTCAATCCCTTCGCAATGACCAAGCTTTGCGCAATTTCGGTATTCCTTATTCAGGGCGAGGAATTGGAGTTGTAGTAAACGACTCGGGCGTTGATGGAACGCATAGCGATTTAATGTTTCCATCACACGTAAAACAAAACGTTTTAGCACAAACAAATTTACATAGCTTAAGTGATTTGTTACCTATTACTTATCAAGAAAATATAAGCAATACCGACATTGGCGGAGGTCACGGAACGCACGTTGCTGGGACTGTAGGTGGCAATGGCGCTATGAGTTCAGGTAAGCACGCTGGTGTAGCACCAGGAGCGGATATAATCGGATATGGCTCTGGAGCCGGTCTCTTTATTCTAGATACTATAGGTGGTTTCGATTACGCACTTACTCATCAATATACTTATAATATTCGTGTTATTTCAAACTCATTTGGTAACACTGGCGATGTTGGAACACCTTTTAACCCAGATGATCCAACCAATATTGCAACAAAACGATTAGCTGATAACGGCATAATTACTGTGTTTTCTGCAGGTAATTCGGGTCCCGGTGAATCCACAATAACGGGGAATTTCAAGAAAGCTCCTTGGGTAGTAACTGTAGCCGCGGGCAATAAAGAAGGAACATTAGCCGATTTTAGTTCTCGTGGTATAAAAGGGACTCAAGCGACTTCTGTAATGGTAAATGGAGAAAGTTTTGATTGGGTAGACAGACCTACAATTACGGCTCCAGGTGTTGACGTAATCTCTGCCCGAGCATCTACGTCGAGCTTAGGTGGGTTAAGTGCCCAAAAAGACATCGATATGATTGAACCACAAAACGTAGCATATTATACCGTTTCTAGTGGTACATCTATGGCTGCACCGCATGTGTCGGGGATTGTGGCCTTGCTTCTTGAAGCAAACCCCTCATTGACTTGGCGCGATGTAAAATCGATATTGCAAGAAACTGCTTCGCCTATGGCTGGTTATGAACCTTGGGAAGTAGGTGCCGGTTATATTAACGCACACGCCGCTGTAAAAGCCGCTGTAGAAGGAAAAGACAAATATGGTGATGTGGTTAAATTAAACCGCGAGTTCAATGCAAATGCACTTGTTCAAGAAGGTAAGCGATTTACCCTTACTACCTCGTATGTACCCGTAGGTGAACCTCCAGTTGAAACTTTTGAAATTGAAGATGACGTAAGTCTTGTTTTAGCCTCTGCTAGCATTGAAACTGGTAATGCTTTCATATTAGAAGATCCAAATGGAAATCGTTATGGTTCAGGCATTGGTCTAGCTGTTTTAGGCTCAAGTGTAGGTACTGTTGCACCAGGCGTTCCAGGCACATGGAAGTTATATGCGGGCGGTATAGGGAGTATAAGCGGAGTGGCATTAGATCCACTAGGATTAACAAATGGTATAGGCTTACCGGTTGAATTCGACGTTAACATTAGAACCTTAAAAAGTGCAGGCTACGAAGGTCTAGATGATATTAGCGGACATCCTGCTAAATCATTCATTGAACATGTTGTTAGCCGTCAACTCATGGACGCCAAAGTTAACGGGTTCAAACCAAACGATATCGTCACACGTTTAGACTTAGCTTCAACTATGACCTTAGCTGCTAGTATTCGTCAAAGTTTAAATGGCAATACAAATCACTTTGTCGATGTTAACAGCGAAACTGCTGCTTCGGTTAATGCTGTTACAACAGCTGGTCTGCGCCTAGGTGATATTGACCAAGTAGAAGCACCAATTATTGTTGCTGCAGGTAGCCAATTCGGTTCAGACACCCTAGTGAGTAAAGAATCGCTAGCCTATACCTTAATACAATCAATGGGCTTTGCTTCAGAGGCTGCTGCCTTCGATTCTAACAACCCTGTGATTGCCGTGGTATTTGGTCAAGCAGTTGAAGTAGCCGACAGTGATACAATTGCCCCAGAACTCAAAGGATATGTACAACATGCATTAGCTTTAGGTTTGCTGCAAGTAAGCGTTACTGTAGAGCAAGGACCGTTCGATTTAGAACCAAACCTAGTTGCTTACTTTAATCCAAACTCGTCAATAAACAGAGCGCAGTTGGCATTAAGTATTAGCCTAATGGATAACGTAAAATAGTCACTCTAACAGGCCGGCTTTGCCGGCCAATCTTACTAATTCAGCAGAACTACTCACATGTAATTTCTTGTAAATATTGGTTCTATGATTTTCAGCGGTTTTAACGCTCATTGACAATAATTCAGCAATCATTTTACTAGTGTTACCCGCGACAACTAAAAAGAATACTTCACGCTCTCTCCTTGTTAACACGGTTACTGGATTAAGATATTTTTGTTGCGTAGATGCGCTAGAATTCGCATTAGATGTTTCTGTAAAGGAAAGCTTTCCGGACGCTACTGCTTTAATAGCGGTAATTAATTTGTCACCAGAACTCTCTTTTAATATATATCCTTTCGCCCCGGCTGCTCGCATAGCTTCGATATACTCTAATTCTTCATGCATAGACAACACTAATATTTTACTTTGAGGTCGTTGAGCAAGTAATTTGTCTATGGCAACAAGCCCACTCATTCTAGGCATTGATATGTCCATAATAATGACATCAGGTTGTAACTTTAGGGTTAACTCTATGAGGCTTATTCCATCACCACATTCGCCAATAACCTCTATATAAGCATCTGCTTGTATTAATTGAATAACGCCTTGTCGCATTAAAACGTGGTCGTCAGCTATTACCACCGATATCATGTTACACCTACTGTTAAGGTAATTCGTGTACCTTTGTTAATAGTACTTATTATATCTAACGAAGCATCAAACGCCCGAGCTCTATCTTGCATACTTCTTAGGCCAATACCATTCTCAACGGTTTGCTTATCAAAACCTATGCCATCATCAATTATATCGAGTCTTATAGTGTTGTGATGACTTGAAAGGAACACTTGTGCTTCTTGGGCATTTGCATACTTCAACATATTGACCAACGACTCTTGCGCTATTCTAAATACTAAAATACCCAATTCCTTGGATGGTGTAATGTTTAAATTAATTCGCTGCGTTAAGGAAATATTTTCATTTTCGAACAAACTTCTACATAACCATTTCAACGCTGACTCCAAGCCCAAATCGTCTAAAATCGTGGGGCTCATAAGCCTAGAAAGTTGTCTTACATCGGCTAATGCTAATTGTGAAATGTGAACTAGTTCAGCTAAGTTTGGTTGGTCTTTCGCTAATCCTTCTAACCTTCTTGTTAAGCCTGTGAGTAATTGCCCTACACCGTCATGTAAATCTCTTGATAATTGCGCTTTTTCTGATTCTTGTTGCGCCCAAAGTCGTTTAGCAAGTTCACTCAATGACTTTTGTTCAATATCTAATTGACCTTTCAACAACGATTGTTGCTTTTTTATTTGAGAAATTAACTCAGGTAAATTTGTGTCATTCAATATAGTGCGCCTGGTAAAATATTCTTTGCTTTTCTGTTAATTGAGATAGCCATTCTTGCTGAAGTTGAGTTTGTTTCTCTGCTTCATTGGGGAGTAATTTGTAGAACAAATGATTACGCCAAAAATTAGGATGTGCTACTAATTGTTGTTTTAACGAATTTAGTTTTTCTCCTTTTATTGCCCAAATATACAAATAATTCATATACTGCTGGTAATAAATAGGTTTTATTAATTTGTTTATACGTATCATAATGTCACCATCTAAAGGCAATCGCAAACGCTCCTGTAAATCTAATAGAATCTTTAACTCTGTAAGCACAGGAATATTGGCTTGTTTTAATTGGTAAAGAAGGTCATCTGGCACCGTCTGATCTATTTCTGATTTAAGGCTGTTTAAACTGAGTTCCAGCCATGCTAGCACCATCTTTTGTTCATTCATGTTATTTGGCATCGATACACGTGCTTTAGCTGTTTGTTCCGCTACACATGGCGCATCGGCTATTAGCAAACAAATTTCTCCGTGCCAAAGATATAACTCAGTAATAGCTCGGCCGTCATTAGTTTGCTCAGCAACCTTTTTAGCCGCTATTATTTGTTCAATAGCAGCACTTAGTTTACCATTTGCAAAGTGATAATAACTATATAGCAAATTGTTAATCATCAATTCTTGCTGATGACTCGCATCCATTTGATGCGAAACTGTATTCAAGTATCGTGTTGCAACTAAATCATCACCTTTTACCAAGCTTAATTGTGCTAAATTCTGTAAGGTTCTTAATAAATGCAAACTATCATTACTCTTTTCAAACAATATGCGTGCTTGTTGCCAGTAAATATCGGCCAATGAAAAATCACCAATCAAAAAGTACATATAGGCAACATTACTCATGCTCTCAGCTTGCTCGATACTGCTACTTTTAAGCGCGACTCTAATATCTAAACCTACTTTATAATATGTTAGCGCGTCGAAATACAAACCTTGTTCTTCATGTAAGAATCCTAATGTATTTTGTATATGAGCTTGTTCTGCTTTATCCCCTATTTTTTCTAACAGCATTGATGCTTCTTCTAGGGCCGATCTTGCTTCAGTAAACTGACCAATAATAGCGGTCACATTTGCATAATTCGCCAGAGTGTTTGCTCGATCCTTGGGATAATCACGTGGGTTTCTAAGCTCTAAAGAGTCGCGAAAATAACGTTGAGATAGCTCATATTCAGCCAATCTTAAGTGAGCAACACCAAAGGCATTTAATACCAAGGCTTCGCCTTTTATATCTCCTACGCGTCTAAATGCTACTAACGAGTGTGTTAACTCCTCTTTGATTGCCGATCTAGTGTCACCTGCAATAATTTTTAATTTAGCTAATTCAAACCAAAGTTGACCATTGTTAGGGTTGATGCTTATTGCTAGGCGATAACTTTCAATGGCTAAATCACCTTCATCAGCCCATTGATGAATACTTGCCTTTTGAGCTAATAAATCAGCCCTGTTTGGATGCAAAGAGACCAGCTTTTCAATTGAGCGTTTAGCTAGTACTAAATCATCATTTAACTCGCCTTGTAATACTCGGCCTTTCAATAACCAGTATAAGGACGGATTTTCTTGCTCAAAAATGCTGTTTAAGGCTTGCCGAGTAGCTTCTATATCGCCTTCGAAATAACTATTCTCTGCAGATAGGTACAGTCTGCTTATATTCGAATTAGCATCTTTAATTGATTCTATAGGTGTATTTAAATGGCGCGAAAACTCTTTTAGGATAATATCGGAAAACTCGCGAAGGTCTTGTTGTAAGGTGTTTGCATTAACTGAATATGTTGCGTTAAAAAGCGTTAAGTCTTCAGGATACAATTTTGTATTGGCTCTTATTAAAATATTATTGTCGTCAATATTTACAATGGTCAGCACCACCATTGCTTCTAGTGCTAATGTCGTTGCTAATGTCACCCTATCTTTTGGCGTAATTGTGGGGTTTAACGACATATTTGCAATGGTTTGGGTAGTTTGATGTGATGAAACAAGTGCAAGTTGAGGATTCGCTTGTAAAGCAATGTTTAGTATTTCACTTAATTCAGACAACAGAGGCGATTGAGGAGCATTTACTAAGGCTATTTGAATGGTTTTATTTGGCAATGTTATTTTTGCAGGATTAGTTAGATATATAAAAGCGAAACATAAAATAACGATTAATAATAAAGAGATTGATACTATGGATTTATTAACGTGGCTATAAGATTGAGCGCTATAAAAAGAGATTGCATTGGTAATGCTTGGTCTTTTCTCTGCTTGAATATGTGTTAAACATGCTAAAAACTGTTGCTGTTTTCGATACCATCGTGCTGATGTTAATGAACGAGCGGAATCTGGTAATGCGGTGAGCATTAATAACAAGACTTTTCCAACGCTATAGATTTCAGATTGCCTACTGGACTTGCCAGCATGAATGACTTCCGGTGCTGAGAATTCAGGATGGCCACTTGTTTGAGATTGCTCTTGTTGCACTTGTCCAATGCCAAAGTCAATAAGTCTTACGTTATTGTTTTTATCAATAAGGATGTTGTCGGGTTTAATGTCGCCGTGCTTAACTTCTGCAGAATCACAAACGTGCATCGCTTCAAATAGTTGTTTTGCCCATCGTTCAAATTGATCTTTTGAAATTTCCCTCATTAGTCGGTCAATTAGTAATTCACCTTCAATGTATTCCATTGTAAAGAATACCAAATCGTTATCTTCGAATACGTCAAATACCCTTACAATATTGGGATGCTGCAGTTTACGTGCAATTAGGACTTCGTTTCGGATAGATGATAATGAAGATATTTGATTGACTTGATCGGAAATAACCTTAATGGCTACTTCTACTTCTAGAAGTTGGTCTAGTGCTAGGTAAACATCGGCTTGCGCGCCATTTCCTAATGATTTAATTATTAAAAATCGGTCCGCAAGCACCTTTCCGTCAGATAAAGAAGAAACGGCAGTGAGAGGTTGTGTATCTAAATTATTATTATTATTCGAAGTCTGGTTCGTCAACTAGCACATCCAAGATATACATCACATAAGGATTAGTGTTTGCAAGCTAGTGAGATATTATGATCTATGGACTGAAATAACAAACGTAATGATAATAAATTCGCAAATGACTTTATCAGTTCAACTTCTGTTTCGGTAAAATACTGCCTATTGTGAGTGTTGTCAGCATAAATAACAGCACTTATTTTATCTGATATTTTTACGGGTACACAAAGTGCTGCTTGTATATTATTTTGTAAGATGCTTTTCTTATGGCTAAATTCAGTATCGCGTTGTATGTCACCAATTGCCACAGAAGCGCCACTGCTTATACATTTAGAAATTATCGACCGACTTCCACTAAATTGATGAGCTTTCATCCAAGGTTCAAACCCAATGCAGTGTTGAAGCGACTTATTGTCGTCTAACATTATTAATGCGGCTCTTTCGCACCCTAAGGATTGTGTTAAACAATGTTGCGCGGTTTGCAATAATATTTGTGTGTTCTCACAATGACTTAATTGACGCGTGAGTTGCTGTAATTGTTGTTTTTGCCATTGGGTACGGCTATCGATGGCGGTAAGTTGTTTGTGGGAAAGTGATTTAAATTGACACGCTTGGGGACCTAACTGAATCACTTCGCTTGAATCAATATACAAGGTTTTTATGCGTTTACCATTATGAAAACTTCCACTGCTACTGCAATCTTCAAAATGCCACTTATTATTTGATGTACTAATGGTTGCATGACTGCGAGATATTTGTGGGTGGTCAACATATATATCCGAAGTTGAAGAACGACCAATAGTGTAATTTGTGCCTTCGAACAAAATATGTTCGGTAACACTGCCTGTTTGATTAGAAATATTCAATTGCATTGGCATTTTGGTTAATTCCTAGTTAAACAATAATCCACTAAATGGTCGGTTTTTGCTGTTTTTATAAAACCCGCAAGTTATAACGCATTGCTTTCAAGTGTGCTAACAATTCACCTTGTACATTCACAACGTCACCTGATGAACGCCACACCGTTGTTATGGCGTCATTTTCTGCGCTTTCAATCACGCTAATAAGCCCATTAACTAGGGTTAAAGCATCATTGTAATTTGCCAATGATATTGTTAAATCAAGTGAATTTAAGGAAGTTTGTAAACTGCTTAACAAACTCGCATTTACTAGAGCCTGATTGCTAACTAAAACATGCTCTAGCTCATCAAACTTGTCACTTAGAATAGCCATTTTGCTGCGTTCATCTAACACAATTAGAAAGTCAGAAAAACGGCCTGTGCTCCCTCTTGCTCTAATACTTCCTGCCGACACCATTGATGTTATATCTTCAAAATCACCACCGTTATGCGCCGTAAATAATCTGGCCGGCATATTGGCGTTGTAACTAATGGCTTTGGTATAAATTTCAACATTCCCTAGCCCCTCAAAACCAAAGCCTTTGTCTTGCTTTGGAGAGATAGACAATATAACGGGGAATGAAGAAAACAATGACACTCCACTAGCAGGCAACCGTGAAAGAATATTGACATCATTTGTACTCACTAAGGTCGCACTTATGTCTATGTTATCTGCAGACAGACCTATCGCATTCTCAAATGATAAGATTACGTCTATTTCTATTTGACTACTTAGCTGTATTTTCGCGTTTAATGTATTGCCATTCACCGTTGTAGTAATTGGTGTAGCAGTT
>Ga0316201_10003099_pt1 | contig 12126 bp, 9 predicted proteins | sample CS6wburrow_MG_FD_204516 | JGI IMG/M metagenome (GOLD analysis project Ga0316201, IMG submission 204516) | Coastal sediment microbial communities from Delaware Bay, Delaware, United States - CS-6 worm burrow | ecosystem: Environmental > Aquatic > Marine > Coastal > Sediment | place: USA: Delaware... | reverse complement strand
GAAGTAGGGAGGAATACGGAAGAAATTCTCCGGACACTAAAAGCACTTCAGGAACATGACCGTCACGAAGATATCGTACTACCTGTTAACTGGAAACCCGGAGATGACTTCATGAAGACTTTCCTTACCATTGAAGACAAAAAGGAAATGAAGAAACCGGATTCGGATATTTATTACATCAATTGGTATATGATATTTAAAAAGACTCAATAACAACCCATTGCATCATCTATACACATTTCGAACTAATTATGTCAATGCATATCAAACATTTTCGGACTCTTTTATCCCTTGTCATTGTCGTTTTATGCTCCTTTTCTATGAGTCATGCGCAAGAAAAACAATCACAGATTAAAGGGTATGTATACAGTCCGGAAAACGAACCGGCAGAGTTTTCCACCGTCGTTTTGACGAATCAAGATTCCGTGTTTATTGAGGGAGCCCTAAGCGAACAGGATGGATCTTATCTATTCGAAAAATTGAGTGCAGGTAAGTACTTCGTCATGGTCAGGAATTTGGAATACAATACTTTCTTTTCTGAACCTATTCAACTAAAAGAAAATGAAATTTATGAACTCGATCGCATCCAATTGGAAACAAAGGTGCACACACTGGATGAAATCGTAGTTAAAGGTGAGAAAGCAATGGTGGAAATCCATCCTGACAAGATGGTATACAATGTTGAAAACAGTGTAAACGCATCGGGCAATAACGGACTGGAACTATTGAGCAAATCCCCGGGAGTTGTAGTTGATATGGATAAAAATATTCTCCTGCAGGGCAAATCAGGTGTTCAGATCTACATTAATGGCCGTCCGTCCAGAATTTCAGGTAGCGACCTTACCAATATGCTAGAAGGAATGCGTTCCGATAATATTGAATCCATAGAGATCATATCCAATCCATCATCGAAGTATGATGCAGAGGGAACCGGAGGTATAATTAATATTATTTTGAAACGGAATACGCAATCGGGATTTAACGGTAACTTAATTGGAAATTATTCCAATGGGATAGGCGCACGGTCAAGCGTAGGTACTAGCCAGAATTTCAGTGGAAAGAAAATAAATGTATTTACAAGTTTTACTCTCTCAAAAAATGATTTTTTTCAGGACCGCAATGAAACGATGTTGCGGCAGGAATTCCTTCTTGATATGGATTCTGAAAGTAACAACCTGAGGAAAGGCTTTAACTTTTCCGGAGGGATGGATTATCGTTTAAGTCCTGAACATTCTCTGAGCGTGGACGCAAGGATCTTAATAAATGACAAGGAAGAAACACTCACGAGCGATACATACATTTATGATGTGCAATCGGTCTTCGAATCTGAATTACTTGTTGCATCAACTATTGATGAAGCTCCCAGCGAAAACTACAATGGAAATATTCATTACAGTTTTACACCCAACAAAAGTTCAAGTCTGACAGCGGATGTAAGTTTAGGTATTTTTTCTGTTGACCGGACCACGATTCAACCCAATCGATATTTTAATGAGAGCAGGTCTGAACTTTTCAGTTCGATAGATAATGAGTTCTTTGCAAATACAAATATCAACCTCTTTTCTGCTCAGCTCGATTATGAAAAGAGTATTGATAAATATACGTTTTCGGCCGGAGCAAAATATGCGTATATCAAAACTGATAATAATTTGGCTTTCTATGATGTTGTGAATGATAACCCGATACTCAACATTAATCGAAGTAATGATTTTTCTTACCTTGAAAAAGTTGCCGCTGCCTACTTCATCGTTGCCGCGAAGCCAACAAAGAGAATTCAGTTAAATGCAGGGATAAGAGTGGAAAACACCTCTTCATTGGGCGAACTTTTCAGTGCAATCCCAACTCCAAATGATATCGTTCCAAGGAATTACACAAGCTTTTTTCCCAATTTGAGCATATCCTTTAATGACCAGGTGAATCATGCAATTAGTCTGAGTTATGGCAGGCGGATTACCAGGCCAAACTACCAGGATCTCAACCCTTTCGAACGCAAATACAGTGAGTTGGCAGCATGGAGAGGCAATCCGTTCCTGGCACCCAATTACATCACAAATTATCAACTGAGCTATTCTTTCAAAAGGAAGTTGGTGATATCCAACACGTATAGTATCACCAAAAATTTCTTTGCTAATATTTTTGAAGTTGTTGGTGACAAAGGAAATGTGATCATACCCAGGAATATGGAAAAATCAACAAATAATGGTCTTTCTGTGAGTTATCCACAAAAGGTTTTTGATTGGTGGGAATTTTCTGCTTTCCTGATTTATAACTATTCTACTTTCAGTGGAGATATAGAGGGTACGATCATTGATCTTGATGCCAACATAATCAACTTTCGGTTGCAGAATAAATTAAAACTCCCATTGGACATGACAATGGAACTGTCATATTTTATAACGAGTCCATGGATATGGCGAGGTACGGTCAATGTAGAAGGGAACCACCGGGTTAACCTGGGTCTGAAGAGAGAATTTTTTAATGAAAAGTTATTATTGCAAGTAACGGCCAACGACGTGTTCAATACCGGGAGCGTTTATTACTATGAGAGCGACTATGGTGGAATGATTGTCGATGGGGATATTGGCTTCGACGGGCGAAGGGTCGGTTTCAGTGTTACCTATAAATTTGGTAACCAAAAGTCTAAAAAATCAAGAAGGGGAAAATCAGCTATCCAGGATGAGCTAAAGAGAATTTCTGAGTGATTGAAAACAATTATTTGATTTAATGATTGTACTACTCTTATCGAATAATGATTCTGAAAGCCTTAGCTTTAATTTTGAAAAAATAGGTGATAAAGATCACCTTTCATTCCTTTTAAATCTCAATTCAGAATATTTACATATCAACTTAACTCCTTTTGAATAAATTGATAAAAGAATCGTTCATATTATTCAATCACCCTGTGAAACAATGGTGCCTCTTTAAGTAGAAAATAGTAGCTTAGAAACAGGCTCAAAGTGCATGTCGCTCATGGAAGTCAATTACCACCACGCCCCATGGACAGAAACACTTTGTACAATCATGAAAAAAGCAATATGAAAAATTTATTGATAATCCTATTGGTATGCCTGACAACAGTAATATTCAGTCAAACAGACTCCATACAATTAATTCAACCTACTGGCAAATATCCTGTTGGGACAATGATCTATGCATGGACCGATAATACCAGGGAAATTCAACTCACATCGCACAAAGGAGATAAAAGAAAGATCAATGTTCAATTATGGTATCCTGCAAAAATAGATAGTCATTCAATTCGAGCTCCATATTCAGCATTATCCAAAGATTATTCAAAAGTCCAAACAAACAGTTATTTAAGACCTTCTTTCCACGAAGAAATTGAAAGTTCAAACTTAATAATTTTTTCACCAGGTAGAGGAACTGAGAGATTTCTATATACTACAATTATTGAAGAGCTGGCAAGTCATGGATATATCGTAGCTTCTGTCGATATGCCACATATCGGATATGTTGTATATCAAGATGGACTAGTTTTAAAACCATCTTTAAAGTTTAAACCTCCGGGAGGTATGATGGGTGGGCCATATGAAAAAGTGGATAAATTTTTTGAAGAACCTACAGAGTTAGGCTTTGAAGATTTAAAATTTGCATATCACAAAATTCTTGAACTAAACACATCCGACCCAAACATCAGATTTACTAAAAAAATCAATCTTCAATCTATTGGATTATTTGGGCACTCTTTAGGTGGAAGAATAGCAGGAAAATTTGTCATCGAAAATAAAAATGTCAAAGCTTATATTTCCATGGAAGGAATTCCTCCAAGAGAAATTAGATATGAAGGAAAAATTAATATTCCAATTGCGATGCTATGCAGTAGTGGAACCTGGCCATATGCGAAAGAGAATTATTTTAGCTTAATCAACAATAGAAGTAGTCCTGTATATATGATTGAATTGATCGGATTTGGTCATAATTCAGTTACTGATAATCCTTTCATCTACCCGGAAAGTTTTAACTATGGAATAGATGCTAAATTGGCTTTACAAATAAGTAGAGAGATTGTTTTGAATTACTTTAAGTCCATATTTCATAATGAAAAGAACTTTGGAAGTTCATTCAGTAATCTTGAACAAATTAAATTTAAGGAATATAAGTGATGACTGTACTCAAAATCAACTGCAATGATGATGGCGGCTAAGCCCAGCTATGCCTTGCAATTGAACTTTTTAGCCTATGATGACATATCAAATATTAAAATGAATATTAAACACTTTTTTCTCTTTTCCATAATCATATTAACTACTTTAAATGCGTGCAAAGTCGGAAGATTCGTCGTTTATAATTTTGCAGATATCAACGACTATAAAAAATTTCCAGCAAGACCGATTGAAAACGGAACAACTAGATTCCTTTTCTCTACAGCTGAACAAGGAAAAATACCAAAAGAACTAAGTCTAAAAGATGATAGTTATCCGTTTGAGAAATATTTGGAAGACAATAAAACAGTAGCATTTCTAATTATTCAAAACGACACAATCCAGTACGAAAAATACTGGGGAAAATACAATGAAACTTCTATTGTACCTTCATTCTCTATGGCAAAATCAATCACCTCCCTTTTGATAGGATGTGCTATTGACGACAAACTAATTAAGTCTGTAGATGAACCCGTAACAAATTACATTGCCGAGCTAAAAGAAAACGGATTTGATAGCGTAACAATAGAAAATTTATTACAAATGACTTCGGGACTTAAATTCAATGAAAGCTATTCCAATCCATTTGGAGAAGCTGCAACTTTCTATTATGGAAAAAATTTGCGAAAAGCAATCAATAAAATGGAACTGAAAACAGGACCAGGAAAACAATTTGAATATGTAAGCGGGAACACACAAATTCTAGGTTTGGTTTTAGAAAGGGCTTTAAGGGGAAAGACAATTTCAGCATATCTTGAAGAAAAAATTTGGAAACCTTTAGAAATGGAATTTGACGCAAGTTGGAGTTTGGATAGAAAGAAAAACGGATTAGAAAAATCCTTCTGTTGTATCAATGCAAGAGCACGAGATTATGCAAAAATCGGAAGACTTTACTTAAACAAAGGAAAATGGAACGGCAAACAAATCGTTTCAGAAGATTGGGTAGCACAATCTACAAAAATTGATACGACAAACGGTAGTGTTCGGTATTATCAATATCAATGGTGGAAACCTTCAAAGACAGGAGATTTTATGGCTCAAGGAATTTTAGGACAATACATTTATGTTCATCCCGAAAAAAATCTAATAATTGTAAGACTTGGTAAAAAAGAAGGAAAAGCTGATTGGTGGGAGATTTTAGCAGGTTTAGGACAAGCATATTAAATAAAATACTGGCGACAAAATTGCCTAAGCGTAATGGGGGCAAAATTGGTTAAATAAGTGCACAGGAGATTCTATTTTGCAAAATTGAAAAATTGGGGTTATTCTTGATAATTGATCTATCACCCATTTATTTGACAGAACAAACGTATCTTAAATCAAATATGACACATTCCTTGATGAAATCCGTGCAATGAAAAAGTCTCACAAAATTAAAATGTGGACACCCTACCTTGTTTTATTGACAGGAATCATACTATTCATTTTCTCGAATGGCCGGTTGAGTGTTCCGTTTGCTGCATGGATTGCCCCAGTATTTTTATTGGGCTACACAAGAGCGAAGAAGCCTCTGCGCGGGTTGGCTCTTTTGTTCATTCTAATGGCACTATCTACCCGTATTATGTTGCATGGAATCATCCCTTCTTCGCTTGGTGTACTCACATACATACTCACCATATACTATGCGATCCTTTGGTTTCTGCCATACCTGGCGGATCGATTCACTTCAAAAAAAATACCGGGATATCTTCAAACCCTTGTCCTGCCCGTTACTGCAGTCGCTTTTGAATACATCAATAATCTCTTTTTTGGCTCCTGGGCGTCGATCGCATATACACAGTTCAACAACCTCGCACTCATCCAGGTAGGATCTATCACCGGTATGTGGGGCGTCACGTTTATCGTGATGTGGTTCGCTTCGGTTTTATTTTGGGTCATAGACAATCAAATGAAATGGTCAACCGTGAGCAAAGGAGTCCTCATCTTTAGTGGCACCATGTCCCTGGTCTTATTATATGGTGGCTTCCGCCTGGAAGTTTTCAAACCCAAATCTGATACGGTAACCGTGGTATCATTTACTCCCACAGAGCAACTTGAGGAATATATGCTTGCAAGGGATGACTTAGGGTACAAATCCTCCCTTCAGATGGCAAAAAAAGATCGTACCAAACTATCATCGCTCTTACAAGAAGTCTATGATGCCGTGTTTGATCATCAGGAAAGTGTGCTTCGTCCTGAAGTTTCCATCACACTCTGGCCTGAGGGGATGTTGCCTGTCCTTGATGAAGATGAAGATGCTTTTATAGAACGCGGATGTCAATTGGCCCGTCGTAAGAATGTGTATTTGTTAATGGCCTATCTACTCTACCCGATTGAAAACCCAGACCAATTGGCCGAAAACAAATGCGTCCTGATCAACCCTGACGGAATCGCTGAATGGGAATACCTGAAAGCATATCCCGTACCTGGATCAACAGACAAGGCGGGAGATGGTATACTTCCTGTTTCCAACACACCCTTTGGAAAAGTGAGTGCCGCCATCTGTTATGATATGGATTTCACTGCATTAATAAACCAGGCCGGTCGTAAAGATATTGATCTGATGCTCGTTCCTGCATGGGACTGGCTTGCGATAAATCCTCTCCATGCCAGGATGGCTGTTTTTCGGGCAATTGAAAATGGTTTTTCAATGGTTCGACAGACCGGGGAAGGGCTTTCGATCGCTACAGATTATCATGGTCGTACATTAACATCCATGGATCATTTCAACACAAATGATCGTACGATGCAAGCAAAGCTCCCTGTGGAAGGAGTCAGAACTGTGTATGCATTGATCGGTGATTCCTTTGCCTGGTTGTGTATATTCCTCTTTGTATGTTTTATTGCCTGGCCATTTATGAAGAAAAAGCCATTTTAACGATAACCCCTGGCGCGTTTTGATGCCACATTGGTAGATCAATACTTTCTGATAAGATGATATCCTTACAGCGGATATCATTTAGATTAAAAATATGATGATACTTTATAGAAATATTTTTCCCATAATCCCTATAATTCTTGTTTTGGCTTGTTCAACTAAGCAGGTGTTATTTGTTGATTATTCCAATGGCCAAATTGAATATGCTGGCAGAATAGATTCATCAAAAGTAAAGGGAGCAGAACTCCATTGGTCGGGAACTGCTATAAAATTAAATTTTGAAGGGCACGATATATCGGCATTACTAGAGGATGAAAAAGGAGATAATTATTACAATGTGGTCATTGATCAAGACAGTCTTTTTATTTTACGCCCGGACACAACGAAACGTTATTATCAACTTGCTTCAGACCTACCAAAAGGAAAACACACCATTGAAATTTTCAAGCGCACTGAATGGGACAGGGGGAAAACTGTCTTTCACGGATTTAAAATTGAAGGAGATCCAAAGGTCATATCTAAGCCACCGCCCAATAAAAGAAAAATAGAATTTTATGGTAACTCTATTACAGCCGGCTATGCTGTCGAGGACACATCCGGATGAGATTCGCCTGACAGTACGTATACGAATAACTATTTAAGTTATGGGGCGATAACGGCCAGGCACTTTGATGCAGAATACCATTGCATCTGTAGAAGCGGTATTGGTATCACTGTCAGCTGGATCCCTCAAATCATGCCTGAAATATATGATCGATTAGACCCAACAGACCCAAACAGCAAATGGGATTTTTCATTCTATCGCCCGGACATCGTTGTCATAAATCTACTGCAAAATGATTCCTGGATTGTTCATCTGCCAGAAATTGAAGAGTTTCAAAATAGATTTGGTAGGGAAGCTCCGGATGACAAATTTATCATAACCGCTTATCAGCAATTCGTCAGCAATATCAGAAATCACTATCCAGAGGCGCATATCATCTGTTCAATTGGATGTATGGATGCTGCCAAAGAAGGTTCAGAATGGATGGATTACATTGATGAAGCGGTAGCAAATCTAAATGACAAAAAGATGTATACCCATTTTATGCCTTATATAGAAGCTACTGCACATCCTTCGATCTCGGACCATAAAGCAATGGCAAAAAGCTTAATTGGATTTATTGAAAAAAATATCGATTGGTAGCGCTCTGATTCATCTCATACTGCATATGTTACAATCTTTAACTACGATGAGAAATGAAGTGCTCATTAGGTTTTTTGTCAACATTTGGAATGAAGGAAGAAAAACCAATGAACCTGAACGAATATCAGATATAGTTAGGTACATTGTATGCAATGGATATTGAAAATGAAAAGAAAAAAGAGGTCGCACATTTTGAAAAGCTCATTCAAGGACTGATGAATGATCAATATGGTTGTTGCGATGATTTTGTAAATGAAGAATCCGTATCAGGCTTAAGAAATAATATTCAAAGTCTGAGTAGACTAAGGGATTTGCAATTAGCTGGCATGGGTAAGGATTTGGATTTTCAAAAGGACAGTCAAATCAGGGGAGATAAAATCAAATGGATAGAGAAGGAAAGTGAGGATACCTATGAAAAGAAGTTTCTAAAGAAAATTGCGCATTTCATTCAGCATTTGAACAAAACCTGCTATACTTCTATCCTGGACTTTGAATCTCATTATGCGAGCTATGAAAAAAGTAGTTTTTACAAAAGACATGTTGATCAGTTCAGGAATGACAGGGGAAGAAAATATTCTATCATCATGTACCTGAATGAGGATTGGCAAAAAGAAGATGGAGGAGATTTGTCTTTATATCCTGCAAAAGGTGCACAAATAAATATTTCTCCAATCGGCGGAAGAATGGTTTTTTTCAAAAGCGATGAAATGGAACATGAGGTACATCCATCACATACCAGGGATCGAATAAGTATTGCCGGTTGGTTAAAGAATTAAGAAACGAGTGGCTGGATTGTGATAACCTGGGATTGTTAAGGATCAATAACGATTCTTCACTGAGAATCAGAAATGAACGACCAATCTGCACTCACAAATCTGCACTCACAAATCTGAAATCTCCAATCCGATTACCCCCGGGGTCTTTTTTCAGTTATATTCGCAAAAGTCAACAAATAGCGAAACACATGAACAATACTCAGCATATCCATCAGGTAATCTTTTTGATCGAGCAGCATAATGGACAATGGACCTCAGAAGAACTCGTGGAAGCCATCAGTAACGAATGGGGCGCAGATGTTCACTTTGGTGCATGTTCAGGAAATGCCTTCCCAAAAGAATATGCACTCGACTTTCTTCTCAACCGCCATAAAGTAGTCTTATCTGAAGACGAAAAAGTAACGCTTCATCCTTCCATGCATATCTGTGCGGGCCACGAAGAGTTCCAGGGGTCATAAACGCTGTATTTGTATAATTTGCAATTCGCTCATTTGAATAAACCATAAAAACTGCTTTGGCTCTCTATTGCTTTCATTTATATCTCTCCTTCATCGGGAGACACTGGATACATTATATATATGATATATCAAATTTATACTCGATATAACCGAAAATTATAACAATATATTTCTGACGTATCGAGGTAGTCACAGGTTTTATACAGACGATCTGGTGAAGGATGGTACCCAGACATGAATGTCTTACATTTGTACAAAATCAGAAGATGAAATATATATTTGTTTGGATAGTGTATGTGATGATGAGTACGGCTGCGACAGGTCAATTGGTCATCAATGAACTGGACTGTGATACTCCGGGCATTGATAATATGGAATTTTTGGAGTTGTTGTCCGATACACCTCATTTCCCCCTGGATGGTTATGTCGTCGTTTTTTTTAATGGATCAGAAAGCGGCGGTAATTCGAGTTATTTTACCGTGGATTTAGATGGTTACGAGACTGATATCAACGGTCTATTGCTGATTGGAAGCAATTCGGTCAGCCCGGTGCCGCAGTTTTTAATCCCTGAAAATACGATTCAAAATGGAGCGGATGCCGTGGCCATTTACCAGGGTAGTGATTTTGACTTTCCAGATGAAACATTGGCCACAATAGATAATTTAATTGATGTGTTAATCTATGATACCTCAGATGGAGATGATGAAGATATGATCGCCATATTCAGCGCACATCCTGATTTTACCTCTATTCAACAGATTAACGAGGGCTCCAGTAACAACACCAATTCCATTCAGCGTAATAATGATGGTACATATACTTCTACCACACCTACACCCAGGCAGCTAAATGATGGGAGTGGGATAGATCTGAATGGCATCCGGATGACAATCGCACAAACCCAATATGGTGAAGGAGAAGTATTTGACATTGAGTTCACTACAGAGGAGAATGTATTGGATACGATAAATGTTGACATTCGTTTAAATGATCTATCTTTTAATCAGGCAGATTATTCTGGAACCACATCAATAACGATTGCAGCTGGACAAAATACTGCAAGCACTACAATAACCATAATTGATGACGATATAGACGAAGGGGATGAAGTAGCGGTGGTCCGGTTCGTGAATTTACCTCAACAGTTTTTGGCTTTAAATAATAATGTACAAATACGCATCGTGGATAATGATTTTGTGGTGGCCCCATATGGTGTGCCGACAAATCCTACTTTCGGTATCATATCGGGTACACAGCCTGCCGGATATTACAGTACCCTCGATGCAAAGGCGGACGTCGAGTTGAGACAAGCCATGCAAGACATAATTGCAGATCCGGGTTTAGTTAGAGCACAGACGTATACAGATATTATTGATATTCTAAAAGAGGCGGATCAAAATCCAGCGAATAGCAATCAGGTATGGCTGGTTTACAGTGAGAAAGGACGTGCCAAGCTGGATTTTCAAACGACATCAGATAACCAGGGCAAGTGGAATCGCGAGCATACGTTTCCGAGATCTCGTGCAGGTTATTGGAGCATAGAAGATGACGAAATAGCCGATGGCATGAATATTTTCTGGGAAACATCGGCAGATTCACTTCGTCATGGCAACTCAGATGCCCATGCATTACGGGCTGCAGATGGACAAGAAAATGGAGTGAGGGGCAATCAACATTATGGAGAATATATCGGCCCTGCAGGAACACTCGGAAGCTTCAGAGGGGATGTTGCTCGAAGCGTGTTGTACATGGAGATCAGATATAATGGTTTGGCGATCGTGAATGGTTTTCCAGAGGTAGATGGTCAATTGGGTGATTTGGCAACGCTATTGGAATGGCATAGAAATGATCCCCCCGATGATTTTGAAATGAACCGCAATAATGTTATCTACAATTGGCAGCGAAATCGAAATCCATTTATCGATCAGCCAGATCTCGTAGAATATATATGGGGAGACCAGGTGGGCAATGTCTGGAATCAACCTGTGGCCACGCACGAAGTGGATCATCTAAATGTACATGTTTATCCGAATCCCGCATCGGATCGAATCTATTTAAAAGGACTTCAAGATCGTGCAAATGTAGATCTGTATTCTGCCCAGGGACAAAAACTCAATACGTATCCTGTGGTGGGTAATTCGGCAATTGATTTGAATCTTCCTGGTGGCATGTATATGCTGAAAATTATTTCTGAGGGTAAATTAAAGACTCAGAAGCTTATCGTAAATGAAGAATAATAAAAAAGTACTGCATCGAGTCAGAATTTGGTCCGGACGACAATAGAATCATGCTTTTTTGTACATTGTTTTCTGTGAATATAAAGATCCAATCACCCAATAAATTCATTCATTTAAATTGTTTGGTATGAGGATTATTTTGGCTGGTTTATATCTATTCATTTCAATTCAACTCAGTGCCCAGGACGTACTCATGCAAGGATGGTATTGGGATTACCCAAAAACGGTAAATGGGCACAATTGGGCAGATACGATCTCTGCAAAAGCAGCGGAACTAGGCAGCGCAGGTATTACCCACCTTTGGTTACCTCCTTTAAGTAGAGCAAGTTTTGGAAGCGGGAGCAATGGTTATGATCCTAAAGATCTATATGATTTAGGGGCATATGGATTGGGGGCTACAGGATATGGAACGCGAGCAGAAGTAGATGCATCCATATCCGCTTTGAATA
>Ga0316201_10003098_pt1 | contig 12127 bp, 9 predicted proteins | sample CS6wburrow_MG_FD_204516 | JGI IMG/M metagenome (GOLD analysis project Ga0316201, IMG submission 204516) | Coastal sediment microbial communities from Delaware Bay, Delaware, United States - CS-6 worm burrow | ecosystem: Environmental > Aquatic > Marine > Coastal > Sediment | place: USA: Delaware... | reverse complement strand
TCAGAGCGCCCATTGGTGTACGGGCGTTCCGCTGTCCTGGTTGTGGCGATACACCTGCGTCATCTCAACCAGATCCCCGCCGTGTTGCTGCGCATAGGCCCGCTGCCAGACCGACCCCGTCTGCCCCGTCTGGACACGCGCCTCGATGATACCGAGATAGCGGTCAATGTCAGCCACATCAATCTCCAGCCGCTCCAGACCGAGGCGCGCCATCGGCAGCAAGCGCGTCAGCAGCAGGTGCCGCGCTGTCCCCCGCGTACCGTCCAGCCAGGTAATGTGCGCCTCCAGTCCATGGTGTGCGGCAGTGTAGAAGTTATCGCGCGCCACCGAAAAATCCAGCTGTTGCTCCGGCGGGGTCTCCGCCCCCATCAGCGCCTCCATCAAGCCGTAGAAGAATGCCGCATTGGCAATCATGTCGAGAATGGTCGGGCCACCCGGGACAACGCGGTGCTCGATACGCAGATGCGGAATGCCGTCGTAATCAAAACCGATCAGCGGCCGGTTCCAGCGCCAGATTGTGCCATTGTGCAAGCGCACGTGCGACATCTGCTCCAGGCCATCATGAAAGCGCATGGGCAACAAGACGGGATAGTGTTGCTCGTTCTCGACAAAGCACTCGAGGATCGAGTCGCGCACATAGCCTGAACCAAAGGTCACGCGTCGCAATGGCCCGTGACTCGCGCCGGCGAATCCGCCGACGGCAACCGACTGTTCGAATAACGGGATACGCGTCTCATCCCATAACTCATGTCCAAACAGGTAGGGCGAGTTGGCCGTAACGGCAACCATCGGTGCAGAGGCAATCATCGAGGCATTGTAGGCACGCAATGCCTTGCATGGATGCACCTTGATATGCAGCTGAAACGAGGTCGTGGCCGCCTCCATCATGACGCTGCTGTGTGACACCTTGAGATGCTCCCGCCCGCTGATATCAAGCTCCAGAGGCCGGCCCTCGCGCAGCCGCAACACCTGTTCATTCAGGGCGCGGTAGCGTTTCAGATCCGACATGTTCGCCTGTGTCAGTTCACCTTCCTGCAGCGTCGGCAGAATCCCGATCATGACCAGGTGGGTGTGCAACTCGGCCGCGTACTTGTTGCATTGCTTCCACGTCGCCCCGAGGCTGGCCTCGAAACGGCTGAATGCAGAACCCCATAAATGTTGCGGGTGATCGTTCAGCTCGACATTGAAACGTGCCAGCTCCGGCACAACCATGGGGTTGTCGAGGTTCTTCAGAAAGACTTCATTCAGCGGCGCGGGGCGCGCATTGCCGTCAACCAGCCAGGCCTCCAGCTCGTAGCCACCCATGCGATCACGGTGTGAAAACATGTCCGAGGCAAACCATTCAGCCAGCAACAGCGTCTCCTTGCGGAGACGTTCGGCATACTCCACGAAGTTTTCCGGGGTAAAACGTACTGCCTCGATTTCCTGGCCCATAGTGTCTTACCCACCGTCACCGATTTCAGTCACTGCAACACGACTCTATATATACAACGCCATGGGGCGTTATTGTAAATTGATTACCACGCGGTTGACCTCGTCGAGTCGCTCCGGTGTACCAATATCAAACCAGGGGCCGGTATAGTGCTCCCCCGTTACCTGCCCCGCGTCCATGGCAGCGCGCAGCAACGGGGCCAGCGGAAACGCGCCCGGCGTGCAGTTCGCAAACAGAGCCGGTTGATACACCCCCATGCCGCTGAAGGTCAGCCTCAGCGGACCGTCACGCGACAGTCGACCGCCAGACAGAAAGAAATCCCCGTCCGGGTGATGCGCGGGGTTGTCGACCATGACAAGGTGCGCCAGCCCGTCCAGCTGCGCCGGCAGGCGGGAAAAATCGTAGTCAGTCCAGATATCCGCGTTGACGACCAGAAAGGGAGCATCACCCAGCAACGCCAGCGCGTTGTAGATACCGCCGCCGGTTTCCAGCGCCCCGTCGGGCTCCGCCGAGTAGCTGATATGGACCCCGTAGGCGTTACCGTCACCCAGTGCCGTAACGATCTGCTCACCGAGGTGTGCATGGTTTATGACCAGCTCGGTGATCCCGGCACGAGCCAGTGCGTGGACATGATGCTCTATCAGGGTCTGACCTCCAATACGCAACAGCGGCTTGGGCGTGTCATCCGTGAGCGGACGCATGCGCTCTCCCCGCCCCGCCGCCAGTATCATCGCCCGCATGGTTTCGTCCGGTCCGACTGATCAACACGTTGCCTCGGTAACGACTTCTGTCTGCCTGTTTTCATTCCGCTGGTCCCCCCCTCGTCAGACACCGCTCCATGGCAGCTTCATTCACCGGCTGCTGCAAGACTGCATGCACAGAAAACAGGGCACGCAGCTTGTCAACGTACTGCAGCTCGCTCTTGTCCACCAGCAGAACGATGTCACTGTCCTGTGAATATTTTTGCAGGCTGTACAGGAATACATCGAGATTACTGACATTGACCCCGGCATAGTTATTGCCGTAACCATACATGAATTCAGCGACCACGATTGCCGGTGCTTGCGTCTTTAATGCGCTGATGGCCTTGCGCATGGAGGCCAGTTTGACCTGCTGAAACCCGAGCCGCCTGTAGAGCCCGGAGAAATCCGGATGCATGGGCGACTCGATAATTGAAAACAGTATTTTCCCGGACATGGAGTTATGCAGCAAGCCTGTTATGAACGGCTATCCTACAGAAATGCAGATCAATCGGGAAACACCGTGGGCACATCGCCCGCATGCCACTGCGGGTACTTTTGCATGACCCCCAGAAACAACACCGACTCAAGCAGACCGTCCAGCCATGCCTGCAGGCGAGGATACGGTGCGGCGTCAAACCACGGCTTGTCGACGAGGGCGAACTGGCGAACAAACGGGAAGATGGCAACATCCGCCAGCGTCATGCGCCCGGCACACAACCACGCCGTCCTTGCCAGGCGTTGTTCCAGTTGCTGCAGAAACCGTTCACCCGCACGGCGGTATGCAGCGGCCGGTTGTTCCGGGTAGCGCTCGGCATACTTGTAGCGATCCAGCTGTGGCTTGAACGAGCGGTCATTGGCGTCTACCAGGCCGTTTATATCTGCGAGCTGTGTCGCTGCATCGACAGCCAGCCAGTGATCAGGGTCCCGGGTCGCCAGCGCCCAGCGCATGATATCCAGGCTCTCCTCGATCACTCGCCCGTCCTCCAGCACCAGCACCGGCACCGTCCCCTTCGGCGAGCAGTCCAGCAGGGCTGCCGGCATGTCACGCAGCAGCACCTCGCGGAGCTCGACGGAAACCCCGCTATAGGACAGGGCCATGCGTGCGCGCATGGCGTAGGGGCAGCGGCGAAAGGAGTACAGCACAGGCAGATCAGTCGCCATTGGTCGAGCCCGCATACTTACAAGCCATTGAAGTATATCGAGATCAAGCAGTTCCGCGTCATTGTGCAGCTGGTTACAACAGCCACACAACCCTTACACAGCGCCATCACAACCACATCAACAAAGACCCCGCTAATGAAGAGCAAGTGCACCGAGACGATCGCCCGCAAACCCCTATGCTGTTCCCATCCCCGGCCACAGCTTGATGGCAACATAGAGAAAACCTGCGGCAAGGATGCCGCAGGCGATCACGACAGTGAGCAGGGGTTGCTGTATCCCGTCCCGGCTCAAGGTGTTAATACCGACACCGGCACCGATGGCGGTCACGAAAAAACCGAATTCGTTGACGATCAGCATGGTCAGCAGCGGCAGGTCATAGCGCCCTTCAGGCGACAGTGCCCCGGAGAACACCAGCCCGACGGCGACCAGCAGTCCCAGTCCCAGCGCCAGCCACGGAAAACCCAGATTACCCATTATCCACCTCGTTGCTTCGTTTCACGGCAACCAGCCGTGCTGTTGCAGTTGCCTGTCATGTACCCTGCCAAGCAGCAGCAATGCGCAGATGGCGCCGGCCAGGGCGAACGCCATATCAGACTGCGTATCCCAGACATAACCCTGGGTACCCAGAAACGCCTCGGCAGGTCCGCCGACGATCACGGCGACAAGCCATTCTACCAGTTCATAGAAGGCACTGACGGCCAGGCAAAAACACGCGATCAGGAAATTCAGCCAGGCACGACCGTTGACCACCTGAAAACGCAGCAGCACCTCGCGCGCGACCATCGCCGGCACGAAACCCTGTGCGAAATGGGCAACCTTGTCATAGTTGTTGCGTGCATGTCCAAAGGTGTCCCGTATCCAGTCAAAGGCCGGTACCTCTGCGTAGGTATAGTGCCCACCAACCATCAATATGATGCAGTGCAGCAGGAGCAGGCTGTAGACCAGCCCTGTCAGGGGAAACACCTTGCGCGTGGCGACCAGTACCAGCAGCGCCAGCACGGCCGGTGACACCTCCAGCAGCCAGGTCAGGAAGTCCGCGGGATTAATCGCTGACCAGACAAACACCAGCGTAAACACCACCAGCCAGAGTCGCGTCACCTGTTCACCTGCCGGGTTGCCACAATGAAGCCGATAACGTGTACTTCAGTTCGCATCAGGCAGGCGCGCGAGCACGGCGGACTCGATAAACGCACCAAAGGCAGCCAGGTCCTCGTGACGCGTGGCAACCTCGACGACGTAGCCAAGGGTGCGCGGTATGTCGCCGAGATAACCCGGCTTGCCATCGCGATGATTCAGGCGCGCGAAGATACCGGCCGCCTTGAGATGACGCTGTATACCCATCAGGTCAAACCAGCGCAGGAACTGCTGCGGATCATCGTGCACCTCCTGCAACACACCGGACTGCAGCGCCAGCGTCTGGTAACCCAGCGCCCAGTCCTCGACCCGCTCGCGCGGCCAGTCGATGTAACAGTCGCGCAGCAGCGATACCAGGTCATAGGTCACCGGCCCGATCATGGCATCCTGGAAGTCGAGGATGCCCGGGTTGTTGGATTCCGTCAGCATGAGGTTGCGCGAATGATAGTCACGGTGCACACACACCTGCGGTTGCTGCAGCGCACTGTCCGCCAGCAGGTCAAAGGCAGCATCGAGCATGGCTGACTGCTGCTCCGTCAGCGTCATGCCAAGGTGCTTGCCGATCAGCCATTCCCGGCACAGTTCCATTTCATTGAGCAGCAGCGTCCTCTCGTAGGCAGGCAGCGGTGCGTCGCCCGGGGTACACGCCTGGATGGTTGCCAGTGCGCCCAGCGCATCACCATAGAGTCGTTCCACGGTCTCGTCGTTGAGTGCATCCAGGTAGGGTCTTGAACCGAGATCGGACAACAGCAGGAAACCCTGCTGCGGGTCTTCATCAATGACCTGGGGTACATTCAGCCCCAGCCCGGCGAGCATGCCGGACACCTGCACGAACGGCCGGGTGTCTTCCCGGGATGGCGGCGCATCCATGACGACCAGGCTCTCGCCTGCATGGACCACGCGAAAGTAGCGCCGGAAACTGGCGTCGGATGATGCCGGCTCGAGCGTGTACTCGCTGAAATCGAGTTCGCTGCTCAGCCAGTTCTTCAGTTGTTCAATTCGTTCGGGCACGCGGTTGTCCTGTATCAGTGTAAAGACAAGGCAATCTCAGTCGGTATCACGGGCAGACGGGGGCAGCAGCCGGCGCAGCCTTTTGCGCACGCGCACGCGCATATCGTCGGCAATCATGTAGAAGCATGGAATCGCGATCAGGATGATACCGGTCGCGAACAGTAAACCAAAACCCAGGCTGACCGCCATCGGCGAGAGAAACGCCGTCTGTCCCGTGGCAAAAAAGATCAGCGGCGAAATGCCCAGGAACGTGGTGATCGAGGTCAGCAGGATCGGCCGAATACGCACCCTGCCCGCCTCGATCATGGCATCAACACGGCTCATGCCCTCGGCACGCATGCGCTTGGCAAAGTTGACGAGAATCAGCGAGTCATTCACCACGATGCCGGTCAGCGCCAGGAAACCGATGACGGACAGGAACTGCAGGTTATAACCAAACAGCATGTGCCCGAACACCACGCCGATCATTCCGAAGGGGATCGCAAACATCACCACCAGCGGGTCCAGCAGGGAGCGAAACAGGGCTGCCAGGATAAAGAAAATGAGGGCACCGGAGATCAGCAGGGCATCGCGCATACCGCTGAACGATTCCGACGCATCCTTCTTCTCGCCGAGGAACACCAGCGTGTAACCGGGCAGCTCGGCCTCGATATTCTCGAATTCACTGCGCAGCAATTCGGTCACCTCCAGCGGGGTGGTTACCTGGTCGTCGACCTCGGCCGTGACCAGGCCGAGACGCTGGTTATCGCGCCGGCTGATGGTGTTCATGGCACGGCCGGGGGTGATGTCCGCGACATCACCGAGGTACACGAGGCGACCGTCATCAAGCACGATTGGCAGGCTCGCGAGGTCGCTGGTCTGGCGGATACGCTCCGGGTAGATCACGCGCACCGGCGTACGCTTGTTGCCCAGCGTCACGTAAACCACCTCGACACCGAGGAAACCGGTGCGTACCGCGTCGGCCAGCTGGTTCTGGTCGATACCCAGCTCGCGGCCGCGGTCATTCAGTGAATACCGGTACTCGATCTTGCCGCTCTCGAGATTCTGACGCACATCATGCACACCCGGCAGGCGCTGCAGATATTGCAGCATGCGCTCGGCCTGTTCACGCAACACGTTCACGTCCGGCCCGGTTACACCGACCTCGATATCCGCACCCGCCGGTCCGCCCTGTGGCCGTTGTATGGAAATGCGGCTGATGCCGGTAATCTTGCGCAGTTTGGCACGCAGCTCGTTGACAATATCCTCGGTCGGTCGGGTGCGCGTGCCTTCCCACTTGAACTTGAGACTGACCAGTGGCGAGATGAAGCGCTCGATAAAGCCCTCCGGTACCGGTTTCTCCAGATCGACTACCAGCTGGATATACTGGCTGCCCAGTTCAAAGCGGTTGAAATCGATAAAGGTGACGCCGACGTTGGTCAGCAGGGAACTCAGCTCGTCATCGCTCAGCGACTCGAGCACCACCTGTTCCATCTGCGAGGCCAGCTTGGCCGTATCTTCCAGGCTGTAGGTCTGCGGCGCCTCGGCGTTGATAAAGAACTGCCCCAGTTCCACGTCGTCAAACAGCTGGAACGGCAGGCGCGTGGATGCATAGGTCGCTGAAATCACCAGTACGACGATGGACACCAGCGCGACAAAATAGCGGTTATGCAGCGACCAGCGCAGCCAGCCAATATAGCGCTCCAGCAAGGCACTCCAGTCAACGCTGCGCTCGTGCGTGCGCGCAGCCGCCCGTCTGGTGTGCAGCAATTCGGCCGCATGTGACGGCAGCACACCGAAGGCCTCCCACAGTGAACCCAGTAACGAGGCAGTCACGACAACCGGTATCACGGCAATGAATGCACCCATGATGCCCTTGATGGCAAACATCGGCATGAAGGCCGCAATGGTGGTCGCGGTACTGGCCATGACCGGCCAGAACACCTCGCGTGCCCCGATGCGTGCAGCCTCCGGCGCCGGCAGGCCCTGCTCCATGTGGCGATAGATGTTCTCGTTGACAATGATGGCATCATCGACGATCAGGCCCAGCGCAATGAGAAAGGCAAACAGGGAGATCATGTTAATGGTGTAGCCGAGATAGAAGATCGCGATCACGGCAAACAGGAAAGACACCGGGATGCCCATGGCAGTGATCAGGGCGACACGAAAATTCAGGAACAGGTAGAGCGACAGCAGCACCAGGAACAGGCCGACCAGCCCCGAGGACTTCACCGTGTTCAGGCGCGTCTTCACGTAGGCCGAGAGGTCGTTGAACATGCCGATCTCGATGGTGGGGGGCAACTCCGTGCGCAACTGGTCGGCAAACTCGCGCACGGCATCGGCCACCGTGGTGGTCGAGGCATCGGATGTCTTGGTCACCGTCAGGTTGACGGCAGGGCGACCATTGAAGCGGCCAATGGTCACGGCCTCCTCCAGTCGCTGCTCGATATTGGCGATCTCGCCAAGCAGCAACTGGCCACCACGCGCGTTGCTGCGCACCGCAATCTTGCCGATGTCTTCCGGGTCGGGTGCCACGCCCTTGCCGCGCAGCAGGATATCGCCCTCGCTGGCCTTCAGGGAACCGCCTGGCAAATCACGCAGGTTGCCGCGAATGGCGCTCAGTACCTGCCCCAGGGAGACGGAGTGCGCGGCCAGCTTGAACGGATCAACCTCGACCCACAGCTCCCACTCGCGGTAACCCGCGATACCGACACTGGCGACACCCGGAATCTTTGCCATGCGCTGCTTGATCTCGTCGGCACGGTCATACAGGTAACCGCGCGCGACGTCGCCGTACAGGCTCATGCTGATGACGGGGAAGCGCGCCTTGATACGTACCAGCTCCGGTTCCTCCGCCTCGTCGGGCAGATCCATTATCTGGTCAATCGCGGTCTGCGCATCGCGCATGTACTGGTCAACATTGGTACCGCTCTTCAGCTTGATGATGACGGTACCCAGTCCCTCGTTACTCACCGAGCTCATGACATCGATCTCGGGCATGCCCTCGAACTGTTCTTCAACGGGAATGATGACCTGGCGTTCCACCTCCTCCGGAGAGGCGCCTTCAAACTTGATGGCGATACTGACCGCGTCCAGCTCAAAGGACGGGAACATCTCCTGCGGCATCGAGTTCCATGACAACACGCCAAGGATGATCACGATCAACAACGACAGGTTGGTGATCAGCGGGTTGTTGATGGAAAAGCGTATCAGGCCCATGTGCAGACAGGATCAGGTGAACGGGCGCGAGGCTCAGCGTGCGTCCGGCTCGAGGACCTGCACGCGCTGGCCGTTACTGAGCGCCGAGACATCACGGGACACCACGCGGTCATTCTCGTCCAGGCCCTGCAGCACGACCTGCAGACCGTCGACCCGCTCGCCCGTTATCACGGGGACCTGTTGCAGGCTGTCGCCGTCAAGCCGGAACACGAAGGCCCGGCCTTCATCAAACAGCACGGCGGTTGCCGGCACCGCGGTAACACGCCGGCGTTGCTGTAATGGCAGACGTACCCGTGCGACCTGGCCTGGCCGCGCGCTGTCGCCGTCAATACGCACACGCAGGGCATGCGTAAACGTGTCCGGACTGGGATCGATCTGCAGTGCAATCAGCGTACCCTGTAACTCCATGCCATCGACCGCGACCGTGATGGCCTGGCCCTGCTTGAGTGACTGCGCCACACTGCCACGCACCTCGGCATACAGATCCAGCGAGGCCGCATCGATCAGGTCCACCATGATCTGGCTGGGCGTCACGTAGTCACCGATCTGTGCATTCACCGCATTCACGGTGCCGGCAAAGGGTGCCGGTAATTGCGTGCGCTCGAGGTTGCGTGCGGCCCGGTTGCGGGCAGCCTGTTTGAGTGCAATGCGCGATTCCGCGGTGGCCACGCTTGACTTGAGCCGGGCCACCTCCGACTCCAGCTGGATCAGCTTGATGCGTGTTTCATCCAGCCGCGACTTCGACACCAGTGAATCCTCACCGAGTTTGAGGAGACGATCGAGGTCGTTTTTTTGCAGGGTGTAGTTGTTGCGCGACAGCGCCAGCAGTTCGCGATCGCGCTGGATGTTGCGCTTCTCCTGCGCCAGCATGGCCTCGGCCTCGGCCAGCGCATCTTCATAGTCACCGGACGCCAGCTGCAGCAGGGGGGCACCCTGCCCGACCGCCTGCCCCGGCTCAACCGGTCGCTCGGAAACCTGCCCGGCCAGCTCGAAATGCAATGCCGCCTTGCGCGCAGGCTCCAGCCTGCCGCTGACGGTCTCGGTGGGCAGCAGATCATGCAAGCCGACCATGGCCACCTGAACCGCGGGCACGATGGATTCTTCCAGCTCGGGCTCGCTGTCCGGCGCGGTCAGGACAAGCAGGATGACTACCCCGACAAGGCCGGCAATGACGCCTATTTGTCTACGTGATTTGATAGATAACACACTGATATTAAAATATTTGAAGTTACGGCCATTCTATGCGATTTTACCTCGCGCCCGCCAGCGACCCGCTGCCCGGAAAATCCGATCCAGTACCCTGACAATGATTACCGGCCTGACGATACCCAGCCCCTGTGACAGCCCGTGGAAACCAGCGGCATGCTAATCCGTCAGCGCCTGCAAGCGGTCGCGATCGCCTCACTGCTGATACTCGGCACAGCATCGGCAACCGCGAGCCCATGGCAGTGTCAGGACAGTGCAGACGGATCCTGGGACTGCACCAGCACACTGGCACCGGCCGGGGAACCCGCTATGGCGCCAGCCATGCCGGCTGCCGAGCCCGTCAGGGCTGATGACAGTGTTGACACGGACACTGATCCGGCAGCCGCTACACCAGTCACGACCGAACCCGCGACACCGCGGGCACAAGACGCACCACCCCCGAAACAACCAGCGGAACAACCCGCGGCACAACCCGCCCCTGGATACGGCAGCGTCCCGGTAAGCGCTGCACCGCTGTTTCCGACAACGACACCCCCGGGCAGTTCACCCGCGACCAAGCCAGTCGCAGAACCGCTGGACGAATCTTCCGGCACCCCAATAGCCCCGGAACCGGCCGCAGCCGTCACGCCGACCGGGGAATCACCAGAGGACGGGGAAACCGGGCAGCCAGTAGCGGATGCAACAACCGGGACATCGCAAGATGACGGGGAGATCGAGCAGCCGGTCAGCGAACAAACTTCGGCAGAACCCGCCCGGGAAGCGACCCCTGACACACCCCCGCCCGGGGCCAGCGTTGCGGCCACCACAGGGGGAGATGCCGGGCCTGTTACAGACATCGCAGACATCGTCGAACCCGGCGGCGCGACATCGACACTGGGCACGATCACGGGTATCGCCGATGAACGACTCGACGAGGCACTGGCCTACTCGCGCTGGGTACAGTGTCCGCCAATCGATTACCGTCGCGTCGCGGCACCCACGGGTCCTCCCGGTACCGTCAAACTGCAGGCCGACAACGCACAGGCACGCGACAACAATATTTTTATCCTGGAAGGCAATGCCGTTGCCGAGATGGACTGGCAGCGCCTGGAAGCGGACCGCATGACGTACAACCAGGATGAAGGCCGTATCGATGCCGACGGAAACCTGGTTTATACCTCACCCGAACTGCTGGTCGATGGCGCGCGCGGCACGCTCTACCCAGAGACCGATATCGGCGATGTAGCAGACGCCCGCTATGCCCTGCCGGACCAGCATGCGCGCGGGGTGGCCTCGTCCCTGGAACTCGAGGGCCGCGACTGGCAGCACCTGCGCGATGTGTCCTATACCACCTGCTCCATAGAGAGCACCGACTGGGAGATCTTCGCGAAAAAGGTCGACCTTGACCAGCAATCCGGTAGCGGCACGGCGCGCCACGCCAGGGTCGAACTCAAGGGTGTACCGGTGCTGTATTCCCCCTACCTGAGCTTCCCGCTGGATGATCGCCGCAAGTCGGGATTCCTGGTACCGAAATTCGGCATCACGGACGAGACCGGCTTCGATGTCAGCATACCCTGGTACTGGAATATCGCGCCGCACCGTGACGCCACCATCGTACCGCGCATCATGACCGATCGCGGTGTGATGCTGGGCGGCGAGTTTCGCTACAAGAACGAGAACAACAAGGGCAGCGTGAGCGGCGAGTACCTGCCCTCGGACAGGAAGTTCAATGATGAAGACCGTTACCTGGTCGGCTTCCAGCACAAGGGCAACCCGTGGCCACGACTCAAGACGTCGGTGAAGGCCAGCGAGGTCTCGGATGATTTCTACTTTGATGACTTCGGCAAGAACCTGGTGCAGACCAGCCAGACCAACCTGGAACGCATTGCCCAGGCAGACTATTTCGGGCGCGGCTGGGACCTCGGTGTCATGGTGCAGAACTTCCAGACCATCGACCCGACCATCAAATCAAAGAACAGGCCGTATGAGCAACTGCCAAGAGTCGTGCTCAACGTCGAACCGGCCAGCCGCTACCTCGGCATGAAGTTCGACGCCAACGCCGAACTGAACAACTTCAGGCACAGCGGCGACGTACTGGTCGAGGGCACACGCTTTGATATACAACCGACACTGAGCCTGCCGGTCAACCGGCCCGGCTGGTATGTCGACCCGTCCGTGGCGGTACGCTATACCGCCTACAACCTCACCGACAACATTCAGAGTGATAACGACAACCCCACGCGAACCACGCCCATCGTCAGCC
>Ga0316201_10003097_pt1 | contig 12128 bp, 10 predicted proteins | sample CS6wburrow_MG_FD_204516 | JGI IMG/M metagenome (GOLD analysis project Ga0316201, IMG submission 204516) | Coastal sediment microbial communities from Delaware Bay, Delaware, United States - CS-6 worm burrow | ecosystem: Environmental > Aquatic > Marine > Coastal > Sediment | place: USA... | reverse complement strand
GCGCTCGGCGTTCCAGTCGCAGCGGTGGTATCGTTCCGCTCATGGCAAGCCCCGGGCGCGCTCGTGGTCTTTCCATCGACGGTTTCATCGGCACCGATCCCAGCAGTCTTTTGGAGTGAAATATGCGATCTTTGGGCCTTGTTGTAATTGGCTGGATGCTTTCAGCCGCGCTTGGCGGCTGCAGCACCAGTGCGGACACCGCGGCATCCTCCCAAATCGTCGTCGACGCCGGCGCCTTGAAGATGCGCGTCACCCAGTCGCCCTGGAACATGTCGTTCTTCGACGCGGAGGGGAATCCGGTTCTCGTCGAGCTTCCGGATATGGGCGATGGCCCGAGCGGAAGCCTGGGGATGCACCTGGGTCCGCCGCCTCCCGGTAGCGGACAGATTCCCGCCTTGCCGCCGCTTCGGGATGGTGAGCCGTCGACGCCACCGGAGCGGGAGAGCGGCTGGGTGCACGCGATTGCCGTCGAGTCTTCGAGCGACGAGGGGGATGCTTACGTCGCAACGCTCAACACTTCGGATCCAGCACGCAAGTTGGAGCTCGTTGCTGTGCCGGAGGCAGACGGGGTGATCCAGATCACCGTCCGGCCTATGAGCACCGACGGCGTGCAAGCCATTGGAGTAGGGTTTGTGGCCGACGAAGCGGAGCGATTCGTCGGATTCGGCGAGCGAAGCAACGCCGTGAACCAAACGGGCTGGGACCTCGAGCACTACGTGGCCGATGGGCCGTACTACGACGGGCAGGAATACGCGGTCATGGGCGATCTCCTCCCTGCCTGTGGAACCCGCCGGCGGCCGGACACGACATACTTTCCCATCCCCTGGCTTCTGTCTTCCCGCGGCTACGGCGTGCTCCTCGACAACGACGAGATGAGCTATCACCGCGTCGGCTCCGAGTCCTCGGACGCTTGGAGCATGGAAGTCGAAAGCGTGGAGATGCGCTTTCGCGTCTTTGCCGGCCCTACGCCGGTCGAGGCTCTTGGCCGCTACACCGAGGCCGTGGGCCGGCAGCCCGACAACTACGCCCCTTGGTTTTTCGGACCCTGGCTTCAAACCCAATCCGATATCCAAGTTGAGGAGGCGCGGCGAAGCGACGTGCCGACATCGCTCAATGCGACGTACACGCACTACCTGCCCGGAGGCAGTCAGCAGGGCAACGAGGAGAACCAGAGGATTCGAACCGCGGCGAACCACGACATGGGCGTGGCCATTCATACCTATTTCAACCCGATGATCGAAGTCACGTACCAGCCGGCATTTGACGAGTCCGAAGCTGCCGGTGCGCTCCTCAAACACGGGGACGGGGAAACCTATATCTACGACTACTGCAGCAATCTCACCAGCTGCTTTAAAGTCAGCCAGTTTGACTTCGCGGCAGACAACGGCGTAGCGGCGTACAAGGTCTTGACCGACGAAGCGATCGAGCACGGCTTCGACGGCTGGATGGAGGACTTCGGCGAGTACACGGCGCTCGATGCGGTCTCAGCGGACGGGGCCACCGGCACGGAGTTTCACAACCGCTACCCGCGCGACTATCACTGCGGCGCGTACGAGGCGACAACCGACGCCGGCAAGCCCTTGGCTCGATTCACGCGGTCGGGCTGGACTGGTTCGCCTGCATGCACTCCGATTGTCTGGGGCGGAGACCCCACGACGGGCTGGGACTACGACGGCCTCCAGTCTTCGATCTACCGAGCCCTTTCCATGGGCACGTCCGGTGTGGCGATCTGGGGCTCCGACATTGGGGGCTTCTTCTCCTTGTTCGGCCGCTTCCTCGACGACGAGATGTTCGATCGCTGGATTGCTTATGGCGGCCTTTCGGTGGTGATGCGGAGCCAGCGGAACGGAGTTCAGTTCCCTTCGTACGACAGGCCGCAGCCCTGGGACGAAGATCACCAGCCGGTCTGGCGCCTCTACTCCAAGCTCCACACCCAACTCTACCCGTACATCCAGGCGGCGGCCGAGCGCTACTACGCGACCGGCACACCGATCATGCAGCACCACGTGCTGACGCATCCCGGCGATGCGGAGGCGACCGGGCGTGATGACCAGTACATGTTTGGCCCCGACGTTTTGGTGGCGCCTGTGTACACCCAGGGCGCGACCGATCGCGAGCTCTATCTGCCGGAGGGAACCTGGGTCGAGTGGTGGCGTTCGGTGAGCTACGGCGAAGAGGGCGGCACGTTTTCGATGCGCGCCGCGGTGCTGCACGATGGCATGCAAACCGTCACGGTCTCGGCGCCCAATCCGGAGATCCCGATGTTCGTCAAGGCGGGAGCCCTGGTCCCGATGCTCTCGCCCGACGTGTTCACTCTGGCCGAGTATGGTGACAACCCCGAAATCATCCACGGGTCCGATCGTGATCACCTGCTTCACGTCCTCGGGTTTCCACGTGGCGAGACGGCGGGCGAGTTCTACGACGACGGCACCTGGTCCAGCGCGGAGGCTCAGAGCTCCTGGACCCTCACGCTCGAGAACAGTAGAGAACGCACGATCCACCTGGAAGCGTCGATGAGCACTCTCGACCAGCCGTTCGACGTTTGCGGCGTCAGCTTGGACGGCACGGCGCTTTCGGAAGAAGACTGGTCCTACGACGAGGCGAGCGGCGTCCTCGACGCGACCTACACGACGCGGTCCGGGACTCTCACGGTCACGGGCTGCTGAGCGAGACCTCGCAACAAGAAGCGACTCTGTTACGTATTCAGCCGGTTGCGTGCCGCGCGGCGCGCAATCCCGAGTAGACACAGTCGGCTATCGATAGGCCGCTGACGTATTGGCGGGAGCAGATACCAACGGCGTTGCGGCCCGCCGCGTAAAGGCCGGGGACGGGGACTCCGTTCTCGCTGAGGACTTGGCCGGTCGTTTCGTCGACCGCGAGCCCGCCGAGCGTCATCACGGCGCAGAGGTGACGTTTCGATCCGAGTGAGCAGTCGATTGCGTAATACGGCCCATCGCTCAAGGGGTGCACGCTGTCGGGGGCCTTGTCGAAGCGATCGCTGCGAATGCCCTTGGCAACAGCGTTGTTTTCGTCGAGCGTCCTTTGAAGGTTCTCTGTGGGCACGCCGAGCATCTTCGCTAGGGCGTCGAGGTCTTCAGCCTTCTTGCAGTTCAGGTACAGGTTCATCAGCGCGGCGGCTCGCTGAAACCACTGGAGCTCGCCGGGCTTGGACTGCTCATGGGCGAGCTTCTTGAGCTTTTCGTCGATGATCAGGGTTGCAACACCGTGGTTTTCTTCGACCATGGCCTCACCGATCTTCGCTCCGTACCAGAACTCGTTCGCGAAGCGCTCGCCTTTTGCGTTGACCAACACACCCTGAGCAAACGCGTTCGGTGGGTAGAGAAAACGCCAGGCAGAGGCGCGATGCATTTGCTCGAGCTTGCCCCCGACGCTTTGGCCGAGTCGTATTCCCATGCCGTCGTCGCCCGCCGTTCCGAGCGGCAAGCCGGGAACGAACTCGGGGATGTGCTCGGCTACCATCTCGCGGTTGAACACGAAACCGCCCGCACAGAGAATCAGCCCTCGCCGGCAGCGAATGCGTAGCGGCGCCGAATGCTTCGCCTCGATGGCATCGCAGCGCCTGCGGAGCGAAGCAGCGAGCCCGGTGGCCACCTTCGCGATGGTCGTCTCCCAGCTGTGCAAACGGCTATGCAGGCCGCGCCAGAAGCTCGACGGAATGTGCTGGTACTCGGCGCCGATCACGCGGCCCCCTCCGTCGACGATCAGACGGCTGACTCGGGCCTGAAGCTCCAGGCGCACGCCTTTCTCAATGGCGGCCTTGCGAAGCGGCTCGATGATGCTCGCGCCAGGAAAGGCGCCACCATCGGCGCGGTGGCCGCGCTGCGCGGGCTTGGCATGCGTGCTGTACGGAGGGAAGGTCTCATTGCCGGAGTAGTAGAGATGGTACTCCTTGGTCGGATACGAGGTCTTGACGGGGCATAGGTTGGGCAAGAAGGGGACGCCGCGCTCGGTCAGCCACCTCACGTTGGCCGCGCTCGTCTCGCAGAAGTCGCGCAGCGTCTCGGGCGAAACCGCGTCTTGAACCTCCATCGATAGATAGCGGTACATGTTCTCGACCGTGTCCTCTACACCGGCGCCCTCCTGGATGTGGGTGCCGCCCCCGGCGTAGAAGACTCCGCCGCTGATCGACGTTGCGCCGCCTCCTTCGAAACGATCCAGGAGGACTACGTCAGCGCCCCGTTCACGGGCTTCGATGGCCGCGGTGATGCCCGCCGCGCCAAAGCCGACCACGACCAGGTCTGCGACATCGTCCCAATGCGCGCCGTCCACATCTTCGATTACGATTGGCGTCAGGCTGCTCATAACGGATTGCGCAAGCTAGCACGACGGTTCAAGTTCGGCAGTGATTCATGGAGCTTCCTGTTGATCCAAATCAAGTCGGTCCCGTCTGTCTGGTGACCGGTGGCAATGGCTACGTCGGCAAGCATCTGGTCCGCCGCCTCCTGGAGCTCGGCTGTCGGGTGCGCGCGCTCGATCTGGCGCCGTTTGAGGGCGACGATCGGGTGAAGGGAATCGTCGGCGACATCCGGCGCATCAGCGATGTAGGTCCCGCCTGTGAAGGTGTCGACACGGTCTTTCACACTGCCGCAATCATCAACACCTTGACGCTAGCGCGCGCCGGCGTTCGCAGGCAGGTCTACGGCGTCAACGTACTCGGGACCGAATGCCTGATCCGCGCCTCCCAGGCTTCCGGCGTGAAGAAGCTCATCTTCACCAGCTCGATCACGGTCGCAGTCGACGGCCCAATTCGCGAGGGCGACGAAACCGCGCCCTACGTCGGAACCGACGGGCTCCCAGACCTGTACTCGCAAAGCAAGAGCCGGGCCGAACAGCTGGTTCTCGAAGCGGACGACCCCAGCGGCCTTCGGACTGCGGCGGTTCGGCCGGGCGGCGTCTGGGGGCCGGGAGAGGGCGCGATGATGGTACAGGACTTCCTCGAGCACCTCGCAGCGGGCGACTTCAAGATCATGATCGGCGACGGCAAGTCGGTGACCGACAACGTCCACGTCGACTCTGTAGTAGATGTGCACTTGCTCGTCGCCGCGAAGCTTTCCGAAGCGCCCGAGCTCGTGGGCGGCCAAGCCTATTTCGTGAGCGATGACGAGCCGACCAACCCGGTGCTATGGTACCGCCCAATCGTCGAAGGCCTCGGCTATCGTTGGCCGAAGCTACACATTCCATTTCCGGTCGCGTACGCCATCGCTCAGGCCGGAGAGCTTGCGCACTACTTTGGCGGCCCTTTTCCAATGCTCACGCGTCGCGGCGTGCTCTCGGTCTGCCGTGATGCGTCGTTCCGGGTCGACAAGGCGCGAGCCCAGCTCGGTTACGAGCCGCGGACCAGTGCGGCCGAAGGCATTCCGAAGCTGATGCACGAATTTCGAGCAACCCACGATCGCCTAAAGGCCGCCCGTTGATCAAGCTCATCTACTTGCTCTGGCCCCGTCAGCCCATGGAATCGGCTGAGCGACGCATCACTCTCTTGGACGGCTGCGCTCCGAAGCTTCTCGACTCCGGCGCCCGCCATCTGCTGATGAACATCGACGACGACTTCGTGACCGTGCCGTCACCGACCCCGACCACCAAGCTCACCGATCCCTTCGCGGCCGAGGTCAGCATTTGGGTGGACGATCTCAGCGTCCGTGGCGCTCTCGAAAGCGTTCTGCTCGACGCGGGTTTCGACCTCGCCGGCTATCGGGTTCGCGAACACCTGTACACCGACTACGGCGGCAACGAGCATGGCGCGCCTCGCAACTGGCCCGACGGAGAGCGCTCGCCGTACGTCATTTCGGTGACCCCTCTGGAGCGACCCACGCGCATCCCCAAGGATCGCTGGATGCGGCACTGGTTTAATCGTCAGGGGCCGATGTCGGAAAAGATGCAGCCCCGCGCCCGCTATGTCCGAAACGTCGTCGAGGAGGTGCTCACCCCCGGTGCCATTGCATACGAGGGAATCGTCGAAGAATCCTGGCCATCCGCGGCGCACGTGACGAATCCCTACAAATTCTATGGGGCGCGCAATCGATTCGAGCTCATCAAGAACATGGGGGTCATGGCGCTGAGCGTCGCGGCCTTTCTTCCGATCTGGAAGATCACCAGTGTCACCATGAGCGAGTATTTCGTCCGCAGCCCGCACGGCTAGCAAAGCGTTTTGTGCTGGACCCCAGGCCCGCGTCTGTGCGTACACTCGGGGTTCCCATGCAAAGCGATCGACGTGATTTCCTCAAGCTGTCCGTAGCCGGTGCTGCCGCGCTATCGACGATGAGCGCTGGCGCAACCTTGTCGGGTTGCACCTCTAGCGCGCCTGCATCCGGTATGAAGCTTCTTCGCCCCGAAGACGTGGAGCTCCTGCGCGCGCTGACCCCGGCGGTGATGAAAGGCAAGATCGGGCCAGGCGACACTGCCGCCATCGAGCAGACAGTTCAGTCGTTCGACACCTTGCTGGTGGACCTCTCCGAACCGGTCGTTGCGGGCGTGCATCAGGCCTTCGACGTACTGAGCTTCGGGCTGAGCCGCGGCTTGATGACCGGCCAGTGGTCGAGCTGGTCCAAGGCTTCTCTGCAAGACGCCGAAAGTGCCCTTGCTCGCTTGCGAGACAGCGGCATCGGCTTGCTGAACGCGATCTACGCAGCGGTGATCAGACTGATCATCAGTGCCTGGTACTTGATTCCGGAGAACTCGGCGACGACCGGGTATCCCGGCCCTCCCAAGAAGGTAGCGAGCCCCACGCCCATCCTAGCTCCGGCGCAGGAGGGCACGCCGTGACCGACCTATCGCAAGTCATCTTGGGCAGCAGCACCGATCCCTACAATAAGGCCGCCCAGCGCGGCTGGGACATTCGCGATGCCAGCAAGCTCAGCTCTTCGCTCGAGCTCGAAGCAGACGTCGTCATCGTGGGCACCGGTGCGGGCGGAGGCACGGCCGCCGAGACCTTGAGCCAGGCGGGCTTGAGCGTGGTTCTCCTCGAAGCAGGGCCCCTCAAGACTTCGAGCCAGTTCGACATGCAGGAGCGGGCGGCCTACCGCGACCTCTATCAAGAAGGCACCGGGCGCGGCACCAAAGATGGCGGCATGGTGATCCTCCAGGGCCGCTCCGTCGGCGGGTCCACGACCGTCAACTGGACGACCAGCTTCCGGACCCCGCCCGAAACTCTGAAGTTCTGGGCGGAACAGATGGGAGTGAGCGGCTGCTCCGTCCAAGAGATGGCGCCGTACTTCCAGCGCATGGAGCAACGCCTCAACATCCACAAATGGCCCCAGCCGCCAAACCGAAACAACGGCATGTTGCAGCGCGCGTCCCAGAAACTTGGGTATTCCTGGGATACCATTCATCGCAACGTGAAGGGCTGTCTGAACCTCGGCTACTGCGGGCTTGGCTGTCCGGTCGACGCCAAGCAATCCATGCTCGTCACGACGATTCCGGCCGCTCTGGACCACAAGGCCAAGCTCGTTCACCGGGCGCGGGTCGTGAAGGTGCTACGCGACGGCGACGTCGTCACGGGGGTCGAAGCAGAGGCACTCAGCTCCGATGTCCGAGGAGTGACCGGTCAGAAGATCACCGTTCGGGCCAGCCGCACCATCCTGGCAGGCGGCGCGATCAATTCGCCGGCCGTCTTACTGCGTTCGAATGTTCCCGATCCTCATGGCCTCATCGGGAAGCGAACCTTTTTGCACCCGACCACGCTGACGATGGCGATCTACGAAGACCCGATCGATCCATTCTATGGCGCGCCGCAGTCGATCTACTCCGACCACTTTCAGTGGCAGAACGTTCACACGGGGCCGGTTGGGTTCAAGCTCGAAGTGCCGCCGCTTCAGCCTGCGTTCGCTGCCGGTTTCTACTCGGCCGCAGGTGAAGAGCTCACCCGGAGCATGGACCAGCTCAACCATACACAGTGCATGATTGCGCTGATGCGCGATGGCTTTCACGAGCAGAGTCAGGGTGGCGCGGTCGAGCTCAACGACAAGGGGCAACCGGTCCTCGACTACCCGATCAACGACTACCTGATGGAAGGGGTGCGGCGAGCGTTCAATGTGATGCTCGAGATGCAGTTCGCCTCCGGGGCCAAGTCCGCGCGCCCCGCGCACAAGCAAGCGAAGCACTACATGTCCTGGAAAGAAGCCAAGGCGGCCGTCGCCGAGCTCGACGTCGTTGCGCACAAGGCCACGATTGGTAGCGCACATGTCATGGGCGGCTGCCCGATGGGCGACGACCCCAGTCGAAGCGTTGCCGGCGCCGATGGCAAGTTTCACCATCTCGACAATCTCTACATCATGGACGGCTCGCTCTTTCCGACGAGCATTGGCGCCAACCCGCAGCTCTCGATTTACGGCCTCGTCTACAAGCTCGCTAGCAACCTAGCGACGCAGTTTCAGGCATAGACAGATCTGAGAAACCCGAGGAGGTGCTGGTTCACCGCCTCCGGCTGCTCCTGCTGTACGAAGTGCCCGGCATTGGGAATGAGCTCGATGCCCCTGAGGTCCGAGACGCGTTGCGGCATCGTCTCTAGGGTCTTGGGTGTGATGATCTCGAGGACGGGGTCCTTCTCTCCGCAGAGGAATAGGGCAGGGTGCTCAATTTTGGAACGACCGTATTCGGGATCGCGCTCCCAGTTGATGTCCATCGCGCGGTAGGAGTTGAGGCCGCCGATGAACGCGGTCTCGGGCCCGGTCTGGGTGTACTGCTCGACTAGGTAGTCGAGGTCCGCCTCGCTGAGCCAAGGCCAGGGCATCGGCTCTTCGGGATCGGCGAGGACATCTAGATAGCCGGTGCCCTCTGCCGGAAAATTTTTGAAGTCGAGCAGGCTTCCGCGCGCGCTCAGGGCCCAGTAGATTCGCTTCAGAAAGCGTCGAGGGTTCCCGCCAAGCTCCGCTTCGGCCGGTCCGATTTTCTGGAAGTAGTGCAGATGCAGGAAGTGGCTCTTCGCGATCGCCGCGTAGGTTTCGCTCGGCTTGGGGCCTCTTGGCCCTGGTGCCCCAGGCTTACTTTCGGGCTCCGGTGCCTTCTTCTTGCGCGCGAACCCGACTCCGTACGGCACGGCTAGCGAGACGACGCCGCTAACCCTCTGTGGCGCATGAAGCGCTGCCGCCCATGCCGCTTGGGCGCCGAAGTCGTGACCGACGAAGACCGCCTGTTGTTCGCCGAGCGCGTCGAGAACCCCGGTTAGATCGGCAACGATGGTGTGGTTGCCGTATTCGGCTGCTGGTAGGGGGCGTTCCGTCCTGCCGTAGCCGCGCATGTCGACCGCAATCGCACGAAAGCCTGCTTCGGCGACGACGGGCAGCTGATGGCGCCAGGAGTACCAGAGGCCTGGAAAGCCGTGACAGAACAAGACCGCCGGGCCCTGACCCTGGCTGACCGCGTGCATTCGAATCCCGTTGGATTCGATCTCCAGGTGCTCAGGGTTGCTCACGGCCGCGCGCGATCGCTACGGCTTCGCAGCTTCTGCTACGGCATTGAGAAGGCTCTTGGAGAACATGCGCCCGGTCAGGTTGTCACGGACCTTCTTGTGAGCCGCGTCCCAATCGGCCTTGGCGTCACCGGCTTCGACCGGCACGATGCCCTTCTTCAAGACGACTTCGTAGGCCTTTTCGTCATCCTTGCGAATGGTCTTGTTGAGCAGCTCGTGCGCCCGGGCAGCGGTGCTATCGAACGCTTCCTTGAGCTCAGGGGGAAGCTCGTCGTACTTGTCTTTTCGCATGACGGTTCCACCCGCGATGATCGCCGAGTTGTGGGCGGTCATGTACTTCACTCGCGTGTACCACTGCAGAGCCACCGCAGTGAGCGCCGACGAGGAGATCACGTCGACCATGCGGGTCTGAAGGGCGGGGTAGACCTCGGGTACGCCGAGCCGGACCGCGTTCGCGCCGATGACCTGATAGAACTCGACGAAAATCGGGTCGTCCTTCCAGACCCAGGGGCGCATGGCCTTGATTTGATTGGGCGACTTGATGGGCTCGACCGAGAACAGGCGCGTCTTGCCCGCGTCGCCCCAGCCGACGAGCCGCATGTTCTCTTTGCCGAACATCGCTTCGAATTCGGGGGCCATCTTGCCGCGAACACGGTCGAGCTTCTCATAGGTATTGAGGAAGCCGGGGATCGTGAGCACGTTCATCGCCGGGACCAACATGCTCATCCCGGTCATGGTGACGACGCCGCCGTCGAGCTGGCCGACTCGCATCTTGCGTACGAAATCTCGCTCGTCGCCTTGGGAGCCGCCCGGGTAGAAACGCATCTTCAGCTTCCCGTCGGTCTTACCTTGAAGCGTCTTGTTCCAGGCGTTGAGGATCTTCATCCACGATGAGCCAGCCGGCGCCAAGGACGCGATCCGTAAGGTGTAGCCCTCCTCCGCTTTGCTGGGCATGGCGGTGCCCGGTAGTGCGAAAGCGGCAACCAAGAGCATCAGAATCGGTACAAAACGGCGCTTCATTCTCAAAATCCTTTTCCCGTCGCGTGGGAGCCCGCCGAGAGTCACAAGTTACTTCGTCCTCGTCAATACGAATGGCTTGCTTTCTCCAACATGCCGGACGCTTCTTCCTCGAATAGCTCGACGAGGCGACCGGGGCTTTTACTCACTGCCTCGTCAACCCTGACCCCTGCGATCACCTTTCCGGCGTAGCTCGAGATACTGAGGCCGACGCCGAGCCGGGCGGGGCGTGGGACCCAGAACATCATGTCCCGAGGGCGCTTTGCGTCGATGTGGAGGGGTCCGCGCGGGCCGGGGAGCACGGACGCTATGGCGCACCAGGCGGTGTCGGTAGGGCTCATCCGTTCCGAAGTCATCCTGGCCTCCTCGGACCGACCAGACTCGCTGCCCGTCGCCGGGCGAGCTGTGCTAGACGGACGTGCGATGGTTCGAGACCTCGTCGAAAACCGCGACAGCACCGCGCGCGACCACCTGGCAAATGAGCGAACCTTCCTGGCATGGATTCGCACAGCTCTCGGTCTGGTCGGGCTTGGCGTCCTGCTCGAACGCCTGGGAGCTGGCAATGGGCAGACCATCGCCATGGCGGCGGGCGTCGGCTTCATCGCCTTCGGCGGGCTCACCCTGATCTACGCGGTGAGCCGCTACCTTCGGGTCGCCAAAAACCTCGAACGAGGCTTGTTCCCGGTCGCGATTCGGGGGCCGATCCTGATTGCGTTTGGCGCCTTGCTGGTTGCGGGTGGGGCGATGATCTACGTCCTGCTGCTGCACTAGCCAGTGTCAGCGTTCAGCGGCCCTGGACGAGCCGGCGTTCCTCCACCCAGGCGTAGAGCACGGGCACGACGAATAGCGTCAAGAGGATCGCTCCCATGCCCCCTACCGACGGTAGCGCCATCGGCACCATGACGTCGGCACCTCGGCCTTGAGATGTGATCACTGGGAGCAGGGCCAGCGCGGTCGTGGCCGTGGTCATCAGGCAGGGGCGGACGCGGCGCTGCCCGGCTTCGACTGCCCTTTCTCTGACCTCTTCGATCGTATGGGCAGGCGATGCGCGGAATCGTTGCGCCAAGTAGGTCGCCATGACTACACCGGTGTCGGTGGCGATGCCGAGCAGCGCGATGACGCCGACCCAGACGGCGACCGAGAGATTCACGGTGCCGATGTGAAAGAGGTGTTGCATGTCCGTACCCAGGACCTCGGAGTCGAAAAACCAGGGCTGGCCGTACAACCAGATCAGAATGAAGCCGCCCGCCACGCAGAGCAGCACCCCCGAGTAGATGATCAGCGTCGTCACGACGCGACGGAACTGCAAGTACAGGAGCAAGAACACGAGCGTCAAAGCCACCGGAATGAGCAGAAGCAGTCGCTGCTCGCTTCGAACCTGATTCTCGTAGCTGCCCGCGAAGCGATAGCTCACGCCCGTCGGCACCTCGAGATCACCGCTGGCGATCTTCAAGGAGAGGAACGTCCGGGCCTCTTCTACGACGTCGACCTCGGAGAGCTCCGGATGCTTGTCGAAGAGAACGTAACTCGTGAGGAAAGTGTCCTCCGACTTGATGACCTGAGGACCTTTGGCGTATCGGATCTCGGCGAGCTGCTCCAGCGGGATTTGCTCTCCAGCCGGCGCGGACACCAGCACTCGGCCGAGCGCTTCGATGCTGTCCCGCTCTTCGCGCATGTAGCGCGC
>Ga0316201_10003096_pt1 | contig 12129 bp, 9 predicted proteins | sample CS6wburrow_MG_FD_204516 | JGI IMG/M metagenome (GOLD analysis project Ga0316201, IMG submission 204516) | Coastal sediment microbial communities from Delaware Bay, Delaware, United States - CS-6 worm burrow | ecosystem: Environmental > Aquatic > Marine > Coastal > Sediment | place: USA: Delaware... | reverse complement strand
AAAATCAATGCAATTCCTGGTCACAATATACCACTTGCAACTGCAGGAGTTCTTATCCTTTGGTTAGGATGGTTTGGATTTAACGGGGGTTCTGTTTTATCCGGAGATCCTGAAACTACTTCCCTGGTGCTTGTAACAACTAGTTTGGCAGCCGCCGCAGGAGGGGTTGGTTCACTGATCTTATCTACAATCTTATATAAGAATCTGGACCTCACCATGTTCCTGAACGGTATTTTAGGTGGCCTGGTAGGGATTACCGCGGGTGCAGATCTAATGTCGCCTAACGAAGCAGTTCTCATAGGGCTTATCGCCGGCTTCATTATTGTATTGGGTGTGGCATTTATAGACAGGATCAGGCTCGATGATCCGGTAGGTGCAGTCACTGTTCACTTGATCTGTGGTATCTGGGGAACCCTAGCCGTAGGCATATTTGGTTCTATGGCAGGAGGCGACCAGTTCTTATACCAGTTAGCCGGAGTAGGAGCAGCTGCCGTATTTTGTTCGGCATCGGCCTTTATCATTATTTACACACTGAAGAAAACAGTTGGTATACGTGTATCAAAAGAAGAAGAACTGGATGGTCTGGATCTTCACGAACACGGTATGGATGCGTATCCAGATTTTAGAATGAATCAACATTAATTAATTAAAAAAAGAAACGGAGCGTTTTGCAGAACGCTCCGTTTAATAACGCTTTCAATTAATATCAAATTTAACTCATTAAAAACATCCTGATCAAAAGGAGTTCTAAAACATTGAATTATGAAAACGATTTTAAATACAAATTACGTAAAATATTTATTTCTTATGTCCCTTTTCTTAATGTCAACAGCAACATTTGCGCAGGAAGAAGAAGAGGCAGAACCAAAAAAGGTTAGCATAAGCGGTTCCGTAGATGCTTACTATCAGACAAATTTAAGTGCTTCGGATAATGTTTCACAATCCTTTGGAACCTCATTTGCAGACGAATTGGGTTTTGCCTTAGGTATGGCAAATATTGTCGCAAGCTATGAAGGTGAAAAGACAGGTGCCGTCGCCGATGTAACCTTTGGCCCAAGGGGCGAATCGGCAGTAGGAGGATACAATTTAAATCAGCTGTATGCCTATTGGGATGTGTCTGAAGGAACTACGGTTACGATAGGTCGATTTAATACCTTTTTAGGGTATGAAGTAATTTCTCCTGTAGGCAACTTTAACTACAGTACATCCTATTTGTTCTCCAGTGGTCCTTTCTCTCATGTTGGTGCAAAAGCAGATTTTACTTTATCAGAAGATGTTAGCTTAATGCTTGCGATCATGAATGTAACAGATACGAACAATAACCTTACCGGTGTCTATTCCCTGGGAGCCCAGGTAGGTTTTTCCGGGCAATATTTGAATTTTTATTATGATGGCGGGGAAGTACTCGGGTTTGAAATAGACTACACTGGTGGTTTCGATCTTACCGATGAATTCTTTTTAGGAATAAATGCAGCCTACGCCGATGATGAAGGAGAGGGTTTTGCCGGAGTTGCTTTATATCCGCAATTGGCAACTTCCGATGATTTTACAATTGGACTAAGGGGTGAATATTTTGCTACACGTTCCGATGCAATTACCGATGATCCAAGTGTGATAGCTGCAACCCTGACCGGTAGTTACACCGTAGAGAATTTTACAATTAAACCTGAAATTAGACTTGATTCTTGGGGCAGTGATGTTGAACCGTATTTTGATGCTGATGGAGCTCCTTCCAAGAGTTTATCAAGTTTCTTAATAGCGGCTATTTACTCTTTCTAGAGGTCTTATTTTTAGTTTTGTTTAGTTCGTTGTTAAACCCCGGCAGTGTTTGCCGGGGTTTACTTTTCTCTCTATTTAAAGGCTTTTACACCGGCATACACTTCCACATCCAGGGAATTGGCCTCAGGGACCAAAGGACATGAATATTTTTTGTTGTAAACACAATAGGGGTTATAGGCTTTGTTAAAATCGATCACCACAGTATCTCCTTTAGGAATGGACAGATCTATATACCGACCCCCTTCATAGGTTTCCTTTCCGTTGGTTCTGTCCGTAAACGGAAGAAACAGATAGTCCTCATACCCTGATTCTTCTTTTAATTCCTGATTTTGGTAGACTTCCAGTTGAAAGGCCTTCCCTTTTAAATTAAAATATACTATCCCATAAACTACTTCGTGAGAGGTTCTATCCGTATTGGTGGGCATAAAAAAAGGCTCTGCTTCCGGAGTACGGACTAGTTTGGCTTTGACCCTGTAAAGCGTATCAGGATCAAAAAAATCCAAGCCTTCAAAATCCTTTCGATACCTATCTGGCAAGGGGGAGGTTTCAGGGTCTTTAAATTCCTTGTTCAGGTTCTCCTGAAATTCAAGGATCTCTGCAAGTGTATTGGAGTCAGTTGGCACTACTACTTCCTTCTGGGTATCATGATATTTCTTTTCATCCTTGCAACCCAAAACTGGTACTATCAGCATACAAACCAGCAGCTTCGCAATGAATTGTCTCATCTGTTTTCGATTTGAAATCAAAAATACAACATAGCTTTATTTTAGCTAGATTTAGCCCTGACTATTAAAGATAAAGCTCCTATTATTAGTGGTTTTAAGCGGACTACTATAAACCATAAACCATCAAATATTCGTTTTTGAAGTATGAAAATGATTTACACTTCTTATATAAATTCCTTCCGGGGACTTTCAAAAGAAGTTTGGTGGCTGGCACTGATCACCCTTATTAACAGGGCGGGTACTATGGTCATACCTTTCTTGTCTTTATATCTTACCAAAGACCTGGGATTTACCTTAGAGAATGTAGGGGTAATCATGACCTGTTTTGGGCTGGGATCTCTTGCAGGTTCGTGGCTCGGTGGCAAATTGACCGATCTGTATGGGTATTACAAAGTTATGTTCGTAAGTCTTCTCCTTACAGGAATACTCTTTATCTGGATACAAGTTCTTGAATCGTTCGTTACTATTTGTGGCGGTATTTTTATACTAATGGTCATCGCGGATGCATTCCGCCCAGCTACTTATGTGGCTTTAACTGCATATAGTAAACAGGAAAATAGCACCCGCTCGGTTACCCTAATTCGGCTTGCTATCAATCTGGGGTTTTCTGCAGGACCTGCACTGGGTGGAATCGTTATTGCTTCTGTAGGTTATTATGGCCTTTTTTGGATAGACGGTATTACATGCATCTTAGCTGCAATTTTATTGGTATTTGTACTACACCCTAAGAAAGCCAGGGAAATAGATGTTCCGAAGAACCCAAATCCAGGGTCGGCATACCGGGATGGCCCCTATTTACTATTTATTGGTGCCATGATATTGTTCGGGTTCATATTTGTTCAATATTTTTCTACAGTACCACTGTATTACAGCGGAGAGCGCTCATTAAGTGAATTTCAGATAGGTCTGCTACTGGCCTTAAACGGATTTCTAATTTTTGCTTTTGAAATGCCGCTCATTAAGTATATGGAATCCAGGGTTTTTTCAAAGATCACCCACGTGATATTTGGCCTAGTTTTGACCATATTAAGTTTTTTGATACTGAACATAGGCACCTGGGCCGGTACTTTGGTTATCGGAATGATCCTGATGACCCTGGGAGAAATGATCGCATTTCCCTTTTCCAGCGCCTTTGCCATGGACAGATCGCGGCGTGGGAAACAAGGTGAATATATGGCTTTGTACAATATTGCCTTCTCCATTTCCCATGTGTTTGCCCATAATTCAGGAATGATTTCTATAGCAAATTTAGGTTTTGAAGCAACCTGGTATGGTGCCGCAATTGTTGGGCTATTAGGTATTGTATTACTTTTGGGACTAAAGAATCTTATGCAAATACGACAAACATAAAATGACCGTCATGAAAAAAATACTTTTTCTGGTATGGATCGGAATTATCTCAGGAAGTTGTTCTGACAACAAGGATAAGATACCACCAAACCCAAATAAGAATCGTTCTGATCAAATTTTGGAGTCGGATAGGTACAACGTGGCTTTTTTGATCATGGATGGAACCTATAATACCGAGTACACCGCTCCGTATGATATATTTCAACATACCCAGTACAGAGCGGGCATTAAAGCGATGAACACATTTACGGTGGCCAATACCCTAAACCCGGTTCGCACCTTTGAAGGGATACGTATCCTTCCCGATTTTGACTATATCCGAGACGCTCTGCCGCCCATCGATATATTGGTGGTTCCAAGTGCAGAACATCACCTCAACACCGATTTAAAGGATACAGTAATGCTTAATTTTGTTAAAAATGTAGCGGCAAAAGCACTATTTATTACCTCTCATTGCGATGGCGCATTTGTGCTCGCAAAAGCCGGTTTGTTAGATTCTGTGGTTTCTACAACCTTTCCAAGCGATATCAACACCTATAAAAAAATGTTCCCTAATCTTAGGGTTCAGGATAGTGTATTATTTGTTCATGATGGCAAGTATATCACATCCGCAGGAGGTGCCAGGAGTTTTGATGCAGCACTATATTTATGTGAATATTTATATGGCAAGGAAATAGCCGTTTCCATAGCAAAAGGGCTGGTCATTGATTGGGATGCAAGTAAGGTGCCTTCCCTTATTCTTCAATAAGATCGTATCGGGCGTCTTTTAAATATTTATCGATTATTTCATTAAACTCCGGTGTAATCCTGAGTAAAGCAGTATGTTCTAAAATGTATAATTCTGATTTATTCTCATACCCATTTTTTAAGAGTTCTTCCAAGTAGAATAAAGCCGTTCCGAAGTCTTCGTATTTGGCACTATCTGATATTATGTTTAAATAATTAGAAAACTCTTTGGGCGCTGTTATGGTCTTGACCATCCAGAGAAAACTCAAGGCTTCATCATTAACCGGATTTTGAGCGAGCTCCAGATTAATATTATCTTCAATAAGCGCATTAAGAAATCCTAATAAGCGCATCCCCATCTCTTTTTCCAAAGGATCAGGGCTGGCAATGTATTTTTTAATTTCGCCCATCTGATAATTCCACCATCCTAAATTATTATAATTCAGAGTAAGTATATCATCGTTTAGGTTATAATCATAATCTTTCCTTATGAAATATTCTTTTTGAAAATATTTACGTTCTTTCCGATTTTGAAGAATATACGATTTGTCTTTTTTGAGTGCTCTTTTACGGTTTTTAAGTTGATTCAAATCAACCAAACCCTTAAATTTCGCAAGCATCTCATCAGCTAAATTTACGGCAGCGATTATGTCATTATTAGCAACATAGTCATTAAGTTCCGAAAATTCTATGTTGTATATTTTAGTAACAAAAGCCGAATCTTTTTGGGCATTTCCCTTCTGCATAGCTTTTAAAGTAAATATTTCCAATCCTTTTTGAAAATAGCGCTTGTCCGGCCATTCGTGCTCTCCATCAAATGACAATATAAAATTGTCAGAAAATATTCTGTAAACATATTTCTGGGTACTGTAGCTTTTATTTTTGGCATCGAGCATTTCTATATAGTTGAAATCCGATCTACCCACAATCCCAATAAACAGAAAAGGTTTTTTCTGATCTAGTAACTCCATAAATGGTATTGCAGAACCAAATGACAAAACCCCTTCAACAGGCTTTATAAAAGATGGTATTAGCGATGCAAACTTAGCGCCGTTCGAAAAACCAGCTGTATAGGTACGTCCCTTGTTTATACTGAATAATGAAAAAGCAGAATTGAACATTCGACTTACTACCGTAATATTTTGCGCAATGGAAAGACTGTCATGAATACTATTAGATCCGGCTACAATATATCCCTGTTCTTCTGCAGTCTCCTGAAACATATGTACTACTTGCTTTCCCCTACCCTGCATATCCATAGCAAATAAAATGGGCCATATCTTGCCAGGATCATAATTGGAAGGAAGATAAACGGCATAGCTCTCGGGAATAGAATCATTAATGCGTACAGAATCCTGCACCACCCCTTTTTTTAGAACCAACTCCTGGGACGTAGCATGATATAAAGTACCTACCAATAAAAATATGAGAAGAATTAATCTTTTTTTCATAGAAATTGTTTCCTCAAAAATCCGGCCAAAATTGAGAATCCGTTTCAATTATAACTACGCATGATACATTTTAGTATGATAAATTGATTTTAAAAATCACACAATCTTAAATCCAAGAACAGGCCTCTCTTTTTTGTACAAAACTATCTATAACTAAAGTAAGTATTTATTTTATCCTTTCCGTTTTTTAATTGGTGCATCTGCAACCACATCAGATAAAATGATATGGGTCCTTGTCTCCCCATAGAGGATAAGGGTGTCAATGAATTTTTCCAGATGAAATTGATCACGTAATACTACCTCCATTATAATATTTTCATTTCCTGTGATACGATAACAATTAACAACCTCATCTAATAAAACAACCATTTCAAGAAATGGTTTTAACTTTCCCATAAAGGCCTTCAAAGTGATTATAGCTTTTAATTGATACCCCGCCATGGCATGGGAAACACGTGCGTGGTATCCCTCTATAATACCCATGTCTTCCATTTTCTTTACCCGTTCTGCAACTGCGGGCGGAGTAAGGCCTACTTTCCTTCCAATACTGGCAAAAGATTCACGCGCATTGTGCTGAAGCGATTGCAATATTCCCCAGTTAAGATGATCTATAGTGGTTTTCAAATTTTTTAACTATTAAATACTTCGTTTGTTAAGCTAATATACATATTTGCTTTAAAATATAAAGCAATTCTATAGAAATAGCACGTAATTTTAAGTATATTATTTGCTGAAAAAGAGAAATGCCCTATAATAACCTAGGATCTTTACCGGTCTACAAGAAAGCATTGGAATTATGCACTGTAAGCAAGGAGCTGGCTTCGTTCGTTTCCTACAACAAAAATATGCTTACACTTTACCAATCTGAGAGTTTGCGAGATCATATTGCAGACTCCCTAATTACGGATGCTATTTTAATTCCGCAACAAATAGCCCGTGCCGAAACTTCGGATTCCATGACCGATAGAATGAAAAGTGCCACTTTTATTGGCATTATGATACGAAATATCAATTCCTATATCAACGGCCTAGAACACCATGGGGTGCGGGAAAAAGAGTACTTAAATCTGCTTCGAAGAGAAATCCGTATTTTTAGAAGGTTCTTTAAGAAATGGCGTAAATCCATGCAGTATTACGGGCGCACTTCAGAGACCTGGAATTTTAACGATTACCTTAGTTAATATATTCCCTTTTTTAACTTCCACAAAGAAAGAAAGTACTACTACATATTGCGGCGATACTGCCCTCCTACTTCAAAGAGTGACTGCGTGATTTGCCCCAGGGAACAATATTTGGAGACTTCCATCAACTTCTCAAAAATATTATCATTATGTACGGCACTTTCCCGTAATTCCTGTAATCCTTTTTGGGCTTTTTTATCATGCCGTTTTTTTAAGTTTTGAGCCGTTTCCAATTGTACCTGCTTTTCCGCATCTGTCGCCCTTATTACTTCTACAGGAAGTATGGTTGGGGATCCCTTGGAACTTAAAAAAGTATTCACCCCAATGATAGGATATTCCCCATTGTGTTTCAGGGTTTCGTAGTAAAGGCTCTCTTCCTGAATCTTTGAACGCTGGTACATGGTTTCCATCGCACCCAGAACACCCCCACGTTCGGTAATTCTATCGAATTCGAGTAATACGGCCTCTTCCACCAGATCCGTAAGTTCTTCAATAATAAATGATCCTTGCAACGGGTTCTCATTTTTCGCCAGTCCAAGTTCTTTATTGATGATAAGCTGTATGGCCATGGCCCTGCGGACCGATTCTTCGGTAGGTGTAGTTATGGCCTCATCATAGGCATTGGTATGGAGCGAATTGCAGTTGTCATAAATGGCATATAAGGCTTGCAACGTGGTTCTGATATCATTAAAATCGATCTCCTGGGCATGTAAGCTGCGGCCCGAAGTTTGTATGTGATACTTCAGCATCTGTGCCCTGGGATCTGCACCGTATTTTTCCTTCATGGCCTTGGCCCAGATTCTTCTGGAAACCCGGCCAATAACGGCGTATTCGGGATCTATTCCGTTCGAAAAGAAGAATGATAAATTAGGCCCGAATTTATTAATATCCATGCCCCGGCTCAGGTAATACTCTACGTAGGTAAAACCATTAGACAAGGTAAAGGCCAGCTGCGTAATTGGGTTGGCACCTGCCTCCGCAATATGATATCCGGATATGGATACGCTATAAAAATTACGCACCTTATTCTCAATAAAGTATTCCTGTACATCGCCCATTAATCGCAATGCGAATTCAGTAGAAAAAATACAGGTGTTCTGTGCCTGATCCTCTTTAAGAATATCGGCTTGAACAGTGCCCCTAACCTCTTGCAGGGTTTTTCTTTTAATAGCTTCGTACGCTTTAGGTGGCAGCACCTGATCCCCAGTCACACCAAGTAACATAAGACCAAGGCCGTTATTGCCTTTCGGTAGTTTTCCACTATAGGATGGTTGCTTGTCTCCGCTTTTTTTGTAGATCGCCTTTATCTTTTCGGACACCTCTTTTTCCAACCCTTTTTCACGTATATACTTTTCGCAATTTTGATCTATAGCAGCATTCATAAAAAAGGCCAGCAACATAGGTGCCGGACCGTTAATAGTCATGCTAACCGATGTCATAGGGTTCGATAGATCGAATCCTGAATATAACTTTTTAGCATCATCCAAACAGCATATTGAAACTCCGGCATTGCCAATTTTGCCATAAATATCTGGTCTTTTTCCCGGATCATGTCCGTATAAAGTAACCGAATCAAAAGCGGTCGACAGGCGTTTGGCTTCTAAATCCAAACTCACATAATGAAAACGACGGTTCGTCCTTTCCGGTCCGCCTTCCCCAGCGAACATTCGCGTTGGGTCTTCTTCGGTCCTTTTAAATGGATAGAGGCCGGCCGTATACGGAAAAGCTCCGGGGACATTTTCCTGAAGATACCATTGAAGCAGATCCCCCCAGGCTTTATACTTTGGCAGGGCAACTTTTGGGATTTGAAGATGGGATAACGACTCTGTATGGGTAGCGATCTCAATTATCTTATCCCGTACCTTGAATTTATAAACCGGATCTTTATATCGCTGCACATTATCTTGCCAACCAACGAGTGTTTGCCAAAAATGTGGATCCAGGTTTAGTTTTACCCTATTGAATTCTTTGATCAATACTTTTATAAAATCATGTTGCTTTGCGGGGGCATCGCCCAGAAGGGCTTCTTCCTGCAATCCTTTGGCTGTTATATATTTTTCTTCAAGATTTGTTTCATGGGCCTTATCGCCGTCACCAATGATCGAGATAACGGTTTGATAGATCCCATACAACCTTTGAGCCACTTTGCTTTGCCCGGCTGCCATTTGATCATACTTTCGGTTGGTTTCTGCAATTTCTGACAAATAGCGTGTTCTTGCAGGAGGAATGATAAACCGATTTTCGGGTTCTTCATTTTTGGCCACAAAATTAGATGCAAGCGGGGCTTTGGCCTTTGTCTTTAAACTAGCCATAACCGCCTTGTACAGCTTGTTCATCCCTGGATCATTGAACTGGGATGCTATGGTACCATAAACGGGAAGGGTTTCGGAGTCGGCATCCCAAAGATTATGGTTGCGAACATATTGTTTTTTAACATCACGCAAAGCATCCAGAGCCCCGCGCTTATCGAATTTATTGATAGCCACCAGATCCGCAAAATCGAGCATGTCTATTTTTTCTAATTGGGTAGCCGCGCCAAATTCAGGGGTCATGACGTACAGTGATACGTCGCTGTGTTCTATGATCTCGGTATCGGACTGTCCAATTCCTGAGGTTTCCAAAATCAGCAGGTCATATTCCGAAAATTTTAGGATGTTCAAGGCATCACTTACATATTTGGAAAGTGCGAGATTAGACTGCCTTGTAGCCAGGGACCTCATGTATACGCGCTTATTATTGATAGCGTTCATTCGGATCCTATCTCCCAATAGTGCCCCTCCCGTCTTCCGTTTGGAAGGATCAACGGATACAAGCCCAATGGTTTTATCAGGAAAATCGAACAGGAACCTACGAACCAGCTCGTCTACAAGGCTCGATTTACCGGCACCTCCGGTACCCGTTATCCCAAGGACCGGGACTTTTTTAGTGGTTTCCGGCAACGAATTATAAAGAGATTCAAAAGTGGCATGCTTATTCTCCGCAAGGCTGATCATTCTGGCAATAGTAGTAACGTCCCTATCCTTTAAAGAAGCAGTTAATTTTTTACCTTTTGGAAGCACTAAGGGAGGAACCGGAAAATCTGATTGTTTTACTAAATCGTTGATCATTCCCTGTAACCCCATGGTCCTTCCATCATCCGGAGAATAGATCCGGGTAATGCCATAGTCCATTAAGGAGGCTATTTCCTTAGGCAGGATAACACCCCCACCTCCCCCAAAAATCTTAATATGCCCTGCCCCGTTCTCCTGAAGCAGGTCGTACATATATTTAAAGTATTCATTGTGTCCGCCTTGATACGAAGTCAACGCAATAGCATTGGCATCTTCCTGAATGGCACAATTCACTACTTCGGCCACACTACGGTCGTGCCCCAAATGAATTACCTCCACACCTGTAGACTGAATAATACGTCGCATGATGTTGATAGCGGCATCGTGCCCATCAAAGAGGGAAGCTGCGGTAACAATTCGAATTTTATTTTTTGGTGAGTAACGTTTCGTTTGCTCCATTATTAATAAACAGGGAATTTATAGGGTGCAATTTACGATAAATGCAAAAAATATTGGATTACAATTAGAATTTTATAAAATTCTTTACACAGTTGGGGTGGGGATAGTATTGTACTAATTTTGCGAAGCTAAATCGATGCAATTGAAAACGACCATCCTTATAAATTGCCCGGACCAATCGGGCATCATTAGTGCCGTCACAGGATTTATCCATAGCAAAGGTGGAAATATCGTTTATTTGGATCAACATGTAGATAAGGAGGCGGGCGTTTTTTTTATGCGCCTGGAAAGTGAATTTAATGGTAACAGAGAATTGGCAGCTTCTTTAAAAGACGATTTTACGAAGCAATTAGCGATTCCTTATCAAATGGAATGGAGTCTGCATCCGGGGGTAGAAAAACCAAGAATGGCCATTTTTGTTTCTAAATACAACCACTGCCTGTACGACCTTCTAAGCCGTTTCCATTCAGGGGAGCTCAATGTAGAGATTCCATTTATTTTAAGCAATCATGCGGATCTGAAATATATTGGGGAGCAATTTAATATCCCTTTCTACCATATTCCGGTCAATAAGGGAGCGAAGGATATAGCCGAGTTACAACAATTGCAATTACTGAAAGAGCACCACGTAGATTTTATTGTACTAGCCAGGTACATGCAGATCGTAACCCCAACAATCATAAATGAATTCCCGAATAAAATAATTAATATACATCATTCCTTTCTTCCTGCATTTGCCGGTGCAAGACCCTATCATGCTGCTTTTAAAAGAGGCGTGAAGATCATTGGGGCCACCAGTCATTACGTTACTGAAGAATTAGACGCCGGACCTATTATAGAGCAAGATACGTGCGCGGTTTCGCACTCGCATAAGGTTCACGATTTTGTTGAAAAGGGACGAGACTTGGAAAAAATAGTACTTTCCAGAGCTGTACAGTTGCATGTGCATCGCAAAACCATGGTTTACAATAACAAAACCGTCATTTTTACCTGACCTTACTTTTGAAAAACAGGGTTTAGCTCTTTCCTTGTTTCAGTATCTTGTTCCTAATTTTATTTTTCTTAAATTATGCCGTAGTTGAAGGAATCATCTATGTACAATTGATATACGATTCAAATCAATTACCAAAATTTCAGATCAAGGAGATATATGATTAAAATTGCTGTTTTAGGTCCAATTCCACGAGATACCATTTATACCCACCACCAGGAAATAATAAAGAAGTATGGATGTGTTTCTCACCCAGTGATTGCCCTGGCAAAACTCCTGAAGGAAGATGGCGAGGTGTATCCTGTTTCGCATGTACATAAGGCCGACTATGAAAATATACTCGAGGTTTTTAAACCGTATACCAACATTAATACATCATTCATATCGGATGAGGCAGATCGTGGCACAGTCATAGAA
>Ga0316201_10003095_pt1 | contig 12129 bp, 12 predicted proteins | sample CS6wburrow_MG_FD_204516 | JGI IMG/M metagenome (GOLD analysis project Ga0316201, IMG submission 204516) | Coastal sediment microbial communities from Delaware Bay, Delaware, United States - CS-6 worm burrow | ecosystem: Environmental > Aquatic > Marine > Coastal > Sediment | place: USA... | reverse complement strand
CCAAAGACATTCACCGCCAAGTAGCACTTAAGATCGCCACCATCAGTATCGGTCAGAGCACTAAACCCTGGACCGCTGACGACCTAACGGAGATCAAGATCAGGATGGATAAGTTACTTGATATCCTACACGGGACCAATGGCGATGAACTGCTTAAGTGAAGTACGGGACTTTGTGGTGGGAATAGACTATGATTCCATAGAAGAAGATAAAGGCTATTTCACTATTAGAAGAAAAGTAACGCTAAGTGAACTAATTGCAGAGCTGAAAGAGATCATGCGAATTGGTTCATGTTATCCGCAGTTTCCCAAAGAGGCCAATCCAACTGTTACCTATGCCTGGGACTTAAATGATCAAGAGGATGGAGATTGTTATCATGAAGTGCTCAAGGAGCTTGAAAAAGACACTTAAAAGGAGGTGAAACACTAATGCTAGACGAGATCATCAAGATCATCAAACAAATACTTGAATCGTTAAACAAGTAACCATAAAAAAACAACCCCTTGGGGTTGTTTTTAGCTTACCGGTATTCATGGAAATAATAACTAAGGTTTACTAGTCCAACCATGTTTTACGTATATAGAATAATATCGGGTAGTGAATTAAAGGCACCAAAGTTGATGCTGGTAGTATTAATTAAAAACCTTGGAAATTAGAGCCCTGATTCGACTAATCGAGGCAGGGCTCTTCAATGGAGATGAATATTTGCAATCCTCTCCTTATTAAAAATTAATTGTTACTTACTCCAAAGTTTCCCAAAGTAATTAACTGAGATGGAACCGCCTGAATATTTGTAATCATAGCTATAAGCATATGGTTCCTGCTCAGGGTTCGAGTAAGTCTGTTCATATTTTTGTTCATTATTATATCCATATATAGTACCTGATAATTCAAGATTCTTTAGCGGTCTATAAATCAATGTTAAATATGGATTAATATATGCTTGTTGGGTACTTTTACTTTTATTTTCATAATCATTGTCACCATATTTACTCATGTTTTCCCTAGTTGGATAATAGTAAACTGATAAATTAACTAAAAATTTATCAGTAATTGCTAATATTCCACGAGTTGTTAGATTTTTGTATGAATAATTACTGATGCTATAATAATCAGGATCATTTTCGTATGTATATTCATAATCGGTTGTGCTATAACTACCTCCACCAGTGACAATAAACTCACCACTTTTTAAAAAAGGTGCACTGAACCCCCATACTGAATAAGCACTACTCATATCCTGTGCCATTAAATTTGTAATTGATGCAGCTGATAAAACTGAAACTAAGATCAATCTTTTCATTATGACTCCTTTTAATTGGAAGCAATGCTACAATCATATTATTGATATAACAACAACAATAATAATGGTTTATGGGAGCTTATTATCTTATATTATAATGCAAGAGACATTATTATTTTGAAATACAATTGTGCTCAAACTTAATAGTAATTTTTCTTAACAAATTGTATATTCATCCTTTAAATACAGGAAATACCACTATGAAACCAAAAAAGTTGCTACAAATCATTTCTATTCTAATACTATTAATCCTTTTAATTGATTGTAAAAAAACAACCGAATCAGAAAGTAATTGGGGAGATGCTGATTTTACAACTTTTGTAGCGGTCGGTAATTCACTGACTGCTGGAGTTGCCGATGGTGCTCTATATAAAGATTCTCAGAAAAATAGTTTTCCAATGCTAATTGCAAAAATGGCAGGTGTTGGAGAAGATTTTGAACAACCAATTATGAGTGGCAATGGTTTTAGCTATAATGAAACCGATGGCCGACTTACACTTAATATATTTTCAATCCCACCGTCAATCGATTTTCTTTCTGCCGGAACTGAAGATAATAGGAATTTAAATCGTGCCTACAACAATCTTGGAATTCCACTTATTAGGGCACAACAATTATATACAGTTAAAACATCCGTTGAAGCTGATAGTAACCACTTCGTTGATAAAATCCTGCGCGGATCGGGTCGTACTGCGATACAGGAAGCGTTAACTCTTGATCCAACATTAGTCACTCTATGGATTGGTAATAATGATGTTCTTGAATCAGCAACCTTAGGACTTGCGGACAATAACTCACCATATACACCATCGAATGAATTTACTACACACCTTACTAATATCATCAATCAGCTAACTGCTGGCACAGAGGCACCAATATTCATCGCAAACATTATTGATATTACCGATCTACCGTATTTTACCAGTTTGCCGTCATCTGTTACAATAGGCGGTAACAAAACTTATCTTTTTGGGCAATGTGAGAACGGTATTCGCCAATTAACCGATGATGATATAGTTCTATTTTGGGCATTGCCGGACTATTTAAATTTGAAAACAAGTGGCAATGTTTCAGTCGCAACTGCGCTGAATGATACATTAATCCTTGATGTACAAGAAAAAGCTGAGATCACGACTATTATTGACGAATATAATGTAATTATTCAGAATATTGCCAATGCAAATAATCAATTATATTTAGTGGATATGTATACAATATTTAAGAATATTGCTGCAAACGGTTATACTTTGGATGGCATTACCTATAATACTGATCTAATTAATTTTACCTCCGGAGGGGTCTTAGACATTGGTCCATTATCTACTACGTTATTTAGCTATGATGCACTGCATCCCAATAAATATGGTTATACAAGTTTCGCAAATTCATTTATTGAAAAAATCAACTCGTCGCTAAATGCTAACTTGCCACTGGTAACTAATAATGATTTAGAAAACTAAATGTATATTAAATCATTATTAATAATATGTAGTATATTTATCATTAGTTGCAAAACTCCGATTGGTCTTGAGCCGGTTTCGGGAGTGGAGGGTAAAATTACTTTTCATGGTAATTGGCAAGCTGAAATAAAAGCTGCAGCAATAATAGCTCTGGACGATTTGGATTTGGACAACCCAGCTGTCAATTTAGTAACCTATAGCAATTTAATTGAACCGGGAGTTAACGAAGCGCAATATTTTATCCAACTATTACCGGGAAAGTATTATTTGGCGGCCGTTGGCATTACAGTTGATCCCGGTTTTTTTGCTGCCAAAATAGATTCATTTCTTTCCGCTGAAACAATACCAATTGTAATAATTGATAATGACCTCAGAAATCTAACAACTCCAATTAATATTAAGACTCAAGAGGTTGTAGTTGTTGACCGGGAGACGGTATTTTGAAAAGCAAATATTTATCCAGTAAGTACAATATTTTTCTATTAACACTCACAATCCCGATTATTTTAATGGGACAAAACTATGGCACTATAACAGGTAGAGTTGTAGACCGTAAATCAGGTAAACCACTTTACGGAGTAAATATAATCGTCAAAAATACCATTATTGGAACTAGTACAGATGCCACCGGTGGGTTTATAATTGAAAATCTTAAACAAGGGAAATACGCCTTATTGGTCAGTATGATTGGTTATAAGAAACGAACAATTATTGATTTAGAAATATTCAATGACAGATCAACAGACCTTGAGATAGGACTTGAACAAGATGTGCTTGAATCGCCATCAATTATAGTTACTGCTACAAGGAAAGAACAAGATGTAATGACATCTCCCTTGTCGGTTTCGGTTATAGGTCCCCGTCAGATAGCCGAAAAAAGTGTTGTTAGTTTGGCAGAGATATTACCATATCAACCAGGGGTAAGTACTGTCAAAGGGCAACTAAATATACGGGGAGCTTCCGGTTATACACTTGGTGCTGGGAGTAGATCATTATTACTAATTGATGGGATACCTCTATTGGGAAGTGCAGCCGGGAATATAAGTTGGACAGTTATTCCAACTTCAGAGATCGAACGGGTAGAAATCGTTAAATCCGGCGGTTCAGCTATGTATGGTTCCAGTGCAATGGGCGGAGTGCTAAATATTATCACACGCAACTCACCATTAGAACCAGAAACACGATTCAGAGCAAAGGTAGGAGTATATAGTCAGCCAAAATTTGAGCAATGGGAATGGCGAAGTAAACCTAGCATATTCAATACTTTGGAAATATCACACTCAAGACTAGTTGGTAGACATGGGATGTGGTTTCGCTTGCAACGCGATGATACCGATGGCTACACTCAACTGGGTTGGAATGAATCGTATAATCTGACTTCAAAAGTTAAATTAAATTTTGGTTCACGTTACAGCGGTTCGGTTTATGCAAATTATTACACTAGTAAAAATGGACTGGCATCGCAATGGAAAAGCGCTGCTGATCCTTTTGAAGCGCCAATTGGCGATGAATATGACAGTGCACAGGGTTATAAATTCAATTTAAATGGTTTCATTAATTTTATTTATTCACCAACTACTGCCATGAAATTGAAACTGGGGTACTTTGACATCGAATGGCAGAATTATGGACGTACAAATACAGATCATTCACACGAAACCAAAGGATTCGGCGAATATCAAATCAGTAAAAATTGGACAAATAAATTAAATACTGTTGCAGGAATTACTACACAGTATGCAAAAATTGATGCAAAAATATTTGGTCAACATCATAGTAATTCTTATGCTGCATATTTTTTGACGCAAGGAAATATGCTAAGTAATTTTACGCTATCGGTTGGAAGCAGGTGGGAAGGTTATTGGGTTGATAATGATTTACTTGATCAAACGATTGCCCCCCAAATAGCACTGAATTGGAATAAAGATGGAGTCATAGCATTTCGGACATCTTATGGTAAGGGCTTTCGTGTTCCTACAATCGCCGAATTATTCTCAAATTCACAACTGAATATTTTTAAGGTTGAACCAAATCCTAATTTGATCGCTGAGACAAGCGATGCTTTTGAAATAGGTAGTTCAATAATCTTAGGAAATTTAGGATTCATAACATTATTAAAGTTTGATGGTGCTATTTTTAGTAATCGCTATAAAAATTTAATTGAACCGCTTCCCGATAATAATGGAATTATCCACTTTGAAAATATTACCGATGCTAAAATTAATGGTGCCGAGCTTGGTGTAAATATTGGTGTCTTAAATAATAATTTAATTCTTTCAACAGCCTATACCTGGCTTGATCCGGTAGCCGTTGATGGCTCCGGCAATACAATTGATACACTATCATACCGCTTCCGACACAATATTCTCTCTGCAATTTCCGGTTATTGGAAACAACTATCCACTACAATTGAATATAGATATGCCAGTCGGATTGGTAGTGTGGAATTGTTTGATGAAAACGAGCAGACGGGTTCTGATATTAGGGTGCCGATTCATTTATGGAATGTCGGTATTGGATATAATTGGAAAGGATGGGAAACCATGATAAGAGTAGAAAATTTATTCCAATATTATTACGTTGAGCTTGAGAGGAATATGGGTGAGGAAAGAAAAATATCAGTAAATATTTCTAAATCTTTTTGATTATCATATTTTTTATCTCAATATAAATATTTTAAGACATTAAAAATAAAAAACAAATTTTATTATCTACATTACTGAATGCGGTTGGCTAAGATATATAATGGTCTGTAATTTTATGGTTAATTATCGAGAGAATTATGTCTGGTCACAGTAAATGGTCAACGATAAAACGCAAGAAAGGTGCTATCGACGAAAAACGAGGTAAATTATTTACTTCAATCATTAAAGAGATTACCATTGCAGCACGTTTGGGGGGTGGTGATGAATCGGCGAATCCACGCTTACGACAAGCCATTGCAAAAGCGAAATCTGCAAATATGCCGGCTGATAATGTTAAAAGGGCCATTAAAAAAGGCACCGGAGAATTGCCGGGTGTGAGTTATGAAGAAGGATCTTATGAAGGGTATGGTCCGGCCGGAGTTGCCATTATGATGGAAATATTAACGGACAATAAAAAAAGAACTGTTGCTGAAATTCGTCATTTAATGTCAAAATATGGTGGTAATCTTGGAGAAAATGGCAGCGTAGCATGGATGTTTGATAAAAAAGGGCAAATCATAATTGATAAAAATGATCATTCTGAAGATTCCGTGTTTGAAATTGCTTTGGAGTGTGGAGCAGAAGATTTTGAAGTCGAGAACGAAGAGTTTTTCATTGTGACCGATCCAACTAAGTTGATGGAGGTGCGTGATAATTTAGAAGCAAAAAATGTCACAGTAAAATCCTCAGAAATCGAACTCATACCGAAAAATCTTCAGAAAGTAGAAGAGAAGGATGTTGAGAGTGTTATCAATTTGATGGAAGCATTGGAAGACAATGAAGATATTAAGAATGTCTATGCCAATTTTGATATTGATGAAGAACTATTAAAAATCTATCAATAACTTATGAGGATTGTAGGCATAGATCCCGGAATTCGTGTAACAGGGTTTGGAGTTTTGGAGAAAAGTAAAGAACTAACTGTTTTGAGTTATGGCACAATTAGTCCACCGGTACAAAAACCGATGGCGGAAAGATTAAAATATTTATATTCGGATGCAATGGAAATTATTGAAAAATACAAACCTGATTTGTTAGCAATCGAGAGTACATTTCATCAGAAAAATGTTAAATCTGCTTTGATTTTAGGGCAAGCTAAAGGTTCGATATTACTTGCAGCGGCCAACTCGAATATTCCATGTCAAGAATTTGCACCGCGCAAAGTAAAAGCATCAGTTGTTGGCAACGGATCGGCCACCAAGGAGCAGGTGCAATATATGATCCAAAGAATTTTAAAATTAGATTCATTGCCAAAACAATTTGATGTTTCTGATGCTTTAGCCATCGCATACTGCGGATTGATAAATATGGAGCATGGACTATGATCGATTCAATATTTGGGAAATTAGTTAAAAAAGAACCAACTTATGCAGTAACTGATATAGGCGGCGTACGATTAAGAATTAATATTAGCGTTTCGACGTTTGAAAAATTGTCAGCGGTCGGAAATCCTGTTGAATTGTTGACTTATTTACACGTAAGAGAGGACATTTTGGATCTATATGGTTTTTTCGAAGATACCGAAAGAGACCTATTTATTAAATTAATCAGCATTAGCGGGATTGGCCCGCGTTCTGCCATTACTATATTATCAGGAGCCACTCCCAAGGAATTTAAACATAGAATAATCTCTGAAGATGTAAAATCATTAACGGTTATTCCTGGAATTGGCCCGAAGACCGCCAAACGCATCATTCTGGAATTAAAAGAAAAGTTTGTTGGAGAGGACGTAAATATAGCAAATTTAAGCGGTACCGAAAAAATCAGTGCTGAAATCAATGATGTGATTCAGGCATTATTGTCGCTCGGGTACAAGCGTGGACAGATAAATGAAGCGTTGAAAAAAGTCAAAGATACCGACGAACTTGAAGGAAGTGTTGAAATATTAATAAAAAAAGCATTAAGTAAAATGTAACTAGGAGAATTTATGTCAATCGTCAAACCATTTAGAGGACTACACCCAAAACCGGAATATGCCAAAGATATTGCCTCGCCACCATACGATGTGCTGAATGCCAAGGAGGCTCGTAAAATTGTAGAAAAATTACCAAATTCATTCTTGCGAGTCAATAAGGCCGAGCTAGAATTCGATGATAATGTGAATCCTTATTCGGATGAAGTATATAAAAGAGGAAAGGATAATTTAGAAAGACTTTCCAATTTAGGGTTTATGGTCCGTGATGAAAGACCCTGCTTTTATTTGTATCAAATTATAATGAGTGGAAAAAGCCAAACAGGATTAATGGCCTTATCTTCAGTCGAAGAATATGATAATGGTTTGATCAAAAAACATGAACATACACGACCGGAAAAAGTTAGCGACCGTGCAAATCATATTGAATTCTTAGGTGCACAGGTCGGTCCGATCTTCTCAACTTTTCGATATAATGCTGAAATTGATAAACTATTTAAACAATTTGTAAATGCTAATCCGTTTTTCGACTTTGTTGCCGATGATGAAGTTCAGCATAAGTTGTGGATTATTAATAAAGAAGAAGATATAATAAATTTACAAAATGCTTTTAAGAAGTTACCGTATATGTATATTGCAGATGGGCATCACCGTAGTCAGTCGGCATCAGAAGTATGCAAAAGAGCAAGAGAAAAAAATCCTAATCATACCGGAAAGGAAAGTTATAATTATTTCTTAAATGTAATGTTTCCGGATACGGAGCTGAACATTTTACCATATAATCGAGTCATTGTGGACTTGAACAATTTGACATTGGCTAAAGTTATTGAAATGGCTTCTGAAAGATTCGAAATAATAGTGCAAAACAGCGAAATAACACCAAAAGAGTTACATACTTTTGGACTATATTGCGAAGGTACATGGTACTTATTAAAAGCCAAAGAGGGTACATATGATCCGAAAGATCCTACCGGTTCGATTGATGCAGCAATTTTAGGTAGTAATTTTATTGACCCAATATTTGGCATTAGTGACCCTAAAACCGATAAAAGAATTAATTTTGTTGGTGGTATACGAGGAACAAAAGAATTGGTTAAACTTGTTGATTCAGGAGAATACAAGATTGCATTCTCTCTATATCCAACCTCCATAAAGCAGTTATTGGATGTTGCCGATGCCGGGAATGTAATGCCGCCAAAATCTACTTGGTTTGAACCAAAACTACGGGATGGAATCGTAGTAAATTTGCTAGATAATTAAATAATATTAATATAAGGAATAAATCCATGTTAATTTTACTATCAGATGCATTTGATTCGGGTTTGCCGGATAAATTAAAGAAATTTGGTGAAGTCACCGATGATAAAAGTCGTGTTCCGGAAGCCGAAGTAATACTTATCCGCAGTAAAACAAAGGTCACCAAAGAATATATTGATGGCGCACCAAAATTGAAATTGGTAATTCGCGGTGGTGTTGGTTTGGACAATGTTGATTTAGTTTATGCTAAGGAAAAAGGTATCACCGTTCATAATACTGCTGCTGCTTCGTCCATCGCTGTAGCGGAATTGGCGTTTACATTAATGATATCAATTACAAATCACGTTGCCCAAGCTGATAAATCTATGAAAGAAGGCAAGTGGTTAAAGAAAGAACTGAAACGCACAGAATTGTATCTAAAAACACTTGGCATTGTCGGAATGGGGCGAATCGGAACGGAACTTGCCAAACGCGCAATTGCCTTTGGTATGAAAGTGGTTGCCTATGATCCGTTTGTAAAAGCATCGGATTTTGCGGAAATGAAAAAAACGATGAAAGAAGTATTTCAAGTTTCGGATTATGTTTCATTACATTTACCGTTAACTGCTGACACTAAAGGATTGATCAATTCGAAGACGTTAAAAGACTTTAAAGATGGTGCCTATCTAATTAATACTGGAAGAGGCAAAACAGTTGTCGAAGAAGATATTGCAGAAGCTTTGAAAAGTGGGAAATTGAAAGCCTTTGGCAACGATGTTTGGTATTCAGATCCACCTGAAAATACAGTTCTCAAAGATGCACCAAATGTAATAATGCTACCGCATTTAGGTGCTTCTACAAATGAAAACCTGCTAAGAATAGGAGATATTATTGAAGAATTAATTGGAGATTATGTTAGTTAATAAATAATATAAATATAATAATTACAAGGAATTAACAATGACTAAAAGAGTATATAATTTTAACCCGGGACCTTCTACACTACCATTAGAAGTGTTAAAAAAAGTTCAAGTAGATTTACTAAATTTCGAAAATACCGGTATGTCGATAATGGAAATCTCTCATCGATCTCCAGAATATGACAAGGTGCACAATGATGCAATAGCCCTAACAAAAGAATTGATGGGATTGGACGATTCTTATAAAGTGTTATTTGTAGGTGGTGGAGCTTCAACCCAATTTGCTTACATTCCGATGAATTTCTTACCTAAAGGCAAGGTTGGCGCTTATGTAGATACCGGAACATGGTCAGCTAAAGCAATCAAAGAAGCGAAGATATTAGGAAAAGAGGTACATATTGCCGGCACATCCAAAGATGATGACTATACTTTCATTCCTAAGTCAGAAGATATTCGTTTTCCTGCTGATTCTGCCTATTTGCACATAACTACCAATAATACGATCAAAGGAACGCAATATCATTTTTTACCCGATTCAGGGAAAGTTCCGTTGATTGCGGATATGTCATCTGACATTTTATCACATCAAATCGATTTTTCGAAGTTTTCGATGATCTACGCGGGTGCTCAGAAAAATTTGGGTCCATCAGGTGTGACAATGATCGTATTGAAAGAAAATATGTTGGATAAAATAGAAGATGGATTACCGACAATGATCGACTATCGCACTCATGTGACTAAGAATTCATTGTTCAACACAGCACCAACTTTACCAATATATATTGTAAAATTGGTGTTAGAGTGGATCAAAGATCAAGGCGGGCTATCGGTAGTTGAAACTATTAATCGTGCCAAGAAAGATGTAGTTTATGGCCTACTTGATGAAAATCCGGACTATTTCCGTGCTCCTGTGAGAAAAGACAGCCGTAGTTGGATGAACCTTGTATTTAGATTGCCATCCGAAGAATTAGAGAAGAAATTGATTTCGGAAGCAAAGGCAGCCGGGTTTATTGGATTAAAAGGACATAGAAGCGTGGGTGGTATTCGCGTTTCATTGTATAATGCGATGACACTTGAAGGTGCCGAAAAAGTTGCTGAATTTATAATGAACTTTAGAAAAAATAACTAATTATAGTTTGGGGCAGGAAACTGCCCCAAATCTTTTAATAATTACTAAATAAATATGACAGATAAAATAAAACGGACATCGCTTTTTAGCAGACATAAAGACCTTGGAGCTAGAATAGTGCCATTCGCCGGATTTGAAATGCCATTACAGTACGAAGGCGTAATTAAAGAACATCTTGCTGTGAGAACTACCGCCGGAATATTTGATGTAAGTCACATGGGCGAGTTCATTGTTAAGGGTAAAAACGCTGAAAAATTTCTAAATTATGTTACAATCAATGATATAAGTAAAATAGAAATTGGACAAGCACAGTATTCTGCTATGTGTTATGACGATGGTGGAATTATTGACGATCTATTAATTTATCGTTATATTGATCATTATATGCTAGTCGTCAATGCTTCAAATATTGAGAAAGATTTCAATTGGTTGAATGAACATTTGTTAGATGATGTAACAATAGAAAACCATAGTGATGATATTAGTTTGGTTGCTTTGCAAGGTCCAAAATCGAGAGAAATATTATCAAAAGTCACCGAATCTAATATTAGTGATCTGTCTTTCTATTATTTTATAGAAGGAAAGGTAGCGGGTTGTGAGGTAACGATAGCGCGTACCGGTTATACCGGAGAATTAGGATTTGAGATTTACGGAAAAAATGAAGATATTCCTAAAATTTGGGATGCGTTATTCAATATCGGTAAACCGATTGGTTTAGTACCAGCGGGATTAGCTGCTCGCGATACATTGCGTTTAGAAATGAAATTTTGTTTGTATGGAAATGATATTGATGAAACGACACATCCTTTTGAAGCGGGACTAGGCTGGATTACTAAAGTAGATAAAGGAAATTTTATTGGTCGTGCTGCGATCTTAGAACGCAAAGAGAATTTAACAAGAAGGTTAGTTTGTGTAGAAATGTTGGATAAAGCAATTCCGCGCCAAGGATATGAGATTTTTATTGGTGATGAGAAAATTGGATATTTTACAAGCGGTGGGCAATCTCCATCATTGCAAAAGGGCATCGGATTAGCTTATGTTGATCGTTCGTATACTAAATCGGGGACCGAAATTGAAATTGAAATTCGCGAAAATCAAAAACGGGCAATTATTGTTAAACCACCATTTTATAAGGACGGAACATCTCTCAGCTAAATTATTTCAATACTGAAAGAATATAAATCATGAAAGACAAAAGAATTGAAATAACCGGGATACTATTGATCACAGCATCAGTATTTACATTGATAAGCTTATTGGGATATAGTCCATTCGAAGAACCTAGAATTTCTCCAAATGTTCAAATCCAAAACCCAATGGGAATACTTGGAATTTATGTTTCGCATTTCTTAATAAAAATTGCTATCGGGTATATAGCTATTTTATTACCTGTTTTGGGAATATTTTGGGGTTGGTGGCTTATAGGAAAAAAGAAAATTGACCAATTAAAAAGGACAACCTTATTCATCCTTTCTGGCCTGTTTT
>Ga0316201_10003094_pt1 | contig 12132 bp, 7 predicted proteins | sample CS6wburrow_MG_FD_204516 | JGI IMG/M metagenome (GOLD analysis project Ga0316201, IMG submission 204516) | Coastal sediment microbial communities from Delaware Bay, Delaware, United States - CS-6 worm burrow | ecosystem: Environmental > Aquatic > Marine > Coastal > Sediment | place: USA: Delaware... | reverse complement strand
ATCTTGGCGTTCATCGCCGCCCCACCTGTTGACATTGATGGAATCCGCGAACCTGTCGCAGGCTCCTTGTTGTATGGAAACAACATCATATCAGGAGCCGTCGTTCCGAGCAGCAATGCCATCGGACTACACTTCTACCCAATTTGGGAAGCTAATTCACTTGATGAATGGCTGTACAACGGGGGTCCATTCCAGCTCACAGTTTTCCACTTCCTCATTGGCATCTATGCTTACATGGGACGAGAGTGGGAACTTAGCTATCGACTAGGGATGCGTCCCTGGATCTTCGTTGCGTACTCTGCTCCAGTCGCTGCAGCCACTGCAGTGTTTCTTGTTTACCCGTTCGGTCAGGGTTCTTTCTCTGACGCTATGCCCCTTGGTATCAGTGGAACGTTCAACTATATGCTTGTCTTCCAAGCAGAACACAATATCCTTATGCACCCTTTCCATATGCTTGGGGTTGCTGGGGTATTTGGCGGCAGTCTTTTTAGTGCTATGCACGGAAGTCTCGTCACCTCCTCGCTTGTTCGGGAGACTACGGAAGACATATCCCAGAACTATGGTTACAAGTTTGGTCAAGAGGAAGAGACATACAACATCGTTGCAGCCCATGGCTACTTCGGTCGTCTGATCTTCCAGTATGCAAGTTTTAATAACTCTCGCAGTCTGCACTTTTTTCTGGCTGCTTGGCCTGTTGTTGGTATCTGGTTCGCTGCTCTTGGTGTCAGCACGATGGCTTTTAATCTTAACGGCTTTAATTTTAACCAGTCCCTTCTTGATAGTCAGGGACGTGTTGTTCGTACTTGGGCAGACATTCTTAACCAAGCAAACCTTGGATTCGAAGTCATGCACGAGCGCAACGCACACAACTTCCCTTTGGACCTTGCTTCTGTTGAGGCAACTCCTGTCGCCCTTAGCGCCCCTGCTGTAGGGTAAACCTAGCAATGCCGTCCGTTCATCCCTTTATGGGACGCATGTCACCTAATCATGGAACGGGGGTTAGGTACTTCTATCTAGTACAATGTCTAAAGTTGAATTGGATGCCCGTGTACGGGAACAAAAGGCTGCTGAAAAAGAAGCCAAGTTGAAGTATCGCGGCATTGCATACATCTCTCACGCTACTAAATTCTAAGTAGCTGGAGTCAGGCACCTCAGAGTCGGACCTGGCTCCTCTTGGCGTTGGCCCTTACGAGGACACCCTTCGCCGCTAGCGGTGTGTAGCACCCTAACGCTACAAAAATTTAACAATGGATCCAACAATGATTGCGTGGGCATCTGGTCTTTTTGAAGGCGAGGGCACAGTGCGTAGAAAACTAGAAATAGAAATGACTGATAAAGATGTTATTACTAAATTCTGGGACATTATGAATTGCGGAAATGTGTATTATCGAGAACGTCCAAATGTCAAACCTACTTGGCGTTGGGCAGTTGGTAATAGACATGATGTAATAAAATGTTTGTCACTGATGCTTCCGTTTTTCGGAAACCGGAGAGCCTATCAAGCTCTAAACATTCTAGACAGTTTAGAGTTAGTGTAATAACTTCCTCTTAACTTTAAAATGGCTTTCCAATCTTCGGTTAACCCCGCTCAGCTTACTCAGCTGGGTCAGGCTAACCTGGCGGGTGATACCCGTGCCCTTTATCTCAAGCTGTTTAGCGGCGAGATGTTCAAGGGTTTCCAAAATAACACTATCGCTCGTGACTTGATCATGAAGCGTACCCTGAAGAACGGCAAATCTCTGCAGTTCATCTTCACGGGTCGTACCAAGTCCGAGTTCCATACTCCTGGTAACAGCATCCTCGGTGATACCAACAACGCCCCTCCGGTGGCAGAAAAGACCATCACCGTTGATGATCTGCTGATCTCCAGTGCATTTGTGTATGAGCTGGACGAAGTTCTCAGCCACTACGATCTGCGTAGCGAGATCTCCCGTAAGATCGGCTATGCTCTCGCTGAGAAGTATGACCGTCTTGCCTTCCGTGCTATTGCTCGTGGTGCTCGTCAGGCTAGCCCTGTGTCTGCCACCGGCTATGTTGAGCCCGGCGGTACTCAAATCCGTGTTGGTTCTTCTACCAACGAATCTGACGCTTACTCCTCTAGCGCACTGGTGTCTGCCTTCTATGACGCTGCTGCTGCAATGGATGAGAAGGGTGTCTCCATGGATGGTCGTGTTGCCGTCCTGAACCCCCGTCAGTACTATGAACTGATCCAAGCTGTTGGCACCAATGGCCTGATCAACCGTGACGCTCAGGGTTCTGCTCTGCAGTCCGGTCAAGGCATCATCGAGATTGCCGGTATCAAGATCTACAAGTCCATGAACATCCCGTTCCTGGGTAAGTATGGTACCAAGTACGGCGGCACCACTGGTGTGACCGATCCTGGTAACACTGGTTCTTTCATTGCTGAAGCTCTTGAAGATGCTTCGACTGCCCAGGCTGGTATCAACAACGATTACGGTACTGCTGCTGAAGTCGGTAGCACCTCCTGCGGTCTGATCTTCCAGAAGGAAGCAGCCGGTATGGTGGAAGCTATTGGTCCTCAGGTCCAAGTGACCAGCGGCGACGTGTCCGTCATCTACCAAGGTGATGTGATGCTGGGTCGTCTGGCTTGCGGTTGTGACTATCTGAACCCTGCTGCAGCTGTTGAGCTGTACGTGGGTGCTACTGCTCCTACCGCTTTCTGATCTTAATATCAAATACGGGAGCCTCTTCGGGGGCTCCTTTTTTTTAATTCCTTATTGAGAATTAGTCTTATTATCAACTATGCCTTACTCAACCACTGGCTCCAACACTGAGCTACAAGCTGTTAATCAGATCCTGGCGTCAGTTGGTCAGGCTCCTGTAAACTCGTTGACAACTGAAGAAACATTTGTGTTAGAGAAAACTGACAGTTTTGTTGGTTCTATTTCTGGTACTACGTTGACTACAGAAGAAGCTAACATTCCAGTCGGTACCTATATCTCAGGCACTGGTGTAACTGCAAACACATCAATTGCTACTGCAGGTGTTGCTCAAGGTACTACCCCTGAAACCTATGACTACACTGTTAACATCTCGCAAACCGTAGCTAGTACTACTCTGCTTAAATCAATTGTTTCTTACAAAGTTGAAACTCAAACCAACCCGGACGTTGCGATTGCTTACAACACTTTACAGGAAGTGTCACGTGAGGTACAATCAGAAGGCTGGTCCTTTAATACTGAACGAAACTACGATCAGTTCCAACCCGATGCTTCTACACGTAAAATCCCCATTCCTAACAACGTGATCCAAATGGATCTCAGTGAGGATTATGTAGCAAACCTTGGGAGAAATGTTGTAAACCGTGGGGGCTATGTTTATGACACTATTGCTCACACTAATGTGTGGACAACTACCGAAACACTTTATTTCGATGTAGTATGGGAATTGGATTATAAAGATCTTCCCCAACCTATCCAGGCTTACATCGTAGCACGTGCTGCAGCTATTGTCTCTAGTAGAGTTATTGGTGATCCCAATCAATATCAAATGCTGCAACAGAAAGAAGCGTACACCAGAGCAATGGCTTTAGAGTATGACTGCAATCAAGGTGATCACAGTATTTTTGGTGCACCTGAAGAAGGTAATTACTACAAGTCCTACAGTCCTTTTAATGCACTGATCCGATAATGCCAGCAGTAACTCAACTGACACCTAATTTTCTTGGTGGTGTCTCAAAACAAAATGATGACAAAAAACTACAGGGTCAGGTAACTGAGTGTATTAACGGCTATCCTGATCCTACCTATGGTCTACTGAAAAGACCTGGTATGAAGTTCATTGATAAGCTGAAGAACTCAGGTGGCACTCCTTTCAATAAGACTGCACTAGATGGAGCTGTTTGGTTTTCATTGGATCGTGGTGCAGCTACCTCTTATGTAGGAGCTATCAAAGGAACTAATATTTATGTATGGACTTCTGATGGTACGTGGTGTACTGTCACCAATACAGGTACAAGCTATCTAACTGGTACTACTGCTGATGACTATCATTTCCGTAGTATTCAAGATGTAACCATTATCACGAATAAAACTGTTAACACTGCTATGCAAGCAGCCGGTACTTATGTACCCAATTCAGTTGCTACCTTGAAGCTAAAGCAGCTTGTTAACAGCTATGAGTACTTTGTTACCATTCAAGGGATAACTGCTACTTCTACAGCTCAAGCATCGACAACATACACTGATATGTTGATCTATGATTCTGGTAGCATCAACACTAACCACCACATTGTTGATGACATTGTTTCAACAATTCAAGCTCAGCAAGCAGCAGCTAATGCCAATTTCAATGGTACTTGGTACATCGAAGGCTATGCAGATAGCCTAGTTATCCGTAGGACTGATGCTACTCCTAATGCTGTTGTAACTAACTACAGTACTCCTACTGGCACACCTCTAGCCTTTACTATTACTGGTAAAGGTGGTATAAATAATACTGCTCTTGAAGTATTTCAAGATCAAGTAAGAGATGTAACAGAACTACCTCTTGAATCCTTCCATAACCATAACTTTAAAATTGCTAACAGCAACATTGCTGAGGATGATTACTACGTTAAGTTTGTAGCAGAAGATGGGGTTCGTGGTAGAGGTTCATGGCAAGAGACACTTGCACGTGATGTATCTCCAGGTCTAAATGCAGCTACTATGCCGCATGAATTGGCTAACACAGGTGCCACCACGTTTACCTTTGGTCCTATTAGCTGGACAGCTAGAACAGCTGGTGATGATGTAACTAATCCTCAACCTTCTTTTGTTGGTAGTCCAGTTTCAGCTACATTCTTCTATAATAATCGTTTTGGTATTCTATCTGAAGATAACATTATCCTTGGTGTTGCTAACGATTCTTATAACTTCTTTAGTCGATCTGCTTTAACACAGATTGATTCAGATCCAATTGACTTGAACGTATCTAGCGTTAGACCTGTTACTTTGTCTGATGTTCTACCTTCTGCTCAAGGTCTAACGATCTTTAGTGAACGTCAACAATTCCAAGTTTTCTCTACTGACACAAGTATCCTAACTCCTTCTTCTACTGTTGTTCGTGCTATCTCTAACTATGAGATGGATCCAAACATCCCACCAGTAGATGTAGGTACTAGCGCTATCTTTGTTAGCAAGGTTCCTAGTTACAGTAAAGTATTCAGCCTTCAGCTACAGGACATTGAAACTAATCCAGTTGTTGTAGATATTAGTAAATCCGTACTTGAATGGATTCCTGATACTATTGATGAACTTATTGTCAGCCCTCAAAATTCTCTGATTGTATTGACTGATAGAGGCTCATCCTACATGTACCTCTTTAGGTTCTATAACAACGGAGAAAAGAATCTATTCCAAGCTTGGACTAAATGGGAACTAACTGGTACTATTCAATCAGCTAGTATTCTTAACGATGACATTGTTGTCGTCACTCAACACGAAGATGAGTACACCTTACAAAGTATTACCATTGATGAGATCCCAACTGGATCAGTTACTGCAACAGTAAGTAGCACAGATGGTAACTCATGTTTAGATTTTGCTGCACGTCCTGTTGATCCAGGTTCAGGCAGTGCTGTTGTGTATGACTCTGCTAACGATGTAACTAAGATCTACATTCCATTCACCCCTATTACCAATAAAGAAGCTACTATCCTTATCGCTAGTCCATCTACGGATGCTGGTTATTCGTTGAAGGGTACAGCTAAAGAAGAACCTGTAACTGGTTACTATTACTTTGAAGTAGAGAAAGATCAGACAGGTCTAGCCAATGGTATAGTAGTTGGTTATGGTTACAACTTTGAAGTAACTCTTCCTAAGTTTTACTTTAGGAGAAGTGAGACAGAGGCTGATTTTACAGCAGTTCTTACTATTGCTAGAGTTAGGGTGTCTGCAGGTCGAACAGGTGCTCTTACATTTAAGACTCGTGTTGGTAGCTCTAAAGAGTGGATTGAAGTTAAAGAAGTTACCACCATCAATGATTATCAGGCAACCACTAATCCAGTGAAACCTGAGTATCAATTCATTGTACCTATCCATCAACGTAACACTAATTTTGAACTTAAAGTGACAAGTGATTTTCCATACCCTGTATCGTTGGTGTCAATGATGTGGGAGGGTAACTATTCACCACGATTCTATAGGAGGGCTTAATGTTTGACTTTGAATTTAATCCAAAAGGGCACAGCCTTCTAGATGATCAGCTGGCTGAGTCAGGTTTGGAGATGAATATCTTCGGCGTTATAGCAGGTGTTGCAAGTCTTGTAGGCGGGATCGCCGCTTCTCAACAAGCATCTCAACAAAACTCTCAGGCTCAATCTAATTACGACGCACAAAAACGTGCTTCTGAAGAAGCTGCTAGAAATACCAACGAATATAACCGACGTGTTTTTGAAGCTGACAAAGAAAACTATCGTCGTCAGCGTGACTATGAGTGGACTACTGCTGTTAAACAGTGGCAGTACAACTCAGAGATTCAGGATTACCAGTATCTCCAAACCGCTAGGCAATATCTTAGTTCTGTTGAAAACACACAACAGCAACTTACTTACAACAGCGTAGCTGCTCAACAAGCTCAAGAACAAGAACAAGCATCTCTTGCTGAAATCCTAAATCAAGCAGCATTTCAACGTGAGGGTATGCTAATTGAAAATTTACAGAATGAAGGAAGAGCGGCATTACTTCAATCAGGTCGTTCTCGTTCTAAAGCTATTCAAAGTACTATTGCGGAACAAGGTCGAAACGCAGCAATCTTGAGTGCTAGTTTGTTAAGTGCTGGTGCTCAATCACAGCGCAACATGCGTGACATTGAGATGAGTCGTTATGCTGATGACCTCAAAGCACGGAGCGCAATGATGATTGAACCTGAGCGTCTACCTGACATCCCTCAACCTATCAAACCACCTGAGCGTGTGTTTGTTGAACCTATGCAAGCAACTGCTGGGTTTGTACCTGCGCCTATTCAACAAAGTACTTTTGCACCTATTGTCCAAGGCATCTCTTCGGCTGCGTCGTCGTTCGCCAACGTAAATTGGAAGGATCCATTTAAAATTGCGTAAATAATTATGGCACGAATACAGTATCAAAGATCCGCTAAGGCTGGTGGGTATCGCCCACTACAGGTTGATGACCGCAACATCGCTAGGATGCGGGAAGAGGCTAACCGCCAAATTGAAGGTATGCGTCAGGTAGCTAACGCTGAGATTGAGTCTCGGCGTGAGGTTGCCCGTGCAATGAAGGAAAACGCTGCCTATACAGCACGTGCAGAAGAGCGTAACTTCCAAATTCAAACACAAAACTCTCAACGAGAGATTGCTGGTTTACAAGCTCAGGCACAAAGAGATGTAGCTCAGTATAATGCTAACGCTAAAGCTACACAATCAATTTTTTCAAGCATTTCGTCTTTAAGTGAAACAGCTGGATCTATTGTCAAACAGATTCAGGACGAACAAGAAAAACAAAAGGAGGCAGATGATCGGGCTGAGATAGCGAAAAACGGTATTGGAATTGAAGACGACGTTAAACGCAACGTTAATGAATCTTTAATTAACCAAGCATCAGTTGAAATTAACACTGCTGTTGATATTAACAATGCTAAAGGTGGCGATCGTTTAGCTGGAGCTAAAGTTAGAGAAGGTGATCCAGGTCTAAATCACCGTTTAACGAAAACTCAACTGCATCATCTTACAACAGAAATTTATGCACAAGAATTGCATAGATTTATGCTGAGCAAGCGGGAACAGGGTGGTCTGCAGACTTCTGCTGAAACTTCTCAAGCATTAGATGAATTTGATAACTTTTGGTTTAATCAAAAGTATTATCAAGGAATCAACCCTAAAGTATACGCTGAAGGTTTGGCATGGACTCGTCAACATCAATCCAAACTTGTTAGTACATCTAGACGCGCTGAAGAACAGGATATTGAGAAAAGGGTTTCAGAAAAACAAATCTCTACTATTCAATTAAGTTCAGCTCAGGATTTAAATAAAAATGTTTTAGCAGCGTTTGATACTCTGAAGCGGATTCATACTCCAAAAGAAGCTTTAGATAAAGTAGTACAAGCTCTAAATGTTAGAGGTCTTGACGGTCAGTACAGGTTTACTGTAGATCAAGCTGAAAACACTCAGTTTGTTTATGAAGGTAAAGTCGTTACATTAGCAAGTAAATGGCCTAATCGAGCTTTTGAACTTAGGCAAGAACGTTTAAGGCAAGATAACCAGTACCGAGCCCAACAGCAAAATGCAGATAAACTAGCACAAGCTGAGCTTGAAGATACTTTGGTTCGTGCTGTAATGGAGAATCCCACAGTTGAGCGTCTCCAGGAAGCCCAACAAATGTTTACCGCTACGGCTTTCCGAGAAAGTCAGAAACTTGCTGTTGTTGAAAAGCATCTTACCTACACTGCACAACACAAACAGAACATTATCAGTAGTGTCTCAAAACTACGTGATTTCGAACTAACTCCTGAGATTGTTGCTGCTGCTGTAGATGCTAACCCTACTGACGGTGCAAAGATCAAAGCCCGTTACGACGCTTACAATGCTAAGTGGAAAAGTGAAAGCTACAAAGATGCCGTTAAATCAGTAGAAACTGTTGTCTCCGGTACTACCTCCTTTGGCACGACTAAAGCGGCTGAAGCTGGTGCTCTGCCTATGATTGCTAATCTCAAAGCTGAGCTGCGTAACCGTACTGCTATGTACGAACCTGCTTTAGGTTTTGAAGCAGCACACCAAAAGGCAGCAGGTGAACTTGCTAACGAATACCGTAATGGGTATCGTAACAAGGACAGTAAATTCTACAGAAAGGTGAGTCGCAATGGTACAGTCTCTTATCCTAACTTGCCTGTGGGGAATGTCTCCGCAGCTGAGCAAAGCAAACGAGATATTACTGATCTCCGAACTTCCGTCAAAACCCTAGGGGTTGAAGGAGTTCTAGACACTCCTCTCTCAGTGACTTCTGCTGAAAGGTTAGATTACATTAAGAAGAACTTCTATAAGGATACGTTTAAACCTACTCCCAAAGAGCTTGCCTTTATTGGTATGACAAAAGGGATGCCTTTGCATGAAGCATACAACCGTTTCTTTGAAGCAAATGGTGACTCTTTCCGGTTGAACTCTCCTCTTCGTCTTAATGGCAAAGAAGTAACCTTGACCCCAGAAGATCAAAAGATTTTAGGTGATCCGACCAAAGGTCCGCAAGCAAAACTAGCTGTTATCAATAGGATTATCAATCCTGGGATGTTCCAATCTGCTGCTGCTATGCGAGCAGGTTCTCCGTTCCTTGTCTATACTTCTGGTAACATTGGTCCCACTTCGACTGGTCAACACCTTGACGTTAAACAAGTTGGTGGTGGTCAATTCCCCACTAATGCACTTGATGAATACATTGAAGTAGATGATCCTGAACTAGGTGTAGTTCCGCTGAGCCAAGTTCCTATTACTGGTGACTTTGCTAGCCACACTGCACGAGGATCCCACGGCATTGACTACGGTCTTTACGAAGGTACTAAAATCTACGCTAAGAATGGTGCACGTGTTATCAGTAACACCCCCACTGAACATGGTGACAAACTTCTGATTCAACTACCTAACGGTAAACAGTACACCTTTTTACACGGCACAGCCGCTAAATAAGTATGAACTATGATATTGAAGAGGCGTTTAGGTTAGATCCTGGTGAGACTGACATGTCAGCTGAACTGCAGGCAGAAGCTGCGATTGAGCAGCAACTCGCTGAGCAGAATCAAGTTGAAGCACAACAAGTCGAAGCAGAAGCCGCCCCCACGGGGGTTCAACAAGCGCCTCAACAATCCGCACCTTCTACGGAAGGTGAAATGAAAGATCAACAATTTCCTTGGGAAGAAGGTTACGATCTAGGTGACTACGCTCGTAATACCTTGGAGAGTGCATTTGCACCTGCTACGGGTATGCTTGATTTCGGTGTCGATGTTATTAACAAAGTCACCGGACAAGAGTTTGCTAAACCTACTAAGTTTGAAAATGAAGTAGCACAGTCTGTCAGGGAACTCTCTGCGGTTGTGCTACCTACCATTGGTCTTACCCGCTTGGGTATGAAAGGAGGAGTAGCTGCACAAGGTCGTGTTGGCTGGTCCTTAGGTAATACTGCCTTCATGAAGTTTGTAGGCAGTCGTGGTGTTGAAGCTGCTGCTGGTGTCGCTGTCGGCGCTGTCAGCAGTGAATACGAAAGCGACAACCTTACAGGTAAACTAAAACAAAAGTTTCCTAAACAATTCGACTTCATTCCTGATAGCTTCGCAACTTTGAAAGATGATGACGTTGATAAAAAACGTCTGAAGAACATCTACGAAGACCTTGGCATGGGTACAATCGTAGATATGGCTCAAGGTGCTTTTAAGTTTGTCGGTGCTCTTGCTAACGCAGCTAGCAGCTTGCGTAAGTCTAATAAACTTGTCGGTGAAACCGCTGAGGCTCGTAAATGGCTTGAAGGAAACTCACCTAAACCTACCTCTGCTGACCCAGAGGAAGCAGTTGTCGAATCTGCTTTGAAGCGTGAAGATGCTTTGGATGAGATTGGTTATTACAACCTTTCTGAAAATCCAAACCTTGATCAACGTATCAAAGGTGTTCACGACATGTTTGACTACACTGAACTTGGTGTTCGTAGTGTAGACGACTTTGGCGTCGTGGGTGCTGCTATTGACTCTGCACGTATTGCTAAGAATTTAGACACTACTTACGGTCGTCTTGGTAATATGCTTTCTGAACCTGCTCTCAAATATGCTTTGAAGAGTGGTGAAAATGCTCAAGACATTGTTCTTGGACTTGCCGATCAATTGCACAAAGCCGGTCCTATCGGTATGGAAGGTGCTTCTGGTTGGAAGGTTACCTTTAACGACGTACTAGATGCTAACGAGAACCTTGCTATTCAGTTGTTCGATCCTCGGATGACTAAGGCTGAGGTTCGTATGGTTCTTGAACCGTTCATCACTCGTGATGCTTCTGGTAAGGAGATCCTCGCAGAAGAAGGTTTTGCTATGGCTGCTAAAGCTCTCCGTGGCTTTGGTAGTGAGCTTACCAGTATGGACGTTGCACGTGCTCAGTCATTGCTTGCAGGTTCTCTCAGTGGACGTGTTTCCGACCTTGCAGAAGGTGCACGGATGATGGAAGGTACTGCTGCTGTTAAAGAAGCTCAGGACAAGATCATTGACCTGATGCAGTACATTACCCAGTTGTCTGGTTCTGCTAAGTACTACAAGAACCGGAAGATGAATCTGGTTCAGATGATTGCTAATGGATTCAAGAATATCGAAGGTTACAACGCTGCGTCTGTTGAGCAGGCAGGTGAAGTAGCACAAAAGGTGTTCCAAGATTCCCAACAGTTTGCTTCTACTATGAGGCAGATTGCTGAGAACCAGCCTGAGATCATGGATCAATTCCTGATGGCTTATGAATTGACTGATGGTGCTATTGATACCATTGTCAAGATGAATAAGTACATCCACGGGATGACTACTGATTTGGGTAAAGGTCTTATCAACCTGACTCCTGAAGTAGAAAACAAGTTGATTGCTGGTGTGTGGTCGAACATTTACAACAGTGTTCTGTCTGCATTTGTTACTCCTATCCAAGCACTGGTGGGTAACTTTGGTGGAATCATTTCTCAACCAATCGCTCACTTTGGTGGTGCTGTAATGTCTAAGGATTTGCAAGCTATTCAACGTGGTTGGATTGCTTACAGCTCTTTAAATGATACTTTGCAAAAGGCTATGCCTTATGCAGGTTCCTTGTTTATGAAGGCATCTAAAGATCCTAACTCTGTTCGTGGTGGTACTCGTCTTGACTTGCTGATGCAAGGTGAAAAAGAACTGGAGTTTCTCCGTAAAGCAGCAGATACCCAATCAGCAGCAGGTAATGATGGTTTGTCCTATCTGGTCAACCAAATTGAGATGTTGAACGACATGAGTAAAGATCCTGTGTTCCGCTTTGGTCCTAATGCGATGACAGCATTGGACGGTTTTACTGGTGTGTTTAACGCAGCAGCAGAGGCTCGCTTCCGTGCTATGGATGAACTGGTTGCATCTGGTCAAGCAGTTAATAAGAAGAGCGTTCAACCTCTTGCGGAGAAGTATTACGCAGAGATGTTTGATGAA
>Ga0316201_10003093_pt1 | contig 12132 bp, 10 predicted proteins | sample CS6wburrow_MG_FD_204516 | JGI IMG/M metagenome (GOLD analysis project Ga0316201, IMG submission 204516) | Coastal sediment microbial communities from Delaware Bay, Delaware, United States - CS-6 worm burrow | ecosystem: Environmental > Aquatic > Marine > Coastal > Sediment | place: USA... | reverse complement strand
TTTTTCTAGATCAGAATTATCCTTGAGGGCATTCCCAAGCAGGCTTCGCATAAAAAGAACAATGTCTTCATAATACCCATGTTCTTGGCCGGCATGGATAGGCGTATCGTATTCATCTAACAAGACAATCACCCGTTTACCGGTTTGCCGATGAAATAGTTGCATCAAAAAACTTAAGGCATCTTCCCAATCTCTCAGTGGTGCCTGTTCGTCTAGGATTTGATCATAGTGTTTTCGTTCCCTTTCAGTCAGTTTTGGGTAAAGAAGGGGTTGGTGTTCCAAATACAGTTCAATTAATAAACCGCGAATTTGAGATAAACATTGTTCCATGTTTGACGCTTTGCAACTTTTAAAGGTCAGAAAAATGACTGGATATTGCCCTTGATGTTGCATAATCGAGGGCTCTTGTGAAATTTTGAGGCCTTCAAATAAATGAGCCAAGCTGTCTTCGCGTTTTTCAAAAAAATAGCGCAGCATAGACAAATTTAAGGTTTTGCCAAAACGCCGTGGGCGAGGTAACAACAGGACTTCTGTAGCACGATCAATGACTTCCTTGATAAATAAGCTTTTATCGATGTAGTAGTAATCATTCTCCCTGAGTTTTTTAAAATCGGATACGCCAATCGGTAATTTTTGAGACATGATTTTCCTCCTTTTTGAGTTGCTGTTTAACCCGTTAGATCACTTTTTTTGAACGGAGTTATTATAACTCATTTTGATAGGTGGTAAGGGTGATAAAACGGTTTATGCTTTGGTTTATCCTATATCCAATCCTTGTCGTTATTTTAACCGCGCCCACACCACCCGCTCAAAACCTAAGGCCACCACAGTGATGCTTTGTATCGGCAATGCTTGTTCGTATTTGCTTTTCAAGCGTTTTTCATAGTCAAGCAATTGCGCTTTTCCTTCGGCGAACTTCTTTTTGACTTTGGAAAGCGTTTTTATCTCTACTCATCTCTCTGGCTTTTTCACCGCTTAAACCCACTTTGCCTAAACTCACATATTTAACATTCCAGTAAAAATACATACAATTAGTTAAACAAAATTGATAGGTGCTAAGAACGGTGAACAGTATTACTGGTACTACATAGGGCCTTAATATATAATAAATAATAACTGATAACTGATAACTGATAACTGATAACTGATAACTGAACAATGCCTAAACAACGTTTTACTCGCGGCGGATTAGCCGCATGGGCCGTCTATCATCCGATTGGGATTGTTATGATAGCACTGGCCATTATCGTGCTGGGCCTGTTTTCATTGCAAACGCTTGGTATCGATCTCTTACCCCATCTTATTTATCCCGAAATACGAGTGCGTGTGCAGGATCCTGGTGTGCCGTCCACGATTATGGAGGATCAAATCACGCGACAACTTGAAGAGCAGTTGGCGATTACGGAAGATGCTATCAGTGTGCAGTCGCAAACTTCTGAAGGCAGTAGTAGCGTTGATTTATCGTTTGCTTACGGTAAAGATATTGATATTGCCTTGCGTGATGCCAGTACCCGTTTAGATCGCGCTAAGCGTTTTTTACCGACTACCATTCAGCCGCCTGTGATTTATAAACGCGATCCGTCGCAAATTCCTGTACTCACTTTAGCGGTGAGTTCTCATTTACGTGATCCGGTTGAATTACGCACTTGGGTTGATAAACAGTTATCAAAATGGTTTATCAATTTACCCGGTGTTGCGGCCGCTGAAGTGGGAGGCGGTTTGATTCGTGAAATTCACGTTTTACCGGATCAACAGCGTTTAGTGGCATTAGGTTTGAGTTTGGAAGATATAACGAATGCTTTGAAACAAGCGAATGTGGAAAGCGCAGGTGGCCGTTTATATATGCCTACTCAGGAAATCAGTACACGAGTGCAAGGGCGCTGGCAAGAGGTGGAAGAGATTGCGGCTGTACGCTTGTCACGGCCTGGGGGAGAAGGGGGAGAGATATTGTTAGGTGAAATCGCCCAAATTATTGATACCCATCAAGATGAGCGGCTACGTATCCGTTTTAATAACCTCCCCGGTATCAAGTTGTCTATCCAAAAACAACCGCAAGCCAATACGGTTGAAGTCGTCGATACCGTACAGCAACGCATGACATGGCTCAAGGAGCAACGCATTTTACCAAACGATGTTCAAATTGATGTGGTTGATAATCAAGCGGTTTATGTGCGACATGCCCTGAATAATGCGGCCTATTCGGCTTTAATTGGCGCACTGTTAGCGATGTTAGTGGTTTATTTGTTTTTGGGCAATTTGCGACAAAGTTTAATTATTGGAACAGCGATACCCTTAGCGATCACCGTTACCTTTGTACTGATGGCTTGGGGGGATTTAAGCTTAAATATCATGACTTTAGGGGGATTAGCTTTAGGGGTCGGCATGGTGGTAGACAATACGATAGTGATGTTAGAAAACATCACGCGCCATCAACAAGAATCAGATTCCGCCACAGAGGGTGCAATTCAGGCAGTAGGCGAAATCACGAGCGCCATTGTCGCGGCGACAACCACCAATTTAGCCGCGATAGTGCCGTTTTTATTTATTATTGGACTGGTAGGGTTACTGTTTCGGGAACTGATTTTTACCATTTCATCCGCCATGCTCGCCTCCTTGATCGTCGCCTTAACCGTCGTACCGGCATTAGCCGGTAAACTCAAAACGCACCACTCAGTGGGATTACTGCACCCTATCGAAACGCTCTTAAAAAAGAGTTATCTCTGGTTAATCAAATACTTACTTCGTTGGCCGCTGGTCATCATTATATTATTTAGTGCAGGGCTATGGTTCAGTCTACCCACTTTTTTGAACGGCCAATCTCTCTTTCTACCGGATTTAGACGATGGGCGAGTACGGGTAAGCGTAACGGCCGAGCCGGGCATCGCCTTAACAGAAATGGATAACACGGTGATGCAAATCGAGACGCTTTTGCAGGCACAAGCTGAAGTCGTCTCGGTATTTACTCAAATGGGCGGCTTTATATTTGGACGATCACAATATGAAGTCAGTCATCGTAGCAGTTTAATGGTGCAATTAGTGCCACTGACACAACGCCCCATCAGTACCCAGGATTGGGTAAAAAAGATGAATAAGGCCTTGAAAACATTGAAATTAGTGGGTATCAAAATCCGAATGCAGCCGGCGGGTATTCGGGGCATCCGCTTAGGGCGAAGTGATGAAGAATTCAGTTTACGCATACAAGGGCATGATTTAACCATCTTAACGCAGTTAGCCAATCAAGTATTAGAACAATTGGCTGATGTACCCGGTTTACAGAATCTGAAACATTCGGCAGAAGAAACCCGTCAAGAATTTGCGATAGTTGTGGATAGGCAACGAGCAGAAGCTTTCGGTTTTAGCGTTGAAGACGTAGGGCGCGACTTAAACACGCTGATGAATGGGCGCATCGTGACGGATTTTATTGACGGCGATGAGAGTATTGATGTGCGTCTGCGTTTGGCTTACAGTCAGTTACAAAATCCACACGATTTACAATCGGTATTACTGTATAACCAAAAAGGGCAAGCAGTACGCCTAGACGACATCGCCACGATAGAATGGATACCGGTACCGGCTGAGATCATACGCGATCAACAACAACGGATTATAGAACTCAGCGGCAATGTGAACACAGATACGAGTTTACTGGCGATCATGGCGAGGGTAGAACAGCGTTTAACAGAGATTGAATTACCCCAAGGGTATAGTTTATATGAAGGGGGTGGCGCGAAAGCCTTACAAGAAAGCCAACAACTGACACAAGCTTTACTGATACTGGCCATCTTTTTAGTGTTTGTGGTGATGGCGGTACAATATGAATCACTACGCAACCCTTTAGTGATATTAATCAGCATACCGTTTGTCACGATTGGGGTAGCGATAGGCATGAGATGGTTAGAGATGCCCTTATCCATGCCCGTGTGGTTAGGGATGATCATGTTATCAGGGATGGTAGTCAACAACGCCATCGTGCTAGTAGAAACAATAGAATTACAACGCGCCACCGGCTTAGGCGTGCAAGCGGCGATCATCAAGGCCGGCGAATTACGACTCAGGCCGATATTAATGACAACCTTAACCACAGTAATGGGATTACTGCCCTTAGCCCTGAGTTGGGGAGAAGGTGCTAAAATGTTGCAACCGTTAGCGGTGACGATAGTGTTTGGCCTGAGTTTTTCGTTATTAGTCAGTCTGTTATTAGTACCCGCCTGTTATAAGTTAATGGTTAAGGGTTAATTTGACAATGTCACATTGTAGGGTGGGTAGGAGCGTAGCGGAGCCGAAGGCCAGCGAAGCTAAACCCACCGCTCCGCTACAACTATCACTTTTAATTCCGCTTGCCCACCATCGCCCTTGTCAGTTATCAGTTATCTTGTTTAAAGTGATTTCAAACTTTAGCGCCTTTAGCGCCTTTAGCGTCTTTAGCGTTTATTTTTTTTAACGCAAGCGGCGCAAAAGGCGCAAAAGACGCTAAAGCGCAAAGACAAACCGTTAATTGTTAATTGTTAATTGTTTTTTAAATTCGTTTATCGGCCTGTAATTAGCTCAGCTTTCCTTCGTTTCGTTGTACTATTGAGGTTTTTAGTTTGTTAAAGGATAATGGGGCGTACAGACGAAGTGCCCCTTTTATCTATGAGGATTTTTCAATAGTTCACTTAAAAAATACTTGTCATTTCATCAGGATTTTGGCAACATAATTTGCGAATTTAAAGTAAATTGACTGTTGTATAAAAACAATAATCTAAAATTTGTAAGTGATATCAACGTATTGATGGTTTTTACCTCTTAATAAACTGTGAATTAGGATTTATAAAATATAAAATGCGTTTTTGCATATTGAAATCTTAAAGTTTTAAGGATAGAGCATAAATATAGAACAGATTGTTTTTAATTTTTGGCAATTGCTTTGAAAAAGGCTCATTGAAACAAAAAAATACCGTAATATTGGCAGAGGCATGTTGAAATGACAAATCTAAAAAGCATTTTTGCTCCGATAGAAAAAAGTTTGAGATGGTTTATTTTAACCTTGGTTATTGGATTATCCCAAGTGTGGGTCGTTTTTATCGCTGAGTTTGGCGAAATGTCACTGGAACAATTTATTATAGATGGCGGGATACTATTTTTTTCAATAGTTCTTATATCGTCATTAATGATCGATCATTTCCTATTTAGTGAAGGGACTTTGAGTGGTTTTGTTAAATTTATGTTCTCCATTGTTCCCATTTGTTTGATTTTACCAAGTGTAGCACTTTTTATAAGTTGTTATATGGCCCCTCAAAAAGCGAGTTCTCATCTGGAATTTATAGGAATAGCTCAAATTATTATTTTTGCCATCACTGCCCTTTATGCTATTTTGATTAAATTAGATTATTTAAAAAACGTGGATTCTTGCAAAACTCAGCAAAAACAATAGAGGTAAAATCATGGATTACGGAAAAATTATAGAATTTTTAGAAAGTTTTTTATTACCGTTTTTAGGCGTATTGACAGCACTATTCATTGCTACTGCCCTTTATCACTTTAGTAAACCTCGCAGTTTTAAACAAAATACGCTTCCAAATCTCCCTGATGACTTAAAAAGCCGAGAACAACAAATCATCCACCTTGCCGACAGAATTAGAACTGGGCAATCCAGTGCAATCATTGGCTTTTTTAGTGAAGAGAGACGAAGCATTTTAGGGTATTTGCGCAATGAAAACCCGAAACAACAAGAAGAACTCTACAGTGATAAAGCGAATCAGTTAATATTTTCTTATGTGGATATTGCGATGGATATTGATAATGCCTCTTCACCGCAGCAATTTTGGGAGCTGGCTTTGGCACCGTTACACCTAAAAATGACGGATTCAGAACAACTTGATAAGGCTTATCAAGTCTGCAAAGACAATCAATTCAATAGGCGAAGTCTTGAAAACCTCATCAGCTTAGTCAACCAACAAGGTTGGCGATTAGTGCTGTTATTAGATAAATTTGAGGCCTTATTAGAATATCCGCATTTTCAAGAAAATTGGGCATTTTTGACGACATTACGTTCTCTCGCGGCTTCACGTACCCCAAGTCCGCTGGTTTTGATTATTGCGAGTAACCAGTCATTAAAACAATTTCATGAAAAAATACAGCATTTCAGCCCTTCTACTTCACCGGTTTTAAACTTTATCGAACCTGGAGTGACGACTTTGGGTGCGTTGTCAGAAAAGAAACTGGACAAATTACTCGAACAAGATGAATCGCTACTTTCTCAAAATGCGCGTCAAGTTATCAAGCAGATGGTGGGTGGACATCCTTATTTATTGAATGTGGCCGTTTCGGAATTTTGGAAAGCTTCGCCTAGTGGCGAACTAGAATATCTTGAAATGCTTGAAAAGGCTTTTTATATCAGAATACAGAATGAGCTAGAAGACGAGATAAAAACTCTGTCAACATCTACTTGTCAGGCTGTTTTTGCTGTGGCTCTACAAGGTGAGCTTATCAATTTTGAAAAAGATTTGAAAGAATTAGAAACTCAAGGTTTGATTGTCAAAACCAATGAACAATGGGAAATTCGTTCTCATATCTTGTTAAAGTTGTTGGTTGACACACAAAAATTATGTAGAGAACAATAATGCTTGAGAATTGTATGTTCTTCAATTTTTTATTCAAGCATAGAGTTTCCAAACGTCCTGAAAATCCTTATATCACAGGTGGTTCTGTTGGTGATTCTCCGGCTTTTATAGGACGTGCCGATATTTTACAATTAGCAAACAACATATTGTGTCATTCTCAGGAAAACGCTGTTGTTCTGTTTGGACAACGGCGTATAGGGAAAACGTCCGTTTTAACCCAATTAAAAGCTAAGTTGGCTGAACAAGAAAACTATCAATCTATTTATCTTAATTTAATGGACAATGCACATCAACCTTTGGATATCCTGTTAAATGATCTAACTGATACTATTTGCCAAGAACTACAGATAAAATACCCGCAATGGAACAACACAAAAGAACAATTTAACAACTGGTTAAAGGCATTATTGAATGAACAATTAGCAGAAAAATCGCTGGTGTTATTGTTTGATGAGTTTGATGCTTTTAATGACATGAAAGAACCAATAAGAGAAGAATTTGTTAATTATTTAAAGGTGTTATTGTCGATTAATACCAAACGATTAAATATTTTTTTTACAATTGGATGTGACATCAATGATTTTAAAGTGGCATGGGCTTTATTTGAAAATATAAGTCATTACCCTGTTTCCATTCTCGAAAAAGAAGAGACTTATAAACTCATACGCCTTTCAGAAAACAATCAAAGTTTGTTTTGGTCAGATGACGCAGTCAACAAAGTTTGGAAATTGACGAATGGACATCCTCTTCTCACCCAGTTGTTATGCTCCTGTCTTTGGGAACAAGCTTGGAGTCAAAATCCTACCAAAATCCCTATTATCACTCCCCAACAAGTCGATATAGATCGTATTGCCTCTAGTGATTTACCAGCATGTCAAATAGCTATTGCGACGTTAGCAAACGAACAAAAGTAAGTTATGTTATCCACATTTTTCAGAAAAACTCACATTTCCAAACGTCCCGACAATCCTTATGTAACCGGTAATGCAGTGGGTGGAAGTCCGGCTTTTATAGGGCGTACTGACATTTTACAAACGGTAGATAACATTTTATACAATTCCATGCAAAATGCGATTGTCTTGTTTGGACAACGACGTATTGGTAAAACCTCCGTTTTGAAAGAATTGGAAGCTAAATTACCAGAAAAAGGCAATTATCAGCCGATTTACTTTGATTTAATGGACAAGGCTCATCAATCCTTAGAACTCATATTAAATGATTTAGCTGATACCCTTTGCCAACAGCTCAATGAAGAAAAACCACAATGGGAAAATACGACTCATCAATTCCACAAATGGCTCGCAGAATTATTAGAAAGTGATAAGTTGTCAAACCAATCGCTGGTGTTATTATTTGATGAGTTTGATGCGCTCAATGATACTCAGGCAGAACAAATGCGGGATGAATTTTTCCGTTATTTGCGTGCGGATTTATTGCAAATTGATCTCCAAAGACTCAATTTTATCTTTGCGATTGGCCGCAATATTGATGACTTTAAAGCGGCATTGGCCTTATTTAAAAATATAACAAGTTATCGTGTTTCTCTGCTCACCGACAAAGAAACTGATAAATTGATACGTCTATCCGAAAGTAATCAAAGTTTGTATTGGTCTCATAAAACTATCAAAAAAATCAGAGAATTAACTCATGGACATTCTTATTTAACGCAATTGTTATGCTCTTGTATATGGCAACAGCTTTGGAATCAAAATCCTACCCGTATTCCAACAGTAGGCTCTGCAAAAATAATAGAAAAAAATATTCCTTGTGTGTTTAATCAAGGACAAAATGCCCTAGAATGGCTATGGGATGGATTGCCGCCGGCATGTAAAATCGTGACTGCCGCTTTTGCAGAGTTAGGAAAAAAGGCAGTTTCACAGAAAAAATTAATCAAACATCTATACGCCAGTGGTATTAGCACGGTAATAGATGAGTTGGAAACGGCTCCCCAAAACTTGAAAGAATGGGATATTATTGAAGGGAATGCTCATAAAGGCTACTGTTTCCGCGTAGAATTATTCCGTCAATGGGTGCTTGAACACAAACCCTTGAAAGAAATTATGCAAAAGGAATTAGGGCATATTCGGATAGAATCTGACCAGTATTATCAAGAAGGTCACTCTTTTTATCAAAATAAACAATTTGATGAGGCGATTGACAAGTTGAGTACCGCTATTAGGATAAATCCTTATCATATTGAGGCTCAAAAATTATTGCCCAAAATATTTGTAGAAAAGAGAAAAATGGCTGAGGCCCAAACCGCTTTAGAAAAATTTTACTCGTTTTATCCAGAAGTGGCCTGTCCTCAATTGACTGAATTATTATGGATGCAAGTAGAATTTTGTACTAACACAAAAGCACAACTGGATATTTGTGAAAAAATATTAGAATACGATGCAGATCACGATAAAGCGAAAAACAAAAGAAAAAAGATTTTAAATATTTTAAATTTGCAAGGGCAAGAATTTGAGAAAAAGAAAGAATATGAAAAAGCCATCAAGACTTATCAGAAGGGGGAATTAGAAGATAATATACGAGAATTACAAAAGAAAATTTTCTGGAATAAAATTCTATTGTTCAATGTGGTTTTAAATGTGCTTATCGTTATATTTTTTCTATCATTTATCATATACTTTATTTTGTCACAATTTTAAATTTTTTGAATGAATGATAATAGTCAGCAATAAATCCAGAAAGGCTTTATAACCTTAGTTACAATAATGGTATTATTGTCCTTAGCCCTGAGTTGGGGAGAAGGCGCGAAGATGTTGCAACCGTTAGCGGTGACGATAGTGTTTGGCCTGAGTTTTTCGTTATTAGTCAGTCTGTTATTAGTACCCGCCTGTTATAAATTAAGGGTTAAGGGTTAAGGGTTAATTGTTTTTTACTTTAGCGCCTTTAGCGTCTTTAGCGTTTATTTTTTTAACGCAAGCGGCGCAAAAGACGCAAAAGACGCAAAAGTGCAAAGATTAATGATGGTGCTGGTTTTTTCAATGACACTCAGTACGGCATCGTGATAATCATCATCCTTATCATACAAGGCAAGCAATGCGCCAGTATCACCAATGAGAGTCATTTTTCCTTCTCCCTCTTTTGAAAAAGGAGTTCTTCAGCCCGTCTTGAAATATCAGAACGTCCACTATGATAACAACCTGCCCCTTTGGGGAGACGTTTTTGTGTGGGTTCAGGATTGTGCGGTGCTTCTTGCGCCAACAAAATGACTTTGAAGGATTTTTTAAACCAATCTTTATAATATTCTGGAATGTTAATCACGCCATCAAGCGACTCATAATTAAATTCAATTGCTTGCATTTTTACCTCCTCATTTTTGAATTCTGAATTAAGTTAATTGTTAATTGTTAATTTGTTTAATTCGTTTATCTGCCTGTCATTAGCAAAGTACAACGAAATTAAATGGCGTTTTCTTCGTTGAACATAGGAATATTAAGCAAATTTGTCGAGCTAAAGCGCAAAGACAATAAGCAATGCGAATTAAGAGTTGAAATTTGTGTATCTACTAAAAACAATGGGTTAGAAAACCCACCCAGGGCATCGTCCCAAATAACTTAACAATATGATTTTAAAAGGATTTATCAACCATTTATTCGCATTTTTAATCGTCCTTAATCATTTCTTCTCAATTTTGTTCGTTTTAAATATAAAAATGACAGGTACTAAGGGTTAAATTATCGTCTAATTGACAATGGCTAAATGAAGTTCCATAATCTGACGATTCTCGCTAAATCTCATGACTAAATCAGTTGGGCTGTTTTGGGTGAATAATACCGTTCTATTCCGTTCTATTCTTATAAAGGAAATATCATACTATGCAAATTAAAATTAAAAATTTTGGACCTATAAAAGAATTTGGCTTAGATTTAAAAAAAGATTTTGTGGTTATTTTCGGTAAAAACAATATTGGTAAGTCTTATGCCGTGTCGGTGGTTTATTTGGTTTTAAAGCATTTATTGGATATGGAAGCCGATTCGATGACACAAAAAGAAATACAAACTAACTTGAAAAAGTGTCTCATAGAGCAAAAAATCAGCACTGAAGAGATAAAAGAAATTTTCGCGCCTATTGTTGACGATTTTCGGGAAATTCTCGAAGAATCTTTCTATAATACTTTTGGTAAACTTGATGAGATTATTAGCCGATTTTCTACTGAGAAACCGAGTGTGACTGTTATCAAAAATCGGGGTGAATTAACTTTGGAAGTTCAAGAAAAAAGACTTTTGCTTAAAACATTTTTGCCATTAACAGATAATGTTGTTGCACTGAACACGTTTTTTAAAGTGCGTCTTGAAGAGGAGCGTTATCTTGGAGAACCTTTATTTTTTCTGTACGATGAATATATTGGTAAGGCTAAAAGAGAAACTTCGCTGTTTTTTTGTCCGGCTTCTCGTACCGGTTTATATCAAGGGTTAAACGCCTTTTCTCAAATTATGGTGGAATTATCAAAAAGTCGGAGATTTGTGACTAAAAAATTTGAACTCCCCCATATTTCTGAGCCTGTCAGCGACTATTTTTTAGGGTTGTCTAATATTCAACCCAGGAGGCATAAAAAAAACAACGCTATTTTAAACATAGTTCATGAGATAGAACAAACTATTATTAAGGGTGAGGTTATATTTGACGAGACGACTCAAAAAATATTTTATAAACCCCAAGAAATGGATTTGGTATTAGATATCTCTTTTACTTCTTCAATGGTTTCTGAACTCTCACCCATTGTTTGTTATTTAAAATATGTGGTTGCCTTTACTGATTCAAAATCTATTATTTTCATAGAGGAGCCAGAAGCCCATTTGCATCCGGAAACGCAAGTGCAATTGATGGAGATATTTGCTAAATTAGTTCATGCCAATGTCAAAATCATCATGACTTCTCACAGTGATTACATGTTTAACAAGATGAATAATCTTATCTTAGAAGGCAAAATTGATATAGCTTCTACACAAGCTATTGTCTTCAAAGAAACACCGGCTGGTAGCATTGCTAAGGAAATTCCTACAGATTCGCTAGGTATTGATGACGACAATTTTATGGAAATTGCTGAAAAGTTGTTTAATGAGAAATTGGAATTGGTAGAAAACTTGAATGATGGGGCATCCTGATGTTTGATGAGATTTTAAATGATTCGGATTTATTGAGTTTACTTCGGTCAACTTGTGAGGAAAATGATATTTGTGTCGAATTAAGTGAGAAACTGACAGAAGAAAAGTATCTTATTTTGAAAATTGATGCTTATTATAATTCATCAAGAATACATAATCCGCCGCCTTCTATTGACTGCCTCATTATTGTTAAATGTGATACCAATAAATGTTATGATTTTTATTTGGTAGAATTAAGAGGTATAAAATCTACAAAAGGTTTTAAAATTGGAAACATTCAACAAAAATTTTCGACAACAATAGATAAGTTTTTAAAAGATGAATTTGCTTCTATTTTTTTAAATGACGATTATTGTCTTAATCATTTTAAACTTTACTTTGTTTCAGATGGCTGTCGTCTACAACGATTTCCT